>ERZ773265.1501-NODE-1501-length-12006-cov-32.612585_pt1 | contig 12006 bp, 7 predicted proteins | sample MGYA00580512_ERZ773265 | MGnify/ENA primary metagenome ERZ773265 (study PRJEB29015, sample SAMEA2738169) | human oral metagenome | biome: human oral; feature: human-associated habitat; material: saliva | place: China | collected 2183 ...
TGCGCTCCTACACGATCAACCGCGTGCGCAAGTCCCTCTACGACCTCGAGACCGGGTGGACGAAGCCGGGCGAGTTCTCCGGTGAGGAGCCCTTCTTCGACGGCTACGACCAGTCTGGGAACGCGCTGCCCGACGGCGCCTACACGCTGACCATCGAGGCCGCAACGGACGGCCCGTCCTCGCAGACCCACCAGATGACCTACGAGTTCACGCTGGACACGCAGGCCCCCGTCATCTCCAACCTCACGGTGAGCGGCGAGGGCGACGCCCGGACGGTGTCCTTCGATGTCACCGACGCCTCGCCCGTGGCCGGCATCGACTTCCACGAGGACGCTGACGGTACGTGGTACTACCGCAAGCTCGTCGAGGACGACGGTCAGATCCTGGCCGACGGCACGCACCGCTACCACTTCGACGTGCCCGTCTCAGAGCTGAAGGCCGCGTGGGCTGCGCAGGGGCGCACCGACGAGGCCCCGGTGACCCCGTACCTGTACGCATGGGACTGGGGCGTCAACCCCGCCAAGCAGGAGGTGCGCCTCCAGGGTGATCCCGCCCCTGCCCCGAGTGTGGATCCGACGCCTGCGCCGACTCCTGAGCCGACGCCTGCGCCTACTCCGGCCCCGACTCCGGCTCCCGAGCCTGCTCCTGCTCCTGCCCCGCAGGGTGGAGCGTGGATTAGTGATTCTGTTGGCTGGTGGTATCGGTACGCGGATGGTTCCTATCCGGCTGGCCAGGCGGTGCAGATCGGTAACTCCACCTATCGTTTCGGTGCGGATGGCTACATGCGTACCGGGTGGGTCAGCGAGGGCGGCGCGTGGTACTACCATCACGCGTCGGGAGCGCAGGCGACTGGCTGGGTGAAGGACGGTTCGTCCTGGTATTACCTGGATCCGGCGTCGGGTCGTATGGTGACCGGGTGGCTGCTCGATGGCCTCACCTGGTACTACCTGATGCCCGGTAGTGGTGCGATGGCGATTGGCTGGGTCAAGGATGGCTCCTCTTGGTACTTCATGGCCTCCAGCGGCGCGCTGACTACCGGCTGGCTGAAGGATGGTGGCTTCTGGTACTACCTGAGCACCGACTCGGGAGCGATGTACACGGGCGGTCATTGGATCGGCTGGAAGTGGTACTACTTCGCCGAAAATGGCCAGTGGAACGGCTGAGGCCTGACGTAATGCGCTGACATGCGTGACGCAGTGTGCGCCCCCGGGTTACCGGGGGCGCACACTCGTCTTGTGATCAGTCAATTATCTGCGGGGTTAAAATCCCAGGATTTTCTCAGCTCACCTTGCCGTTGCCGCAAGGTTGGCCTCCTACAGTAGGTGTCATCACAAGGGAATACGGCACGGGCCACACGGGCTCGGGTAATGCCGACGAGACATCATTGAGGAGCCTTCTGGGACAACTTGCACTGTGTTGATGGGATACGCCGAGGGGCCGACCGCGAGGTCGGCCCCTCGGCGTATCTACAACCGGAGCGAGTCGTGGGAACTGTGTGCTGTGGGAAGAATGCGGTTTCAGGCGCTTCTCTTGCTGCCCATCAATTTCGCACGTAATTCTCCGACGGCTGTTTCAAAGATTGAATTGTGATCGTTGGAATTGCAGCGTTTCTGGATGTTGTTGAATGTTCATGCAGTCGAATTACGTGCGACTTTTGTCTGGCCGGGGTGTTGTGGGCCTTGCGGTGGTCTACATGCTGGTCGTGGGGGTTTTGCACTACACGAGGCCCTCTGGCGGCGTGCCGTCGGCGTGTCGGACCCCCGTGTCGTGCAATTCCCTCGTCTTGGCTCTCCTCCAGCAACTTCGCATGCAATTCCCCTAAATGATCTTGTCTATCTATTTCAGTTCGCATCGTCATGTCACTCGTGTTTTGGAATTGCATGCGACTTTGTCTGGGAGTGACTACGGCTGGGGTGTTGTGGGCTTGAAAAAGCCGGGGCGCGTCAGGCATATTGCCCAACGCGCCCCGGCCTCGTTGTCGCGAGCTACTCAGAGGCGCTCAAAACCAGCGTCCCACGCGGCGCGCATGGGGTTCGCGTCGGCGACCAGCTGATCGAAACGCAGGTCCGCGATGTCGATGACCTCGCCGAGCGCGAAGCGAGCCTCGCGGGCGGGGGAGTGCTCGACGCGGCGCCAGCCCGAGGACAGCAGGTGCTTGCGGTCCACCACGTTGTCCACGCAGATGACCAGCGGACGGCCGAACTTCTCGCGGTAGGCGGCGGCCAGAGCGCGCAGCTCCTCGGCTTCCTCGGTGGACACCTCGCCGACCGATAGGGAGGAGGTATCCGAGCGGGCCTGCTCGTCGCCCGCGCCGTCGAGGATCAGGGAGACGACGTCGGTGTAGGACGCGATGAGCTCCTCGGCCTCCTCGGGGCTGGCCGACAGGACGGCATCCTCGAAGGAGGAACGCAGCTCGGAGACGGAGGCGAAGGGGCGGGACTCCCAGGCACGCTCGACCGGCCACGTGTGCGAGGAGAACATCGAGGAGAAGGTCGCGACGAACTGGTCGCGATCCATCGCGTTGACGTCGTCCAGGTTGATCTTCTTGCCGTCCACCACGGCCACGTCCGGCGAGGCCTGGCGTCCGATGTGGAAGAACAGGATGTTCAGGATGATGGCCGTCAGCGAGCCGATGGTCACGCCGGAGCCGAAGATGATCTGCAGCCAGGAGGGCATGACACTCACGATGCCGGGCTTCAGGGTCACGAGGAGGGCCAGGCCGATCGACGTGGAGACGATGACGGCGTTGCGGTTGTCGCGCAGGTCAACCTTTGCCAGGGTCTGGATGCCGACGACGGCAACGTTGGCGAACATCGCCAGGGAGGCACCGCCGATGACAGGCTGCGGGATTGCTGCGACGATGGCAGCTGCCTTGGGCAGCAGGCCCAGGAAGATCATGAAGACGCCCGCCGCGGTGACGACCCAGCGGGACTTCACGCGGGTGAGGCGCACGAGGCCGACGTTCTGCGCGAAGCAGGTGTACGGGAAGGAGTTGAGGACACCGCCCAGCAGGGTGGACAGGCCGTCGGCGCGCAGGGCATTGGCGATGTCGCGCGGGGCGATGCGCTTGCCCACGACCTCGCCGGTGGCGAAGACGTCGCCCGTGGTCTCCACGGCGGTGACCGCCATGACGATGATCATGGCGAGGAGCGCGGTGAGCGAGAACTTGGGGATGCCGAAGTAGAAGGGCGTGGTGATGCCCAACCAACTGGCCTCTCCCACGCCCGAGAAATCGGTTTTGCCCATCGCAAAGGCGACGGCTGTCATGATGAGCAGGGCGAGCAGCACGGACAGGGTGCCCATGAAGCCCTTGAAGAGGCGCTGGATGATGACGATGATCGCGATCGTTCCAAAAGCGAAGCCGAGTGCCTCGAACGTTGCGCTTGCCTTCGCTGCGTCATCGGTGGCCTTATCGGCCCAGGCGACGATGTCACCGGCGGAGACGGACAGGAGCGTCGTTCCCATGACGGTCAGGAGAGTGCCCGTGACGATCGGCGGGAAGAAGCGCAGGAGCTTGGCGAAGAAGGGGGCGGCCAGGAAGACGAGAAGGCCGACGGCGATGATGGAGCCGTACATGGTGGCCAGGCCGGTCCTCGGGTCGGCGCCGGGGGGTGTGGCCGCCGCGCCGATCGCAATGAGGGGGGAGACGGCAGTGAAGGTGACGCCCTGGATAAGCGGGAGCTTCACGCCGATGAAGCGGCCGATGCCGGCCGACTGGATGATGGTGGCGATGCCGCAGGTAAGCAGGTCTGCGTTGATGAGGTGGACCAGCGTGTGGTTGTCGAGCCCGAGGCCTGAAGCGATGACGAGCGGGACGACCACGGCGCCCGCGTAAAACGCGAGGACGTGCTGAATGCCCAGAATGGTGAGTTTCCCAAAGGGTGGGACTTGATCGACGGGGTGGGGAGCGGACGAGGGGCTTGATGCCATCTGTGTCTCCTGGACCTTTATCCAAGTGTTGAAGGGACCCCTCCATTCTCTGTGATCGACATGAGTGTTTTACGAGTTATTTAAAAAGTGTGGCGAGTTATATGTCACGGGTGCTTGTCGTTTACGATGTGAAGACGGTGGGACGCATGCGGGAGGGAGGCCGGTATGACGCGCAATGGTCGTCCTCCGTCGATGGCTGACGTGGCCGAATTGGTCGGTGTTTCGCATCAGACGGTGTCTCGCGTGGTGAACGGCAAGGGGCGTGTGTCGCCTCGGACGCGTGAGCGCGTGCAGGCCGCGATTGATCAGCTGGGATATCGCCCGAACTCCGTGGCTCGTGCGCTGGTAACCGCCCGCTCGGGCATTATCGGCGTCGTGACCACGACCTCGGCCCACTTCGGTCCCTCCTCGATGCTGGTGGCCCTGGAGGTTGCCGCCCGCGAGGCCGGGCTCTTCACGTCGGTCGTGGCCCTCGATCGTTTCGGCCCGGACGACGTGGCCAGCGCCTTCGATCACTTTTCCTCTTTGGCGGCCGAGGCGATCGTCGTCATCGCGCCGGTGGATTCTCTCGCCGAGGCCGTGGCTTCCCAGGGCGCGTCCGTGCCGGTGGTCGCGGTCTCCGGTGGGCGCGCGTTCGGTCGCGGGGTGTCCGTCGTTCACGCGGATCAGCGCGGAGGTGCGCGAGCGCTCGTGGAGCACCTCATGTCGCTGGGGCACAGGGACATTGCCTGCGTGGCGGGTCCTCAGGAGTGGTTCGAGGCGCGCGAACGCGTGGCCGGATGGCGCGAGGCGATGGAAGAGGCGGGCCTGCCGAAGCGCGAGCCGCTCGTCGGCTCGTGGGAGGCGCGCTGGGGCTACGTCGCCGGACAGAATCTCGTCGAGGATGGCCTGCCCGACGCGGTGATGTGCGCGAATGACGAGGTCGCGGTCGGCCTGCTGCGCGCCTTCGCCGAGGCTAGGGTGAGTGTTCCGGGCGACGTGTCGGTCGCGGGTTTCGACGACGTGCCGATGGCCGCCTACGCGGGGCCGGGGCTGACGACGGTGCGCCAGGATTTCGGGGATCTTGGGCGCTGTGCGCTTGAGGCTGTCAGCCACGCGCTCGACGGTGAAACGGTGGACACGTATGTGCGTCCCACTCGCCTCGTTGTGCGCGGTTCGACGGGAGCGTGCGCTCGTTAGAGCTCGGTTATGTCATCGTGCTTGCCTTGTGCACGGGTGAATGTTAACGTTAACCCAACCGCTCATCGATGCTCAGTGAGGAGTACGAATGGATCACCGCAACCCCGACACATGGACCCCCGAGTTCGCGCGCGAGATCGAGCGCGTCCGCGAATACGTCGCCACCCTGCATGCCGAGCTGCCCCGCTGGGGCCTCGTCGTCTGGACGGCCGGAAATGTTTCCCAGCGCGTGCGTGGCGCGGCCGAGGATGGCAGTCAGGACCTCCTCGTCATCAAGCCCTCGGGCGTCTCGTACGACGACCTGAGCCCCGAGGCGATGGTCGTGTGCGACCTCGACGGAAACCTCGTGCTGGGGGAGGGGTCTCCCTCCTCGGACACCGCCGCGCACGCCTACGTCTACCGCCACATGAGCGAGGTGGGTGGCGTCGTGCACACGCACTCGACCTACGCCACCGCATGGGCTGCGCGCGGAGAGGAAATTCCCTGCGTCCTGACCATGATGGGCGATGAGTTCGGAGGCCCCGTCCCCGTCGGACCTTTCGCCCTCATTGGTGATGATTCCATTGGGCGCGGCATTGTCGACACTCTGCGCGAATCGCGCTCGCCCGCGGTCCTCATGCGCAATCATGGCCCCTTCACGATCGGGCGCGACGCACGCGCCGCCGTCAAGGCCGCCGCCATGGTCGAGGAGGTTGCCAAGACCGTGCACGTCGCGCGCGCGGGCGGGCCTCTCGTTCCCATCGAACAGCATCACATCGACTCCCTCTACGACCGCTACCAAAACGTCTACGGACAGCACTGACATCAAAGGAGATTTCACCGTGACCAGTTTCTACGAGGACCGCGAGGTCTGGTTTGTCACCGGCAGCCAGGACCTGTATGGCAAGGAAACGCTGGCGCAGGTCGCCGAGCAGTCCCGCGAGGTTGTGCGCCTGCTCAACGAATCCGACCTGCTTCCCGCGCCGATCGTGTGGAAGCCCGTCCTGAAGGACTCCGACTCCATCAAGCGAGCGATGCTTGAGGCCAGCGCGGACGACCGTGTCCTCGGCGTCATCTCCTGGATGCACACCTTTAGCCCCGCGAAGATGTGGATCCGAGGCCTCGAGGTCCTGCGCAAGCCCCTGCTGCACCTGGCGACCCAGGCCAATGTCGAGATCCCCTGGGACAGCATCGACATGGACTTCATGAACCTGAACCAGGCGGCGCACGGTGACCGCGAATACGCGTACATCCTCACGCGCCTGGGCCTGGCTCGCGCCACCGTGGTCGGTCATGCCTCGCAGGAGAACACGCGTCGCCGCGTCGCCAACTGGGTGCGCGCGGCCGGCGGCTTCGCGGCGACCAACGAGCTGCGCGTCGTGCGCTTCGGCGACAACATGCGCAACGTGGCCGTCACGGAGGGTGACAAGACCGAGGCTGAGCGTCGCCTCGGCGTCTCGGTCAACACGTGGTCGGTCAACGACCTCGTGGCCGTCGTTGACGCCGTGGACGAGGGGGCCATCGACGCCCTCGTGGCCGAATACTGCGAGCGCTACGATGTGGCCCCCGAGCTGGCCCCAGGTGGGGATCGGGCGGAATCGCTGCGCTACGCCGCCCGCGAGGAGATTGCGCTGCGCACCTTCCTCGAGGAGCGCGGGGCGAAGGCTTTCACGACCAACTTCGAAGACCTCGGCGGGCTCCGTCAGCTCCCCGGCTTGGCCGTGCAGCGCCTGACCGAGGCCGGCTACGGCTTCAGCGCCGAGGGGGATTGGAAGACCGCGGTCCTCGTGCGCGCCGCGAAGGTGATGGGGGAGGGGCTGCCCGGCGGCGCCTCACTCATGGAGGACTACACCTACAACCTCGTCGAGGGCTCCGAGATGATTCTGGGTGCCCACATGCTCGAGGTGTGCCCCTCGCTGACGAATGCCCGCCCGCGCATCGAGATTCACCCCCTGGGCATCGGGGATCGCGAGGATCCCGTGCGCATGGTCTTCGACGCGGCCCCGGGGCGCGGCGTCGTCGTCGCCATGTCAGACATGCGCGATCGCTTCCGCCTCACCGCGAACATTGTCAATGTCATCGAGCCTCCCCAGCCGATGCCCAAGCTTCCGGTCGCCCGCGCGATGTGGGTCCCCGAACCCGACTTCTACACCTCCGTCGAGGCGTGGCTGACGGCTGGCGGGGCGCACCACACGTGCATGTCGACGCAGATTGAGCCTGAGGTGTGGGAGAACTTCGCGGCGCTGGCGCATATGGAGCTCGTGGTTATCGACGAGTCGACGACGCGGCGCGACTTTGCCTCGGGTGTGCGCTGGAATCAGGCGTACCATCGCCTCGCCGAGGGGCTGTAAAACAATGTGACCCCGGGAGTGTGACGTGTTTGCGCGGCGCACTCCCGAGGTTTTCCTTTGTTTATATGTCCGTTCTTAAAGTTGTGAACGTTAACAATTGTTATCGGAACGTTATCAATTGGGCAATGCGAGGGTGACTCCTCTCTCATATGGTACAAGTTGTCAGACCACACGACGGATGTGTGGAGACGTGACACTCATCGACAGTGATGTCGAGGAAATTAACAGGAGATATTCCATGAAGACACGTGGTTTCTTTGGAAAGATGGCAACGGTTGCGGCCACTTTTGCTGCCGGTGCCCTTGCGTTGAGCGGATGCGCGGGCGGCGGTGCCGGTGGCGGCGCGTCGAGCTCCGATAGTGGCGCTGCGGCCTCGAACGGCGGCAAGGTCAAGGTCGGCGTCGCGATGCCGACCCAGACCTCGGAGCGCTGGATCGCCGACGGCAACGCGGTGAAGGAAGGCCTGGAAGCAGCCGGATACGAGGTCGACCTCCAGTTCGCAAACGACGACATCCCCACCCAGACCCAGCAGATCGACCAGATGATCACCAACGGTGCCACCATCCTGGTCATCGCCTCCATCGACGGCACGGCCCTGTCGAGCCAGCTCGACACCGCGGGTTCGAAGAACATCCCGGTCATCGCCTACGACCGCCTCATCCGCGACAACGAGAATGTCGATTTCTACGTCTCCTTCGACAACTTCAAGGTCGGCGTCGCACAGGGCAACGCCCTGCTGTTCGGCCTTGGCCTGACCGACAAGGATGGCAAGAAGCTCGACAACGCCCCCAAGGGCCCGCTCAACATCGAGCTTTTCGCCGGTTCGCCCGACGATAACAACGCCAAGTTCTTCTTCGATGGCGCCATGAGCGTCCTCAAGCCCTACCTCGACGACGGCACGCTCGTCGTGAAGTCCGGCCAGACCAGCTTCGACCAGGTCGCCATCCTGCGCTGGCAGCAGGAAGTCGCCCAGAAGCGCATGGAGGACCTGCTGACCTCGACCTACGGCGGTGGCTCTGAGCCCCTCGCCGGCGTGCTCTCGCCCTTCGACGGCATCTCCCGCGGCATCATCACCGCCCTCCAGGGCGCCGGCTACGGCCCCGCCATCAAGGACGGCCTGCCCATCGTGACCGGCCAGGACGCCGAGATCGCCTCCACCAAGATGATCGCCGACGGCATCCAGCAGTCCACCATCTTCAAGGACACCCGTACCCTGGCCGCCCAGGCCGTGACGGTCGTCAAGGCGATGGCTGAGGGCAAGGAGCCCGAGGCCAACGACACCAGCACCTACAACAACGGTGTGAAGGTCGTGCCCTCCTACCTGCTCGAGGTCGAGACCATCTACGCTGACAACCTCAAGGAAAAGCTCATCGACTCCGGTTACTTCACCCAGGCCGACGTTGATGCGGGCGTCGTGAAGAAGTAAGCGACGACGGGGTGCGGGGCACTCGCCCCGCACCCCACCCCTTCCGATTCGAGGAATGCAAACATGACGCAGAACATTTTGGAAATGCGTGACATCGACAAGGGTTTCAATGGCGTGCCCGTCCTCAAGCACGTCAACCTTGATGTCCGCCCCGGCGAAGTCCACGCCCTGTGCGGCGAAAACGGTGCCGGCAAGTCCACCCTTATGAAGGTTCTTTCCGGCGTCTACCCCCACGGGCAGTACGACGGCACCATCATCTTCGATGGCAAGGAAGTCCAATTCCGCTCCATCAAGGATTCTGAGGCGCTCGGCATTGGCATCATTCACCAGGAGCTGGCCCTCGTTCCCTATCTGTCGATCGCAGAGAACATCTTCTTGGGTGCTGAGAAGCCCCGCAAGCTCGGCCTCATCGACTGGCATGAGGTCAACCACCGCGCCGAAAAGGTCCTGGAAAAGGTCGGTCTGAAGGAAAACGTGACGACCCAGGTCGGCACGCTCGGCGTGGGCAAGCAGCAGCTCATCGAGATTGGTAAGGCTCTGTCCAAGGACGTGCGCCTGCTGATCCTGGATGAGCCGACCGCCGCGCTTAACGACAACGACTCGGCCCAGCTCCTCGACCTCGTGCGCAGCCTGCGCGACCAGGGCGTGGCCATCGTCATCATCTCTCACAAGCTTGGAGAGATCGCCGAGATCGCCGACCGTACGACGATCCTGCGCGACGGCCAGACCATCGAGACGATTGACATGAAGGACCCTGAGTCCACGCAGGGCAAGATCATCTCGCTCATGGTGGGCCGCGACCTCACTCAGCGCTACCCCGAGCGCAACGTGGAAATCGGCGAGGAGGTCTTCCGCGTGGAAGACTGGACCGTCTATCACCCGACCCAGGCCGGGCGCGTCGTTATCTCCGGGGCTTCCTTCAACGTGCGTCATGGCGAGGTCGTCGGCATTGCCGGCCTCATGGGTGCCGGACGTACCGAGCTGGCCATGAGTATCTTCGGGCGCTCCTTCGGTGCGCGTATCTCGGGCAAGCTCTTCAAGGACGGCAAAGAGATCACGGTCAAGTCCGTCTCGGACGCGATCAAGAATGGCATTGCCTACGCGACTGAGGATCGCAAGCAGTACGGCCTGAACCTCATCGACGACATCCGGCACAACGTGGCCACCGCTGGCCTGTTCAAGCTCTCGCGCCGAGGCCTCGTCGATGGACACAAGGAACTGGCCGTCGCCGCCGACTACAAGGAACGAATGAACATCCGTTCCCACTCGGTCCTCCAAAACACCGGATCCCTTTCGGGTGGCAACCAGCAGAAGGTCGTTCTGTCCAAGTGGCTCTACACGGACGCCGACGTCCTCATCCTCGACGAACCCACGCGCGGTATTGACGTTGGCGCGAAGTTCGAGATCTACACCCTCATCAACAAGATGGTCGAAGAAGGCAAGGCCGTCATCGTCATCTCCTCCGAACTCGAGGAAGTCCTCGGCGTCTCGGACCGCATCTACACCCTGGCGTACGGCCGTATCACCGGCGAGGTCAAGGCCGAAGACGCCACCCAGGAAAACCTCATGGAACTCATGACTATCGAACCCGCAAGGGAGGACCAGAAATGACCGCCGAAATCAGCCTGGTTGACACGCTGAAGGCCAACCTGCGTCAGGGCGGCATCTTCATCGCGTTCGTCGCCATCGTCGTCCTCTTCTGGGCGTTCAACCCCGACACCTTCCTCTCGTCGGGCAACCTGACGAACATCGTCCTGCAGTACTCCTACATCCTGATCCTCGCGATCGGCATGCTCTTCGTCATCGTCCTGGCCCAGATCGACCTTTCCGTCGGCTCGGTCGTGGCCGTGACCGGCGCGCTCAGTGGCGTCCTCGTCATCAAGCAGGGCTACCCCTGGTGGGTGGGCGTCGTTGCCGCCCTCGTCATGGGTATCCTGATCGGCGCGTTCCAGGGCTTCTGGGTCGCCTACGTGGGCATCCCCGGCTTCATCGTCACCCTGGCCGGCATGCTCCTCTTCCGCGGCCTGACCTACCAGGTTCTCGACAACGTCTCGCTGTCGCCTTTCCCCAAGGGCTACTACAACATCGCCAACGGCTTCCTCAATGGGCTCCTGGGTGGTAACGGCTTCGACGTCTTCACCCTGGTGATCTTCGGTATCGGCGTGGCAGGTTTTGCCTACCAGCAGGTGCGCACCCGCCGTGCGCGCATCTCCTACAACCAGGCCGTCGAGGCGATGTGGCTCTTCATTGTGAAGATCGTGCTCACCGCCGTCGTCGTCATGTGGTTCGCCTACAAGCTCTCCACCGAGCGCGGCCTGCCCATCGTGCTGATCCTCCTGGCGATCCTCGTGCTCGTCTTCGGAACCCTCGCCTCCTCGACGATGTTCGGCCGCGACGTGTATGCGATCGGTGGCAACAAGTCAGCCGCCGCCCTGTCGGGTATCAACGTCAAGAAGGTCACCTTCTGGTGCTACGTCAACATGGGCTTCCTCGCGGGCGTTGCGGGCGTCGTCTACTCGGCGCGTATGAACGGCGCGCAGCCTTCGGCGGGCAACATGTTTGAGCTTGACGCGATCGCCGCCTGCTTCATCGGTGGCGCGTCGACGACTGGTGGTATCGGACGTCTGTCCGGTGCCCTCATCGGTGGCCTCATCATGGCCGTCATGTCCAACGGCATGCAGCTCATGGGTGCCTCCACCTCCACCCAGCAGATCGTCAAGGGAGCCGTCCTGCTCCTGGCCGTCGCCTTCGACGTCTGGAACAAGCAGCGCGCCTCGGCCTGAGGTGTCGCAAAGCTTCTCATGAGGGCGGGGAGCGGCCGCAGGGTCGCTTCCCGCCCTCGTGTATGCCCGAGGGGTCTATGCGTGCGGTCGGCCGCGTTTGTCATGTCTAATGAGAGGGATGAACTCTCGGCGCGGGGCACAGTTCCTGTTACCGAAAAACGTGCCGGTGGCGACGCATTTGAGTTCCGCGGAATTGCAACCACTCGGCAAGTTTGAGTGATCTGTCACACAGAATTGACGGTTTTTGAGCAAAAAAACGAGATATTTTCGTGAAATCCGCGAAATCTGGCCCTAAAGTCGGCGAAATCGCCAAAGATTTCGTAGTGTGTCATTCGTGGCCACGACAGTGGTAACCAAG
>ERZ773265.1505-NODE-1505-length-11993-cov-4.853996_pt1 | contig 11993 bp, 9 predicted proteins | sample MGYA00580512_ERZ773265 | MGnify/ENA primary metagenome ERZ773265 (study PRJEB29015, sample SAMEA2738169) | human oral metagenome | biome: human oral; feature: human-associated habitat; material: saliva | place: China | collected 2183 ...
TGACTTCTTCAACGACTTCACCATCCTTCATTTTGATAATCACATCTGCATATTCAGCAACCTCTGGATTATGGGTTACAATCAGTACTGTCTTCCCTGTTTGGGCTAATTTTTTAAATTCTGAAAGCTCGCTCAAATCTTCCACAATATTCTCTTCAAAAAAGTAATCCATACTTACTTTCAATTTTTTTGCTAAATCATGTAGTAACTCAGATCCAGGGCTATATTCCCCATTTTCTAATCTGCTAATTTGCCCCTGTTTACAAATGCCATCAGCCAATTCACTTTGGGACATCTTTAACTCTTTTCTTCTTTTTTTCAATCTTGATGCTAATAGTGTACTCATAAAAATTCCTTAATATAATCATAATCTCTGTGTCTTATTGTAACACTATCAAATATAAAATTCAAATATACTTGGCTACTATATGCTGAAATACATATTATATAATCGCGAATTATGCACTAGAAATGTTACAGATTGCTGTACTATGAATATTTATCTGCCAACATCCAGTTAGGAGTATTCTGAATTCGTTCCAGATTGGTTTGTTTCTACAGTTCAAAACTTCTTGATTGAGATTCATAAAAAGTACTCACCTGGCAATAAGCTGCCACTCTGGTTTTCTGTTGTCCTACATTGGCATTCTGAACTACATTAGGTATAACTTCAACCGTTCTATCTGATTCAAAGACATTACGGATTCTCTCTTGCTTCTTCGTTAATTTCTTTAAATTCCTTCTAACCATTTTCCTTCTTTCTAGAAATCCACATTTTAATTATAAGAAAAGTGGAAACTATTCAATAAAAAAATGACTCAATTACTGAGCCATATTTCTTAAAATCAGTACTATTGCACTTTGATTTTAAATGAGTATTAATAACCGTGAAATCCTCTATATAAATATTGGATCCCTCTATTATCTAGGGTACTATATTATGGATTTCCAAAATTAATGATTATCAATTTCAGCTTTTTTTTCTTTAATAAACAAATATAGAGTTTATCAATATTGTCTCTAATTTTCTCAACTTTTTCTGTATCTTTATATACTTCATGTGCGCGTTTTGACAAGTTACTTAATTTTTTGTGAGTTGTATTCTTTATATCAAACACCGGTATATCAACTGGTATACGAATTTTAAATGTCCTTTTATCTGATGTTGATAAAATAAAGTCTTCAACAATGTGAGAATTTAGAATAGCTGAAATATAGTGTGCTTCATCTTCTGTTATAAATTTTCCATCAGGACGTTCACAGATTGAGACACAATGATTTTGAAAAGCCGGTAACTTTTTTCCCCCCCAAGCAGTATCAATTTCACCTACAACAGCAGAGACCCATTTTGTATTGTCTCTAAAAATGACATACCACGGTGCATGAGAATAGTGACCTGTTCTAGCTAGTGCATAATACTCTGCAGATTTACTACCTATAATTGAATCACTATATCCCGTTTGCAATTCGAGATATTGACGATTTTCTTTATAATAGTTAAACAATAAAGGTGATTGTTTTCTTAAATCAGTTTTATTTATTGGTATCTTTGGTGAAGTCTTATCATAAGGGAATGCCGCAATATACTCTGAATCTGAAACGTGGAATCTAGAAATATTAATTCCCTTAATTAAAGGTCTTAAATATTTTATCTCAATCTCTGGTCTACGAATTGGTATTGAATATTTAGAACGTTTACTCTGGTAAGTTTCAAGCTTAACTGTTTCTAGTTCTGTTTTTTCAACTAAACTAAATAGTTGAAGTTCCTGTGGATAATACTCTACCCCCTCTCTTCCTAAATAGCCAGTTTTCCCTGATATCAGTTGAAAATCCTTTAATTCTTCTTTAGACATAGCGTATGTAAATGCGGTCCTCTGAGGAGTGGTCTGCCCAAGGATTTTATTCTCAACATCAAAATAGTCAGAAAAATTTTCACTATTGATATTCAAACTAGAATTAGTTAATTTAATTCCTTTCTTAATTTTAATACATTTTGAGGGGATTCCTTCGAAATAGTCCTGTTGTCGTTCGGACAAAATATATGTACAAAATAATTGCTGCACAGGTTTAAAAGGATGGCCAGACTTTTCCCAATCAACAATTTCTTGTATATATAAAGTTCTATTATCCGAAATCTTAAGATTACGAAAACCTTCATAACTTTGTTGGAACAACAAATTCTGTGGCATTAATACTGTTGCTACTCCATCCTTATGAAGCCAATTTTCAATCGAAATGGTTGTCAGCAAAGCGCAGATATTTAGGTTAATTCCTCCTGTGCGTCCATCTCCTGAAAATAAATTCTTGCTTACACAAGCTTCCTTTATCTTTTCTCTATGTACTGAGGGAAGGCTTTTCCAATCAACCCATGGTGGATTGCCGACAAGCATATCAAATTTTCCTAAAGAACAAAGTAAAAAGTAATTAATAATATTGCTAACAATAGAAGGGCTTATCAAATCATTGGATTGTAAACTGTACCAAGATTGAGCCATTTCTTCCAACTGTTCACTATCGGTACAGATTTTTGTTAATGCCTCCCTAATATCATCTAATGCAGCTCCTTCACTAATATCTTCTAAAAATTGAAAAGTTTCAATAAACTGCTCGGTATCTGAAACAGAATTTATTGGAACACGAAATTCTATCTCTTTTCCATTTGAATCTTGCAAATGGCTAACAAAATACTCTCCGTCTTCAGAAATCTTATCAGAGGTCGGAACAGTAGAATCACCAATAAAAGCTGGAATATATAATGCTTTTTGACTATCAATTAAATCAGAAATTGCCATAAAATAATTTATTCTAGCGAGAATGACAGCCAAAATATTCGCATCTATGGAAACAACTTCTTTCAAAATATAATCTAACGCACTATCCTTAGGCTCATCCTTATAAATCTCTCTTTTCATAAGAATTACCTGTTGAGGGAATGTTCCCGAACCTGCTGCAGTGTCTAAAATACGAACGTGATCTTTTCGATTTACTGGTACATATCTCAATCCATCAGTGATAACATTTCGTGCTAACCATTTTGGAGTGTAGTATTCTCCCATTGAATGTCTTACACTGGTAGGCATGATAGCCATATATAATTCTCTAAAAATATCATCTGTGTGTTCAGTTATCTCTGGCATATTTTCGTATTTCAACAATACTTCAATAATATTATTTATTGCTAAATAAATTTCCTCAGACCATTGTTCCTCCTGAAAGACCCAAGAAAAGCATCCAATTTCTAATAGATTGTGGATTTTTGTCTGTTGGGAAATTGCTCCACTTGCAATGTGGTAAAGTTCTATTCTAGAATTCCTGACTCCAATGTCATGTATTCTTTTTAACGAGTACTCATTCTTTTTTCCCTTAACAATAGAAACAGCTTTATAAGCAATAAGCATGGCAATAATTGCAGTTGAAGTCTGAAGTGCAAATAATATTTTATACTCTTCGTCTTGCTCAATATCCTGTTTATCTACAATTTTTGCTAAATCGGCCCTTCTCGCCTCGATAGCTTGTTGTTTAGAAGCATCTTCGTGAGACAATCCGAAATTATCCAACCAAGACTCATATGAAATAATTGTTGAAGCATTCATATTTTTCAGCGACTCATAAATTGTTTTTGTCAGTGTATTGATTAAATTTGAACCATAGTATTGAACATTCAACAAATCAGAAATTAGATTCTTCGAATCCAACGTCTTTACAGTAAGTTTTATTATTGATTTAATTATTCTATTTAGAGCATCTTCATTAAACTCTTTATTTGCCTCTATACTGATTCCGCCGCTTGTGAACTCAATGAATTGATATCGTAAGCCATCTGTGACAAGAGCCGCATAATCTCCTTGCTCCTCCTGGTTTAAAGCATTTAAGTATTCTATGGCTTGTTTTTCAGCTTTTTCAAAATCTGCTATAGTTTTATAGCTCAGAGGCTTCTTATACTCAATGATTAAACTATTGTATTTACTATCAATTCTTCCTTTTTTACTAATTGTTTGAGTATAAGAATCGTTTATTAAATTAACTTGTCTTTCTCTAAGAGGAACATAACCATCAAAACCTGAAGGACGAAGAATATCTTCAGATATTTTCACTAAAACCTTATCAAAATTAAATGCAACATCACTTTCAGAATTTGCATTCAAAGCAGCTGTCTTGATATCATCACTTAGATAAATCATTAAATCTTGCCATCTTCCTGATCTCATAACAGATTCAAGCTCTGATAATTCTAATTCATCTTTTATATCTTGGATTGCTTTACTAATTTCATTATATCTATTTAACATCACTTCTCCTATATGCCCATTATTATGTTTTTCTTTGTTCTAAACAGAATATCAAAAACACTTGAAATCAAGCCTTTTTAACAGTAATTATTGCCCACTAAATATTCTATCATATTTTTGATTTTTGTCAAAATTTTCTTGATATTATATACGAACAGAGGTAACATGTGAATTGGAGGATCAAGCATGAAACTACATCTATCAAAAGAAATAAATACAAATGTTCCAAAAAATATTTTGTCTGAAGTTTTAAAATTAGTAAATCAAGAAGCTAATAATAAAATATTCCACTATTTTAGAATCACTCATAAAGGAGAAAAGATTTATTCAATAGAGCACACCATCCCTATATTAAAAAGGTCTTATCAATTAAATTTCAATAAAGACAAAAGTAACTGTAGCTGCTCTTCAATTGATATTGTGATAATAGTTGATATAAATGATATTTATATAGTCAGTCTGAAAGAATTTAATATAATTAAAAAGTAGATTTGTTAAATACTAGTTTCCTATACAAATAATCAATTTGAATCAAACTTCATATAGGCTATAAGCTCTAAAACTCTATCAGTTTTTTGGGCTTTTTACATATTTGATGTCCCCACATGAGTCTATGGAAATAAATAATCACTTCTAATCCAGCCCAGGCAATATAAAAACTACAACCTCAACTTGAATGATCACTTCGATACATCCCCACTAAAATCAAAAAGCCACTGTTGCCAGTAGCTTCATAAAGCCTTTCGCTAAAAGGTTCTCACTCTTTCACCAGCAGAGCAACACACTCAACATGATGCGTTTGAGGAAATAAGTCCACCGGCTGTACTTTCTTCAACTCATATCCTAATTCTTGATAGAGTTTGATATCACGCGCCATGGTGGCGACATTGCAGGAGATATAAGTGATTTTCTTGGGCTCCATGCTAACGCTGGCTTTGATGAAGCTCTCGGTCAGGCCTTTTCGTGGTGGATCGACTACGATGACATCCGCTTGGATGCCCTCTTTAAGCCAGTTTTGGATGGCTTCTTCAGCAGGAGCGCAGACATAGCTGGCGTTGGTAATGCCGTTGATTGCCGCATTCTTTTGGCTATTTTCGACCGCTTCTGGGATCACTTCCACACCATAGACTTGCTTGACATGCTTGGCAACTGATAGACCGATAGTCCCGATACCCGAGTAGGCATCAAGCACCACATCATCAGCGGTTAGTTCGGAAAAGTCAATAGCTGTCTGATAGAGCTTTTCTGCCATCTCTGTATTGACCTGGTAAAAGGCGGGCGCAGCAATCTGGAAGTCATGTCCCAGCATCTGGTCGGTGATATAGTCTTGACCATAAAGCGTTCGCCAGTCTTTTCCGAAAATCGCATTGCCCGGCTGGTCGTTAATATTTTGCATGATGGACTTGATAGCTGGAAAAGCCTCTGTCAAGTGCTCCATCAGCCGCTCTACTCGGAAAATTTTAGGTCGGGTTGTGACCAGAATTACCATGATTTCCCCTAAATAATGACCACGGCGAACAACTAGATTGCGAATGAGTCCCGTCTTTTCCTGCTCATCATAAGGTTTGAGGTCAAAGCGACGCAGCAGGTCGCGTGTAAAGAGGATAACTTGGTCAATGACTGGGTCCTGAATATAGAAATCTTCAATCGGCAGGAGGTCATGGGAATTTTTCCGGAAAAATCCTGTTTCCAGCTGGCCATTGACACGGCGGACAGGCACTTGAGCCTTATTGCGGTAGCCCAGCGGCTGCTCCATACCAAGTGTCGGCGGCACCTCTACATCGGACAAACCAGCAATCTTATAAAGACTGTCCTTGACCTGCTTGCGTTTGAAGTCCAGCTGGGCTGGATAGTTCAGATGCCCCAAGTCAGCAATCCCCGTACGCAGATAGGCCATATCAAGATTTTCATTGCGCTGGTCTGAAATACGGAGAAATTCCTCCACCTTGCCAAAGCCGATTTTTTTGTTGACTTTGAGCACACGCATGCGGATGAGTTCACCCGGCAGGGCATTTTCCACAAAGAAAACCAGGCCTTCTGCCTTGGCAACTCCAGCTCCCTCATGGCTCAGATCCACGATTTCAACTTCAATCATATCATTCTTTTTTAACATATTTTTCTCTTTCTGCTTTATCGCTCTGCTATTTCCCAAAAGAAAAGGCAGGACATCGTCCTACCTTTCATTATATCATATATCTTATCTGAGACCCATTTGCTGCAGTCTTTCTTTATAGGCTTCAAAGTCAATCAATAGCCCTTGGCCACCGTACATGTCATAGGTATCAACCCAGTCGCCATTTTCCGGAATCGTCAGGCGCTCAACCCCGTTGCGGGAATCTCCAGCCATAGAGAGACCATTGGTCAAAAGGAAGCTGTAAGGCACATTGGTCGAAGTCAAGGCAAAGACCTTACCAAGAGCCTCTGATCCAGTAAAGAGCTTGGTCGGATCCTTGACCTGTTGGAAGACAGCCGTCAAAACTTCCTGCTGGCGGCGGGTCCGGCCAAAGTCGCCCTCATCATCCTTACGGAAGCGAGCGTAGTTGAGCAAGGTCCGACCGTCCATCTGCTGCTGACCAACCTTGATTGTTTGATTGGGTACCACACCGTCTTTCATATTCAGGTCATCTGGTACTTCAACTTCAGTCACTTTCTCCCCATCAATCGTTGAGAACTGGGCATTCATGCTGACGCCATTTGGGAAAAGGGTGTCAATAGCTGTCGCAAAGGTCTGGAAATCCACCAGTGCATAATATTTGATGTCTAAATCAAAATTATCTTTGAGCATCTGGCGGACATAGTCTGCACCGCGGTTGTGGTTTTGCTCCCCAATCGTATAGGCAGAATTGAGCTTTTGGTCATAGTAATCTGCCTGCGACGGATCGGTGTACTCATTGCTGACGCCGTCAATGTGAATGAGGGTATCACGCATAAAGCTGACCAATTTCACCTTGTGGTCCTTATTGCCAACATTCAAGACCATAATAGAGTCGGTTCGTGTCTCAGTCGAGTCGTCACCAACCCGGCCATCCGTCCCAAGAATGAGGATATTCACTCCGTCCTTAGTATCCTTGCCGTCAAAAAATTCCGTTTCTGCTGGTTTAGAATTGCCAGTATGAGCTGTCGTCAAGCCTTTGATAAACATGAAAATCATGCCTCCCAAGACCATCAGCAGGAAAATCCCTGCCCAAAGCAGAATCCTTTTCAAGCGGATTTTTTTGCGAGGTTTCTTAGGCTTATCTTGTCCCAGACCAGCTCCGGCCAGAGCTTCCGACGCCTTCTTTTGCTTTCTGCTGCGAGAAGAACGCTCAGGGTACTTGGGCAAGATGCCAGAAGAATCCATTTCCACTGGCTCTTGCTCGTAGGTGTTGCTAGCCGTTTGCGGCTGATCTTCATGGTCAGGCACACTGACTGAACCGCCAATCCCCTTGGACTTCTGACGCAGATAGTCAAATTCTTTCTTTTCTTTATCGTTTAGATAGTAATAATTCTTATAGAGATAATCTAAGCGGAGCTGTTCATGATGGCTAAGATTTTCTGGTTTCTTCATCTCTTCTCCAATCTACTGCTACTGGTCCTGAATCAGAAACACACTGTAGCTACCAAAAATTTTATAAGTAATTCCAAGACTTGTCAACTCTTGATAGGCAAAATCCGCCAATTTTTTCTGCTCGTTGTCAATGTCAATAATGAAGAAATACTCTCCCAGAGCCGTTTTTAGAGGACGGCTCTCAATCTTGGTCAGGTCAATCCCACGCCAAGCAAAGGTCGACAAAGCCTTATAGAGGGCACCAGGCAGATTGTCCGGCAAAGTCAAAGCCAGTGTCTGCTTGTCTCCTGTCTTGGTCAATTGAAGCTTAGGAACCTCATGACCCAGAATCCAGAAGCGGGTATAATTTTCTTCCATTTCCTGAATGTCGCTGGCTGCTACTTTAAGCCCGTATTCTGCTGCAGCCGTGCGCGGGGCAATAGCCGCAAAATTCTTTTCAGGATGTTCTGCTACAAAACGAGCTGCATAGGCCGTACTAGCTGTCACCTCAATGGCAGCCTGCGGATAATGCTGGCGGATATATTTCTTTCCTTGGGCAATAGCCTGCGGATGAGAAAATATCTTCTCAATTGTCTTTTCTAAATCCGTCACCAAAAGCTGCTGCTTGATGGGCTGAACGATTTCAGCCACCGCCTGAATGTCTGCTTGATGAAAGAGATAGTCCAAGGTCTCGTGGACACTGCCCTCGATGGAATTTTCCACCGGAACAACCGAGTAATCCACTTCCCTAGCCTCATAAGCCTTCATGACCTCGGTGATATTCTGATAGGGCACCAAGTCCTGGCTGGGAAAGGCAGCTTGGGCTACATGGTGAGAAAAGGAGCCTCTGGGACCTAAAAATGCTATTTTCATTGAATTTCCTCAATAATTTCCTGCGGGCTTTTGAGCCTCGTATCGATAACCTGGGTCGCTACTTCCTCATACCAAGCCTGACGCTGCTCAAAAATCTGCTGCAAGTCTGATTTGCTCTGGTTTAAGAACAAAGGCCGCTCCTGCTCAGCATCCTGCTGGATTCGCTGATAGAGCGTTTCAAAATCAGCTTTCAGATAGATATTGTCAGCATTCTGAGTCAGTAATTTGCGATTTTCAGGGCTGACGACTACACCGCCGCCCGTTGAGACGACCAAGTCCGTATCGATCAACTCAGCCAAGAGTTGGGCTTCAGAAGCCCGAAAGGCCGTTTCACCATGCTGATCAAAGTAGTCCTTAATAGACATGCCCAGCCGCTGGCAGAGCAGTTCATCCATATCGACAAAGTCTTGGGCTAAACCTCTGGCCACTGTGGATTTTCCGGCTCCCATAAAGCCCAGCAATATCTTAGCCATGCATCAAGCCCTCCAAGTCGCTGAAGAAGCTTGGATAGCTGGTCTTAATGGCTTCAGACCGCTCAAGTTCTACCTGACCACTTTGAGCCAATAAAGCAGCAATTGCCGTCATCATCCCAATGCGATGGTCACCTAAGGTGTTGACCTGGGCACCATGAAGAGGTGTTTTCCCGTCGATAATCATACCGTCTTCCGTCGGGGTAATAGCTGCGCCCATGCTATTGAGAGCATCTGCTACTACCTGGATACGGTCGGTTTCCTTGACTTTGAGCTCCTCTGCATCACGAATGACAGTCCGTCCCTGAGCCTGAGTCGCAAGAAGAGCAATAATCGGCAACTCATCAATCAAGCGCGGGATAATCTCGCCTCCAATCTCCGTTCCCTTAAGCTCAGAAGTCTTAACGGTGATGGTAGCAGACTTAGCTACTGGATCGACATCTGACAGCGTCATCCGTCCGCCCATAGCCTCTATCACATCTAAAATCCCTGTACGAGTTTCATTGATGCCGACATTTTCTAAGACAATCTTAGAGTCCGGCACAATCAATCCAGCCACCAGCCAAAAAGCCGCACTGGAAATGTCACCTGGAACCGTCACTTCCTGAGCAGTGAATTCCTGACCACCCTGAATGCGAATTTCCTTACCCTCAACCTCAATCTGCCCGCCAAACTGGGCAATCATATCTTCTGTATGATTACGAGTGATTTCCTTTTCTATAATAATCGACTCTCCCTGAGCCTGCAGGGCAGCAAAAATCAAGGCCGACTTAACCTGAGCAGAAGCCACTGGCAGCTGATAATGAATAGACTTCAGTTCCCTACTGCCCTTCATCTTGAGCGGTGGTAAATCACGCTCAGTCCGACCAGCAATCTCGACTCCCATCTGCCACAGAGGAATGGTCACCCGATCCATAGGCCGCTTGGATAGACTGTCGTCACCAAACATCTCCGCTTCGAAATCCTGACCAGCCAAAACACCAGAAATCAAACGGATAGACGTTCCAGAATTGCCCATATCCAGCTTATTTTTCGGTGCTTGCAGACCTTCAAATCCTACACCATGAATCTTGACTAGATTTCCATCGTCCTCAATCTGCACGCCTAAGTCACGAAAAACCTGCATGGTAGACAGCACATCTTCTCCTCGCAGAATGTCGCGAACAGTAGTGACCCCCTTGGCCAAACTGCCAAAAATAATGGAACGGTGACTGATAGACTTATCTCCAGGTACGCGGATACGGCCCTTCAGGCCTCTTACATTGGTTGATAATTTCATAGGTGACCTCGTACTTTCCTTTGTTGCTTCTTATTTTATCATAAAAAGACCAGAAATTCTTAAAATTTCTGGAATCCGAGCCGAAGCAAAAAGAATCCAGGTATTCAGCCCAGATTCTTCTTTTTTATTAGCTTACTTAAGCAAATCCTGCACCGGATCAAAGATGATACGCTCAATGTCCGCTAGATAGATGGATAGTTGCTGTTGCTTATTGAAGAATTCAGAAAGAACAGCATTGCCCTGAATCTTCTCACCAAAGGAAGTCATCTTGTCCTGCACCTCCTGAGTCGGTACCTGACCAGTCTGCGCCAGCTGCTGCAACTCCTGTTGGAAAGCCAGATAATCTGTAAAAATAGCCTTCGCTTCGCTATCAGCATCCACTGCTTTCTTACTTTCTGCGACTGCCTTGTACTCAGGCAAATCACGCAGATTTCTGCTCAGTTCATTGGCTAAATCATAAATATTTGACATAGAGTTCTCCAATCTATATTAGTCTTCGGACACTAGGTAATCCGTATTTTCTCTTACTATTTTAGCAGATTTTTCCAAATCTTGGTGATTTTTAAAGGTGATTTGCAGAATACCATTGATATCTTCTCGGTTTTCCTCGTTGATACGAATATTGACGACTGAAATTCCCCGCAGGAGCTCCAAAATACCCAAAATCGCATCTTCTTCGTCGGGCACCTCAATAAAGAGGTCGTAAAAGCTATCTACACCGGCCCGCTTATGAATTTCCATCTGCTTGCGGCTTTGCCGTCCTCGGTCGAAAAATTCCCAGATAGCTGTCTCGTCCTTGGCCTCAATCGCTGCGGCAACCTTGTCTAACTGGTCTTTAAAATCTTCCAGCCGCTCCAAAATGGATTCGGGATTTGTCAAGAGGATAGAGGTCCACATGCCCGGCTCACTCTCCGCAATCCGCGTCATATCGCGAAAACCACCGGCCGCAAAAGACTGAGTCAGCTCATGCTCTTGGCTATAAGCTGCCGTTTGCTCCATAAGACTGGAGGCTAGAATATGCGGAAAATGACTGATTTGACTGGTCACTCGGTCGTGCTCGGCTGCATCTACCTGAATAAAGCGGGCATGAAGACCACTCAGCAAGTCCTTCATTTCCTCAAGAGTACCAGCCTTGGTCAGGCTAGAGGGGGTGAAGATATAATAGGCATTTTCAAAGAGGGTGACATGAGCAGCCTTAGCCCCGGTCTTGTGACTTCCGGCCATCGGGTGAGCACCTACAAAGCGGACGGGCTTATTCTGCAGATACTTTTCTGCAACTGCCACAATCTCTGCCTTGGTCGATCCAGCATCAGAGATGATAACATTGTCCTTCAGGTCCAGCTCTGCTAGATCCTTGATAAATGCTATGGTCTGCTTGATGGGCACAGCCAGAATAATCACATCAGCCAATGAAGCAAAGGCCGCAAAATCATCCGTTACCCGGTCTACCATTCCCCGCTCCAGGGCAACCTGTCTTGATTCTTCACTTCTGTTATAGCCGAGAATTTCAATCTCAGGATGAGCTCGCCTGATGCCCAGAGCCAAAGAAGCTCCAA
>ERZ773265.1507-NODE-1507-length-11963-cov-6.906701_pt1 | contig 11963 bp, 5 predicted proteins | sample MGYA00580512_ERZ773265 | MGnify/ENA primary metagenome ERZ773265 (study PRJEB29015, sample SAMEA2738169) | human oral metagenome | biome: human oral; feature: human-associated habitat; material: saliva | place: China | collected 2183 ...
TGCCCAAGCCGCCCTCTAACTCCGGACCAAGTATCTGCTCAAAAACCTTCAGAGAGGCAGCATAAGAAAGCGGCAAGCATTCTTTGATACTCTTTGCCAGCAGCTCTTGACGCTGAGTAAATTCCAAAGACTCTAAGTCGCTTTCAACTAGAGACATAAAGTGCTGAGCATCAAATTTATCTGTTACTTCTTGCAAGCGACGACTCAAATCCTCCGCATAAACCAAATCATAATAATCTTTAACTTTTTTTGCCATAATTTTTAAATCCTTTCAAAAGACTGCTCACTGCTCCTCTGACTTCTGCTTCTTCCTCTTTCTCAGCCAGAAAAAGAGACAACTCATTCAAGGCACCTGAAATCATATGAGCTGCCATATCCAGATTAATAGAGATAAGTCTTCCTTCTTTAGATAAAATGTCTAATTGTTCTCTCAAATGAAAGAAAGAATTAGACTCGTCCTGACGACGCCACTCTTTCCACTCAACGACATTGGGACCATCAAGCAGGAGAATACGTTTATTTTCGGTCAAGGTCGCAAAACGAACAAAAGCAACACAGCCTTCCACCAACTGCTCCCAAGAATCGTGTGCTTCCAGGGCGTTTTTTTCTACATAAGATCCCAGTTCGGATTGAATTTGTGCAAGTACGGCGGTAAATAAAGTTTTCTTATTCCTGAAATGATGATAAAGTGCGCCTCTTGTCATTCCCAACTCATCGACAATTTCTTCCAAGGAAGTTTCTGCATAACCCTTTAAAGAAAAATGTTTTCGAGCGATAGCTAATATTTTCTTGCTTGTCTCTAGAGAAGCCTGCTGTTTTTTATTCATTCTCACTCTCCATTTTAAACCGTTCTAACACTCTGAAGCAAGCCTTTCTGAAAATCAGAAATAGCCCCTTGTACTGAGCCAGCACATCTTTGTTTATTAACATAAAGTTTTAATTCTCAAAAAACTATTTCGTCCTTAATTATAACATACATGCAGTATGTATGTGAAATGATATGAGAAATAGAAGCCAACTTGACTTCTATTCTAAAAACAATTCAGCCTAGTCGCTTGATGAAATGGTATTTAGTCACACCTCTTTGGGGCACATCTTCCAGACTGGCATAGATTTCATAACCTTGCTTGACGTAAAAATCCTTGGCCTGATAAGATTTAGTGGACAAGGTGATGCTGTTGACTCCTACTTTCTCAGCCTTTTCTTCTAATTCTGCCAGCAGACTAGCTCCCAAGCCTTTTTTCTGATGTTCTTTATCTACCACTAAGGCCTTTATATGGATGTTTCCCAACACCTGCTGAGCATGGAGCAAGGCGATTAAGCGCCCTTCCTCTTCACGTGTCAGATAATAATCCTTTGGCTCCAGTTCTTCAAGCCTAGCTGACCCAAAAGAAGCCTCATATTGCTCCCTGAAAACTTGTTCGATAAAGTCATGAAATTCTGTCATTTCTTGCTCCTTTCAGAATCCTTATCGCATTTCCCTGCACTGGTATAGGAAAATCCTACTTGTCAAATCAAGTATAATCGGGCTCAGCTATTAACACGCCAAGCCCGAATGGTAGATCATCGATAATCCGTCAGAAGGATTATTGTTCCTTTTTCTTGCTTCCAGCTAAGCCAAGGAAAGCCAAAATAGTACCTAATAAAGTCATCGCCCAAGCTGATGATGTTCCAGTTTGAGGAAGTTTAGCGGCCTTAGAAACAGCTGCCTCTGAAGATTTAGCAACCTTTGTCTCAGCTACTTTCTGCTCTGCTGAAGGCGCTGAAGTAGTTGGAGTTGCTGGGGTTACTGGGCGCTCAGCTGTCTTATCTTTGACAAGAGGAGTCACTGATGGAGCAGGCTGAACGATTGGCACTTCGATTTGACCAAGACTAGGTTTCGTTTCTTTAGTGCCCACTTCTACTAGCTCATCCACTGGTGCTTTAGAAACGGAAGATTCAACAACCTTTCGGCTGCCATCTAGTGCAGAAACTTCCACCAGATTCATTTTTTCGCCCTTGCTTCCTGTCTGAACAACTTTTCGTTGACCTTTTTCAAGCTCTGGATTCAATATTTCTTTTGTCTCAAAAGCAAGCTCTTCTGTTTGGATATCCAGATATGGCTTATCTTCAACTAAAGCAGCTTTCTCATCCTGGGCTGTGCTGCCATTGTGGCTAAGTGGCTTCAGATTTTCACGCGCAGCTTGAAGTTTAGCGACCAGCTTATCTACCTCAGCCTGTTTATTCCGATTCAATTCCCAGTCGATATCATTTTGGGCAGCCTTCAGACTAGCAACAGACTCTAGCGTATAGATGCTCAAATCGCTAGGAACCTTGGCCAATTCATCTCGGACAGACTCATAGTTGGCCTTGAAGTAATCTTTATTGTGATCAGCAAATGCTGTCATCAATTTGAAAATTTCTTCTTCCTTGTACTCAGCCTGCGGTCTATCTGCCCAGATAGCAAGCATGCTGCCAACTGTTGGGAGAGATACTTCTGGATACTTGGTAGACGCTAGTTGGTTAAATGGTGTCTTTTCAGTATTTTCAAGTGCCTTCTGTAAGAAACCACCACCATCTTCCGGTTTTTGACCTAAGATATAGTACCAGTCCCCATTGGTATTGAGGAATTTATAGCCCTTGCTTGCTAGATACTGAGGTGAGGCAAGGTTATAACCCCACCATCCCTTAGACCAGTAAGAAATCAAGACATCCTTGTCAAACTCAACATCATCCTTGTCTTCGTAGTAGAAGCCATCGTTGAAAGCCATTGGTTGAAGGCCTCGCTCTTTAGCCATAGCAGCAAGCGTGTTAGCATATTCTGCAAACTTGCCATAGAGGTTGTAGTATTTCAGATAATACCAACCCTGTGCATTGGTCGCATCATTGGCATACTCATCTGTACCATAGTTGAAAATCTTTGATTTTCCTGCAAAGTAGTCCATGTACTTGCCAATCAAAGCCTTGGTGAAAGCTTTTGCTTCTTCATTTTCCAAGTCCATAGTGGTCTTAGAAAGATTGTCAAAATAAGCCTGCGGGTTCTGAATGCCTAATTTTTCCATAGCCACCAAAAGAGCGTCCATATGACCAGGGCTATTGAGCGCTGGAATCACCCCGATGCCCTTTTGTTTGGCATAGCTGATCAACTCATCCATTTCTTTCTGGTTCAGAGCATTTCCATTTGGATCATCGTAGTAGGATTTAGTTCCTTCAGTGATAGCTTCCTTGACTTGGTCACTCTGGTAAGTCTTCCCATTGGCCTCGATGGTCATATCGTCCAGCATGAAGCGCATCCCGTCATTTCCGACCAGCAAGTGCAAATCAGAGTAGCCCAACTCACTAGCTTTGTCAACAATTCTCTTGAGCTGATCTAATGAGAAGTATTTGCGGCCTGCATCAATGGAAATAACCTTGTTCTTAGCTACTTTTTCACGTTCTGCTTGTTTGTCCAAAATCTTTTGATAAGCTTCTGTTGGTTTTAGATTTTCACGGGCTGCTTTTAGCTCGGCAACAAGCTGATTGATGGTGCCTTGTTGCGCGCGGCTCAGGTTTTCATCCAAGGCTCTAACCGCTTTTTCAGCTTCCTTGAGTCGAGCAATACTTTCCTCTGTATATTTAGCTGCCAAGTCACTTGGAATAGCTTCTAACTCTGCAGCTACATCTTGATAATTGGCTGCAAAATATTCTGCATTGCGATCCGCAAAGTGACGCATCAATTTATAGAGTCGAGATGCAGAAAAACGAGCAGAAGGCTCATCAGCCCAAGCAGCTACCATGCCTCCCATAATCGGAATATCTGCCCCTTCTGATTTAGGAACGTTGGTAATTGGAGTGGAGGCAATTCCTTTCAAGCCTTGATCCAAATTGTACCAGCCTTGGCCATCAGCATTGCGTCCCAAGACATAATACCAAGCATCATTGGTATTCAAGATTTGGTGCCCTTTTTCAGATAAGAGTTTAGAAGAAGCCACATCATAGCCACCCCAGCCACCAGTCCAGTAAGAAACAATAATATCCTTGTCAAACTCGCCGAAAGTTTGGTCAGAATTATAATAAATACCGTCATTGAAGGCCATTGGCTTCAAGCCATGACTCTTAACAATTCTAGCCAAGTCGTTGGCATAAGTGATGAATTTTTCGTAGCCCTTTTCTGGATAACCTTCTCCTGGATAGTACTTGTCTGCTTGTAGAACCTGCCACCCCTTAGCATTGGTCGCATCATTGGCATACTCGTCCAAACCAATATTGAAAATGTCCGTTTTCCCTGCAAAATAGCCTGCATACTTGTCAATCAAAGCCTTGGTGAAATCAATAGCAGTCTGATTGTTTAGGTCAACTGTCCGTGCAGATTCCTTGCCAAAATAGTTAAAGTTTGGATTTTGAATGCCCAACTCCTTCATAGCATGCAAGATAGCATCCATGTGACCAGGGCTATTGATGGTCGGAACGAGACCGATACCTTGCTTTTTAGCATAGTCAATCAAGTCCGTCATTTGAGCTTGTGTCAAGTGATTACCATTTGGATCATTGTAATAAGCATTGGTTCCTTTTTCAATGGCTTTCTTGACATCCTCGCTGGCATAAGTCTTATCACCAACAGTCAAGGACATATCATCCAATTGGAAGCGTAGACCATCATTCCCCACCAGCAAATGCATGTCCGTGAAGCCAAAGCGTTTCGCCTTGTCTACGATTTCCTTCAGTTGCTCAGGGCTAAAATACTTACGGCCTGCATCAATCGAAACCATTTTCCGCATAGCCAGCTTTTCATCGACCTGACTAGCTTTCTCCGTTTTAGGAGTTTCACTAGGCAGGGTTGCCTTAGACTCATCAGAATTCGTAGAAGCACTTTCCGTTATAGTCACTAATTTTTCAGCGACTGTATCCAGTTTTGGCTCCTCTGTTACTGGTTTTTCTGCTAGAACCTCTGCTGCCACAGCTTGAGGCTTAACTTCCTCACTATTTTTAGCAACTGCTTCTGGCAAGGCTTCGCTGCTAGCCTGGGCTTCCACAGGAGCAACTTCCTGTACCTCTTCTCCTGCACTGATTGTAGCCGATCCTGTCGTAGCTACAATACTTGTAGGCGCTACTTGTACCTCGTCAGCCGAAACGACTTGTCCTGCCAAACAAAAGCCGACTAGGATAGATGCTGCCCCGATTGAAAGTTTCCGAATAGAAAAACGTTGCTTTCTATTAAAGATCATCATAAAATCTCCTTTTAAAATGTTCCGCTTCTTTATGCAAGCGGTTTCTTTTTCTTCTATTATAGTTTATCCCCTACCTTTCATCAATATTGTCTCCGCGAGATTCTATAGTTAAATGACAAATAGATTAAATCTAGAGCCATATTTTTATAAGGTGATTTATCACTAAAGCTGAGGTCAAAACAATCGAGCCATTTTGCTCTATTCATCTCGTTTGAAAGCCTGAGGCAAGCTAGATAAGCCACCAAAATCAAAAAAGAGAAGACTAAATAGTCTTCTCCGAGTTTTTGATTAAATTGTCCTACTGCTGCTAAGAGGAAATTCTAGCTGCCTTTCAGAGAGAGCATTTCACTTAATCTAAGATTAACGATTTGTCAAGCTTACTTTTCTAAACTAGACAAAAGCGCTAAATTATTGGTCCTCTTTTTTTCGTGTGAATAGAAGCCAGCTAGCAACGAGAGCTAAAAGTCCTGATACAGTAGCCAAAAGGCTAGTAGATGTACCTGTCTTCGGAAGTTGAGGTGCCTTAGGAGCCTCTGCCTGCTCTGGTGAAGCTGTTGCCAAGCCTGACTCCTTAGAATGTGCCAGTGGTTCTTGCGCTTTCTGACTTGTTCCAGATTTTTCAGCTTCAGCACTTGGTTTTGTCTGACCTAGCTCTGCTTTTTCGACCTCAACACTTGGTTTTGTCTGACCTAACTCTGGTTTTTCGACTTCAATTGCTGGTTTATTTTCCCCTGCTGGCTGAGTAGTTTCTGGTCCCTGTGGTTGACTTGGTTTTGGAGTTTCTGCTGGATTGTCTTGTCCTGGCAAATCACTCTTTTCAGCCTTGTAAATCACAGCATAGTGAGCAAGGTGAGACGCTGTGAAGACAACTGTATCACCGACACGCTCAAAGTCAAGAGGCTGGCCTGGCTGATTGTCTACAAAGGAAAGAACTTGCTCGACTTCCTTGCCAGCTTCTACAGGGATTTTAACCAGACTAGTGTGTTGAGTAGCAACGTCGTGCCCGTCTTTATCCACTCCTGTCACATCATAAATCTTACCAAGTCTGCCACCCAAGGCTTCTTTTTCGGCAGCATTTGGCTCAACAACTGCTACTTTCAAGCCCTTGATTGGAGTTGATTCCTTGTTTGAGAATTGAACTTCCACACCCGTAGATTCATCTACAAATACAGCTGGCCTATCTTCCTGAAGCTGGGCAATGAGCTCTTGCAGAGAGGCCTTGGCAGTTTCAAGTGAGGCTGGTGTCACTTCAGCTGAAGCCAACAAGTCTTTATTCTTGCTCAATAAGCTGTGGAGGGCATCGCCTGACGGATGGTTTGGTTTTTGTTCCAGCAAGGCTTGCGCTTCTTTGCTCAAAGTATCCAATTCAGCCGTCTTGTCCGCAAAATTCTTGCGTCCGTCCAAAGCCTTAAATGCTTGAGTCAGTTTTGCTAGACTTTCATCGACTTGGTCTTGTGTGCTTGTATCGTGATCTTTTAGAATCTGCTCAGCAGATGCAATTTCCTTGAGCAAGGCTTCTTTGACTTCTGGAGTCGCAAAGCTAAAGTCAACCTTGTTTTGAACACTCGCTGTTTCTGCTAGCTTTTGCTTCAGATATTCATCGTTCAAGGTTGGTTTTGGTGATACAAAGACATCGTACGTTGTCGTCACACCACGATAGTTGACCGAAATAGTTTGACGGCCTTCTTTGTGACTATCATAGCCTGAGACTTGCACACCTGCTTCATCAAAAGTATGCTCTTCGGTCGTTTCATCATCAAAGACCAGACGGAAACGTCCTCCTGTAGTCTCAAGGCTTTCTCCCACGATATAGTCTGTCTTAGGTTTTTCGATTAGTTCTAGGCCTACAGGAGTCTTCTCGCCTGCTTCGCTATGACTAACGACAAAGACTGTCAGCACTTGATCCAGTTTTTGTCCCAGATAGGACAGTTGCAAATGCTGCTCTCCTAGCTTAGATGGATCATAGCCCGTCACTTCCACCCCACTGTTTGAAAGCTGAACCAATTGATCTGGCTGGCCATCCTTAAAGCTGACACGAATTGTACCACCTTTCAGAGACAGAGCATCCCCTTGACGATAGACTTTTCTTTCTGGTGCTGTTTCAAGATCAACCTTCGAAATCTCCTTATCTTCTTTAGGTACTTCAATAGCCAATACATTACTAATATCCTTACCAGCTACTTGTGAGCGGTAATATAGGAGGCTAGGGAGTTTAGCAAAAGCAAGTGGTTTAAAGATGAGATTGCCATCTTTATCCGCCGTCATAGTTGCAATCGGTTTTGTCGCATCGCTGCTATCATAGAGGGATACTGTCGTCTTAGCTGGCACATCTTTGAAGCCTACTTGGACATGTCCATTTCCAAGAACACGCGCAGCAGCATCTTTCATCGGCACGTTAACTGTTTCCGTATCCAAGCTTTCATACATCTTCCAGTTGTAGATTCGGATTGCCCGCCACGGAGTTCCATTGTCGGCTGTAATGACATCCAAACGCCAGTCTTGTGCTCGAATTGGCTTATCCAAAACGATATCAGACACATGGTCTTTATTGCCACGAACGGCCTTGGCTAGTTTCCACTCGCCCGCCTCATCCTTATAATACAAGTCAAAGTCGCGTGTATTCATCTTGCCATCGTCAACAGACTCTCCGCCTGCTCCAGCATGCTCCATAACCCAGCGAGTCACTGTCCGAGGTTGAGTCAAACGAATATCTACTGTACCACTGAGTTGGGCAGAAGACCACTTGTCTGACAGACTAGTAATGGTGCCATTCAGCATCCCTTCGACGCCTTCACTACCATCCGCATCAGAGAAAGTTGTACCAATTACTTTTGCACCCAACACCACATTTTCTGCCAAAGGTTTTGGCAAGCTTGTATCAGAAACCTGCATACCCCAGTCAAAGTCAACTGTCCCAGCATCTGAACGCAAACCATTCTTTCCTACCGCAACGACTTTCAACTCTTGCTTGCTGCCCTTGGCACTAGCTGAACGACTCACTTTAGCCAAATAAACTGATGTGCTAGAGGTTCCTGTCACCAGTCGCCATTGGTCTCCGTCTTTCTCATAGATTTCATAGTAATCCGCATCTGCACTGCCTTTAAACTGCAGCAAGGCCTCTGCTTCCTGCGCATTTTGAAGACGCTTGGCCTTGAGCACCACATCTTTTGGTGCAGCTGGCTTCTCTTGATTGGCATAGATAGACAATTGACCTAGGTTAAACTTATAGTCCTTGACATCCTGGTCATGGTCGAAGTACATTTTCACGCCATAAATGGTTTTACCTGCTAATGAAGATAAGTCAAAGGTCTCTGTCTTCCAGTCCTTGCTCGGACTGAGCTCTTTCCACTCGTACTCAGAATAGTCTGGCTTCGTCGCAAGAGCCACCCAAGTGCTTGTTCCTTGGCCACCCTTGTGGGTCAAGGTCAGCTTGGTCTTGTCACTAACTGGAATCTTGGTCGAATAGAGCATGACATTCTGGTTGCTATTTGCAGCCAAGTCGCCCTCAAAAGCCAGTGAATTTCCGCCGTTGTACGCTTCATCAAAGTCATAGCGTCCTTTGAGCGGCGCACTGCCTTCCGCATGCCGAATCCACCAGCGCCAAGTTGGCAAGAAACCAGACACAGAACGATAGTTCCACTCGCCATCTTTTGAGACTTTCCCGTCTACAAACCAACGTTTTCCGTGTCCTGTATTAAAGGAAGTATTAAAATCAGGCTTGGTGATAGCTGTTTTATCAACCACCAAGTTGGACATTCCATACCAAGATTGGTCTGCTGGTTTGCCCTTGCTAGGATCGCCTTGGAAGCCTGTCCAGAAGTAGTTTTCATGAGTATGGTAGCCCTCACCTGTCTTACCTAGACCAGTGATCGTATCAGGCGCATATAGACCTAGAGACAGACGAAGTTTGCCATTTTCGTCCAAAATTGCATCCCAGTCCACATTAGTCTTGTAAGAACCACCCTTTTGCAGCTCTATCCCCGCCAAAACATCGTAAGGATCCCGTTTGATCCATTTTGCTGTACTGATGGAATAGTCTGTCTCAGCCTTGCCCCAGTTAAAGTTGGCAAAGAAGGTGTCCACAGGATTTTCTCCATCTTTAGGCTGCATAAATTGATAATTATATTCGCCAAGGGCATTTTCATGGTAACGACCATATTCGTAGGTCATGGCATCATACCAAGAATATTTAACGGGGTAATTCAAAGAACGTGCATACTCTTTGGTATAGAGCAAGAAGTCACGCATTTTGGGACCGAGTGGTTCTACTTGGCTTCCTGTCGTTTCTTGGTTGATAAAATAGCCATCATAGCCATAATATTTAGCCAATTCGACTAATTTACGAGCAATTGGGAAGGTCTTTGAACCTTCAGAATCTTCTTTTAAGGCTTCTGCGAAGCGCTCTTGATCCTTAGCGCTTGACGACCAATTGAAGAAGAGGGTTCCGTAGATTGGTACACCATTTCTATGAGCCGCATCAATAACATCTGGCGTCGGAACTAAACCATCCCAGTACACCATAGAATGCAAATATTGCCAGTAATCGAAAGCATAGGCCTTGAATTCTTCGCCACCAATAGAAGCATGATCCTTGGCTTTAGAGTTCATATTGGACAAAGCCTGTACTTTAGCTTCTGGATTGGCTTGTTGGTTGATTTGGTGTCCCTGATAACGCTCAGCCAGAGGCACGCTAGCTCGGTTGATTTCATCATCTTCACGAGCTCCCGGCTTCCAGTCAAGCAATTCTTGCCAAGTATCAAACTTGATTTCTTTCGGTTTGAGCTTTTTATCTTCCTGACTTGGTAAGTCCTCTACGACTTTTGTCTCTCTGCTGGCAGGCGCTTCTTCCTTGACTTCTTTTTCCTTGCCAGCCGTCACTTCCTTGCTCTCAGCTACTGGAGCTTCAGAGGCAAGAGCCTGCTTTTCAGTTTCTGTCGCTAGACCTTGGACAGCCTCGACAGGTGCTTCACTGACTTTCGTCTCTTCAGCTACTGCTTCCGTCCGAGCTTCCTCCTTGGCAAGGACGCTACTAGTAGCTTGTGAGGCTACTGAGCTAGTTTCTTCTGCTAAAGCATGACCAGCTCCAAACAGCGCTATTCCGACCAAAACAGAGCAAACGCCTAAACTCAACTTACGGATACTAAATCTTTGTTTCTTATCAAATTGCATTTTTACCTTAACTCCTTCTCTTCTTTTCTTTTTTCGTGCACTTGCTGCCTCCTCCCTGGTCGCTCCTTTCAAAAGGTAATCGCTTACATTTTTGCATAAAAAAAGAAAGATTCACTTAAAATCATTCTACCTTGCGCGAGCTTGCCTTGTCAATTCATTCTATCTTGTCCTATAAATAGAGATTAAATCTCTAAAAATAGTACAAAAAAAGAGAGAGAGTCTCTCTTTTTCTTCTTTATTCCCCTTCAAAGACATCTTTCATCTTATCAAAGAAGCCTTTCTTCTTAGGGCTCACTGTGATGTCTCCAGCCGCCGCAAAATCCTTAAGAGCCGCTTTTTGACGGTCGTTGAGGCCAGTTGGTGTCACGACATTGACAGTGACATATTGGTCACCGACACTTCCATCGCGTAGATTTGGTGCTCCCTTACCACGCAGGCGGAAACGTTTGCCAGTCTGAGTTCCTTCTGGGATTGTCAATTCAACATTTCCATGGACAGTCGGAATTTCCACACTGTCACCCAGAGCTGCTTGCACAAAGTTGAGGTTGAGCTTGTAGTAAATGGTAGAACCGTCTCGCTCGAACTTATCGCTTGGCTCAACGTTCACCACTACATACAAGTCACCGTAAGGACCGCCATTAAAGCCTGCCTCACCTTGACCCGCCAAGCGAACTCGTTGACCTGTTTCCACACCAGCGGGGATTTTTACATGAACGCTATGCGCTTGCTTTTCATGTCCTGTTCCATGGCAGGTTTCGCACGGACTTTTGATTTCTTGTCCGCGACCATGACAGACATCACAGGTTACTTGACGACGCATCATACCTAGTGGTGTCTGAGTATCGACGTTAATAACACCAGAGCCGTGACAGCGGCCACAAGTTACTGGGCTAGTTCCTGGCTTAGCACCTGAACCATGACAAGTCCGACAGCTAGCCTCACGATTGTATTTAACTTCTTTTTCTGTACCGAAAATAGCCTCTTCAAAGCGGAGATTTACCCGATACTGGAGATCATCTCCTTGACGCGAAGCGTTTGGATTACGAGTCGCGCCACCGCCAAAGAAGCTAGAAAAGATATCTTCGAAGCCACCAAAACCAGAGCCATCAAAGCCACCGAAGCCTCCTGCACCGCCGCCAAAGCCACCATTGGCACCCGCCGCGCCATATTGGTCATAGGCAGCCCGCTTTTGCTCATCGCTCAGCGTTTCATAAGCCTCCTGGACTTCCTTATATTTATCTTCCGCCCCAGGCTCCTTATTGATATCTGGGTGGTATTTTTTAGATAATTTCCGATAGGCTCTCTTAATCTCATCCTGAGAAGCATTCTTAGAGACACCTAAACGATCATAAAATTCAGTATTGTTCATTTAAGATACCAAGAGCGAACAGAAAGCGACTGAAATTTAGGAAACCAACAAGAAATTCTGATTTCTTAGGAGGTTTATCTAATTTCCAAGCTTTCCGCTCGGGTTCAATTACGAACACCCTTGTTCCTTTCTATAATTTATAAGTAAATCATTAGAGGGTATTTTCTATACTCTGCTTCACTTCATCAAACTCTTTGTCCGATAGAGTAAAAATCAAGTCCTCTTCTGAATATTCGTTC
>ERZ773265.1509-NODE-1509-length-11935-cov-7.750168_pt1 | contig 11935 bp, 7 predicted proteins | sample MGYA00580512_ERZ773265 | MGnify/ENA primary metagenome ERZ773265 (study PRJEB29015, sample SAMEA2738169) | human oral metagenome | biome: human oral; feature: human-associated habitat; material: saliva | place: China | collected 2183 ...
CAATTATTGAAATTTTCTTTAATCATGGTGAAAAAGCCATGACATCAAGATTTTTTATTGAGAACAGAAAAAATATAATAATCAGCAATCGTCCGTTAGATTTAATGATCGGTTATTTACCGGCTATTCATTATGACAAATAATCAACTCAAGTGCGGTTAAAATTAACCGCACTTTTATTTCCCACTATGTTCTTTTATCAAGTAATGACTATGTTTGTTCAACAACAAAACGCAACACCATCTAATCTTGTAGCCTTCAATTTTCTATTAATCGCCTTTTTAACAGGGATTGCCTCTGCCTTTCAAACGCCAACCTTGAGTTTATATCTCTCTCAAGAGATTCAAGTTTCACCTTTTTTTGTGGGCTTGTTCTATTCAGTCAATGCCATTATTGGCATTATCTTGAGCCAAATTCTGGCAAAATATTCGGATAAGCAAGATGACCGTCGCAAAGTGATGATTGTTTGCTGTTTAATTGCTGTGCTTGGCTGTCTGATTTTTGCTTATAGCCGAAATTATTATGTGTTGATTATTATCGGTACAACGCTATTAGGGCTAGGTTCATCTGCTAATCCGCAATCTTTTGCTTTAGCACGAGAATATGCTGAAAGCAGCCATCGTGAAGCAGTGATGTTCACCACAATTATGCGAACTCAAATCTCATTGGCTTGGATTGTTGGGCCACCGCTTTCTTTTTTCATTGCGTTAAACTGGGGCTTTGATTATATGTATTTGGTGGCAGGTTCTGCCTTTTTACTGTGTGCAGGCGTCAGCAAATTATTGCCGAAAATTCCTCGTCAAAGTGCGGTTAAAAATCAAGAGATTTTAGACAATACGCCACCAAGAAAAAGTGTGATTTACTTGTTCATCGCTAACCTATTACTTTGGACCTGTAACAGCATGTATCTCATTAATATGCCATTATTTGTGATTAATGAATTACATTTAAACAAAGAACTGGCGGGAACATTAATGGGGACGGCTGCGGGATTGGAAATCCCTGTGATGATTTTTGCGGGCTATCTCACCAAATATTTCAGTAAAAAGCGCTTGATGATGATTGCTTTAGCTTCAGGTCTCGCCTTCTATTCAAGTTTATTATTCGCTGAGCAAACTTGGCAGCTTATCGGATTACAAATGCTTAACGCGATTTTTATTGGTATTACCGCTACCATTGGCATGGTGTATTTCCAAGATTTAATGCCGACTAAAATGGGCACTGCCACCACCTTATTTAGTAATGCAGCAAAAAGTAGTTGGATTATCGGAGGACCTATTGCCGGTATTATTGCGGAAATTTGGCATTACAACTCTGTTTTTTATGTCGCTGTGGCACTAATTTTTATCAGCGTAGGCTGTATGTGGAAAGTCAAATCAGTTTAATGAAAATAAAAAAGTGCGGTCAATTTTAACCGCACTTTTTACTTTATATTAGCGCCATGCTTTGAATTGGTTAATCAATCCATTGGTTGAGCTATCATGGCTTGAAACATTCTCTTTGTCTGCCAATTCTGGAAGAATTCGATTTGCTAATTGTTTACCTAATTCCACGCCCCATTGGTCGAAACTAAAGATATTGAAAATCACACCTTGTGCAAAAATTTTGTGTTCATACATCGCAATTAATGCGCCAAGAACAAATGGTGTAATTTTTTGCACTAAAATAGAGTTGGTTGGTTTGTTACCTGTAAAGACTTTAAATGGCACAATGTCTTTTACTTCATCTAACGATTTACCGGCTTTCACAAACTCTGCTTCAACTTCTTCCTTGGTTTTACCGAAAGCAAGTGCTTCAGTTTGTGCAAAGAAGTTTGATAACAATTTGCTGTGATGGTCACCTAATGGATTATGGCTTTGTGCTGGCGCGATAAAGTCACAAGGGATTAACATCGTACCTTGGTGAATCAATTGGTAGAATGCATGTTGGCCGTTTGTACCTGGTTCCCCCCAAATAATTGGGCCGGTTTGATAATCATGGATAACATTGCCATTACGATCGACATATTTACCGTTTGATTCCATATTGCCTTGTTGGAAATAAGCCGCAAAACGGTGTAAATATTGGTCATAAGGTAAAATTGCCTCAGTTTGTGCACCGAGGAAATTGGTATTCCATAAGCCTACCAATGCTAATGTTGCAGGAATATTTTTTTCTAATGGTGCAGTACGGAAATGTTTATCCATTTCATGCGCACCACTTAATAACGCTTCAAAATTGTCAAAACCGATTGAAAGTGCGATAGAAAGACCGATTGCAGACCATAAAGAATAACGGCCACCAACCCAATCCCAGAACTCAAACATATTGTTTGTATCAATACCGAATTCTGCTACCGCTTTACCATTGGTGGAAAGTGCAGCAAAGTGTTTTGCCACTGCGCTGTTATCTTTCGCTGCCGCCAATAACCAATCACGCGCAGAATTTGCGTTGGTCATGGTTTCTTGTGTGGTAAAGGTTTTAGATGCAACTAAGAAAAGTGTGGTTTCAGGATTGACTTTTTTCAACGTTTCAGCGATATGTGTACCATCCACGTTTGAAATAAAGTGCATATTCAAGTGATTTTTATAAGGACGAAGCGCTTCAGTCACCATGTAAGGGCCTAAGTCCGAACCACCAATACCGATATTCACCACATCAGTAATTGCTTTTCCGGTATAACCTTTCCACTCACCTGAAATCACACGATCACAAAACGCGCTCATTTTGGCTAATACGGCATTCACTTCTGGCATCACATCTTTGCCATCTACATATACTGGTGTATTTGAACGGTTACGAAGTGCGGTATGTAATACGGCACGATTTTCTGTGCGATTAATCTTTTCGCCTGTAAACATGGCATTAATCGCTTCATCTAATGCGGATTCTTTGGCTAATTGATGAAGTAATTTAAGGGTTTCTTGATTAATTTTATTTTTTGAAAAATCCACTAAGATTTGATTTTCAAAAGTTAAAGAATAATCGTTAAAACGATTTTGTTCTTGTTTGAATAAATCAGCGATGGTGGTATGAGCCAGTTGAGATTGGTGAGCTTCAAGTGCTTTCCAAGCTTGTGTATTGGTTGGGTTAATGTTTTTCATGAATATTTCCTTTTAAAAATTGAATTCTTTACATTTTTGCTTTATTGCAAAAACAATTAATCGACATATTCTGTTATAACACGAGGGGTCAATTTTGTAATCAATTCATAGCTTAAAATACCACTGTATTTAGCTACCGTTTCAATTGGTAATTCCTTACCCCATAAGATCACTTCATCACCGACTTTATCTTGGCTATCCGCACCTAAATCGACCGTTAGCATATCCATTGAGACACGACCAACAATAGGAACAATACGACCATTTAGATAAACTGGTGTACCTTCCGGCACATCACGTGGATATCCATCACCATAACCAATAGCAACCACACCAATTTTAGTATCTTTCGGACTCGTCCAAATACCGCCATAGCCAACAGGCTCCCCTTTTTTATGTTCACGTACAGAAAGCAAAGATGAGGTTAAGTTCATCACAGGAGTTAAACCAAATTCAGCACCTACAGTATCTGTTGGTGAAATGCCGTACATAATAATCCCTGGGCGAATACAATCTAAATGTGCTTCTGGCCAGAATAGAATCCCACCTGATGCGGCAATGGTTCGCTCTCCCTCTTTATTTTTTGTGGCTTGAAGGAAACGATTGAGTTGAAGTTGAGTGTAATCTGAATTTAATTCATCAGCTCGGCTAAAATGGCTCACAAAGCCTAAGTGCGGTTGAATTTGAGGGAGTTTTTTCAGCTCTTGATAAAAATAATCCACTTCATCAAGTGACACACCTAAACGGTGCATACCGGTATCAATTTTTAACCAAACTTTAATTGGACTTGGTACTACGGCTCGTTTTAATGCTTCAAGCTGCTCGCGGTTATGTACCACCGTCTCAATATTATTTACTGCAATAATAGGCAGATCTTTTTCATCAAAAAAGCCTTCTAGCAATAAGATCGGTTTAATAATACCGTTAGAGCGTAAAGATAATGCTTCTTCTAAACGTGCCACAGCAAAGCAGTCCACCATGCTTTCTAAAGCAGATGAGACAAATACCACACCGTGACCATACGCATTTGCTTTCACGACAGCAATAATCTTGCTGTGAGGTGCTTTTTCTTTAATAACTTGTAAATTATGTTTTAAGGCAAGCGAACTGATTTTCGCTGTTGCCGGTTTTACGTTCATTTTTCTAATCCGTTATCTCTTGCCTAATAATCATCTCTGTATTCACGCTGTTCGGCAAGGTTATCAAAGCGTGAGAATTGACCGTTAAATGCTAAACGTACACGACCAATCGGACCGTTACGTTGTTTACCAATAATGATTTCAGCAACACCTTTATCTTCAGAATTATCGTTATACACTTCGTCACGATAAATAAACATGATCAAGTCAGCATCCTGCTCAATAGAGCCCGATTCACGTAAGTCTGAGTTTACTGGACGTTTATCCGCACGTTGTTCCAACGTACGGTTAAGCTGGGAAAGTGCAATGACTGGAACTTCTAATTCTTTCGCTAATGCTTTTAACGAACGAGAAATCTCCGCGATTTCTAAAGTACGGTTATCTGAAAATGCAGGTGCGCGCATTAATTGAAGGTAGTCCACCATAATCATGCTCAAGCCCCCATTTTCGCGATACACACGACGTGCTCGAGAGCGCAATTCTGTTGGGGTTAAACCTGAAGAATCATCAATATAAAGGTTATTTTTTTGCTTAAACATCCCAAACACGCTGGCAATTTTGCTCCATTCCGTTTCATCCAAGTTTTGGCCTGTACGTATTTTGGTTTGATCCACGCGAGCAAGAGAGGCAATCATACGCATCATGATTTGTTCAGCCGGCATCTCTAAACTGAAGACTAATACTGGCTTATCACTTGCCATGGCGGCATTTTCACAAAGGTTCATCGCAAACGTGGTTTTACCCATAGAAGGACGTGCAGCGACAATGATGAGGTCTGAAGGCTGTAAACCTGCTGTTTTCTTATCTAAGTCAACAAAGCCCGTTGTGACCCCTGTCACACCGCTATGATTTTCAAGCTTACTTAAGGTATCAATTCGAGCAATAGTACTTTCCAACACGCTGATCACATTTTGTGGTCCTTCAGTTGAAGAACTGCGTTTTTCAGCAATAGCAAACACTTCTCTCTCGGCTTCATCCAACACCATTTTGATGTCTTTGCCTTTCGGAGAATAGCTGTTTTCTGCGATACGATTTCCCACTGCAATAAGCTCACGCAAAATCGCTTTTTCACGCACGATTTCAGCATAAGCCAGAATATTAATGGCATTTGGCGTGTTATTAGAAAGATCAGCGAGATAAGCAAAACCGCCTACGGAATCGCTAATACCTTTCGCTTTAAGGGCTTGATCAAGGGTGATTAAATCAATTGGCGTTTGGTTACGCATTAATTCTTCCATGGTTTGGAAGATTGCTTTATGCGCAAAAGTATAAAAATCCTCAGCGATCACTCTTTCTGCAATACCATCCCAATGTTGATTACTCAACATGATGCCGCCAAGTACGGCTTGTTCAGCTTCAGTGGAATGAGGCGGGATGCTAACTTGTTCAGTTTTCTGATCAGAAGATTGGATTTGTCGTTGTGATGCCATAAGGATTTCAATTTAAACTAAAAAACTGTGCTTATGATACCGCAAATACGAGGTGGTTTTAAGAAAAAAGTGTGGTCAATATTTTCAATATTTTAGACATAAAAAAACGGTGGAAAAATCCACCGCTCTTTTTTATTCAGGAATGTTGATTATTCAACCGTTAAAGTACGACAAACGTTAGTTGTACCTTCTGATTCATCACCTTGTGTTAATAAAACAAGATCACCTGAAACTAAATAACCTTTTTCTTTTAATAGGTTAATCGCTGCTTTTGCACCTGCAGAGCTACGAGATTCACCATCAAAATGAACTGGTGTCACACCACGGTATAATGCACAACGGTTTAATGTTTCTTGAACACGAGAAAGTGCAAAGATTGGTAAACCTGAGCTGATACGTGACATTAATAATGGTGTACGACCAGAGTGACTCAATGTAATGATTGCAGCGATACCGCTTAAGTGATTTGCTGCGTACATTGCAGACATTGCTACAGATTCTTCAATGTCTTTGAACTCACGATCTAAACGGTGATGAGAAATATTGATGCTAGGCATTTTTTCCGCACCTAAACATACGCGAGCCATAGTTGCTACAGTTTCAGCTGGATATTGACCTGCTGCAGTTTCTGCTGAAAGCATTACCGCGTCAGTACCATCTAATACCGCATTTGCCACGTCCATCACTTCTGCACGAGTTGGCATTGGGTTGCTGATCATTGACTCCATCATTTGAGTTGCAGTAATAACCGCACGGTTTAATTGACGTGAACGACGAATTAATTTTTTCTGTACGCCAACTAATTCTGGGTCACCAATTTCAACACCTAAGTCACCACGCGCAACCATGATTACATCAGAAGCGAGGATGATATCATCCATTGCTGCTTCATCAACGACTGTTTCAGCACGTTCAACTTTAGCAACGATTTTCGCGTCTAAACCTGCTTGTTTTGCTAATTCACGCGCATAGTTTAAATCTGCACTTGAACGAGGGAAAGATACAGCTAAGTAATCTACACCGATACGTGCAGCTGTGATGATATCTGCTTTATCTTTTTCAGTTAATGCGTCTGCAGATAAGCCACCGCCTAATTTGTTGATCCCTTTATTGTTTGATAATGGACCACCAACAGTCACTTCAGTAAATACTTTTGCACCGTCAGTAGAAAGGACTTTTAATTGAACACGGCCATCATCTAATAAAAGAATATCGCCAGGAACAACGTCTTGTGGAAGAGTTTTATAGTCTAAACCAACGGCTTCTTGATTACCTTCACCTTTTGGTAATTCCGCATCAAGAATAAATTTATCACCAACATTTAAGAAAATTTTGCCGTCTTTAAAAGTAGAAACACGAATTTTAGGGCCTTGTAAGTCACCTAAAATTGCCACGGTTTTACCTAATTTCTTCGCGATCGCACGAACACGCTCAGCACGCTCAATATGATCATCTGGTGTACCGTGAGAAAAGTTCATACGTACAACATTAGCGCCTGCTGCGATAATTTTTTCAAGATTGTTATCGCGGTCTGTTGCAGGACCCATTGTACATACAATCTTCGTTCTTCTTAATTTTCTAGACATTATCTAAACTCCACAAATGGTTACAATTTACTTAAAGCTTTTTTAAATTTCGGCTCATCCGAGATAAAAACGTTGCGCATTATACGCTTAAACCTATATAAAATCAAAATAACTACTGAGACTTTTTAAATCAGATTTTGGTTATTTTTTTAGCAGCTAAATTTAACTTAAAACAAATCCCCTTGTTTTCATCCTTAAAACTGTTTATCATCTGCCACATCTTTTACGCGACTATAGCTCAGTTGGTTAGAGCACCACCTTGACATGGTGGGGGTCACTGGTTCGAGTCCAGCTAGTCGCACCATATTGCAATCCCAAGCTTTTTAGCTTGGGATTTTTCTTTTTATCCCCCCGCTTAATTTAAATGAATCTTTTCTGAATAAATTACATATGTAAATGAAAATAATTTGCATTGATCAACATAAACGTTTTCGCTATACTTGCGACTCTTTTATTATCTATCGGGTTATATATCGGAAAACAATTATGAAATTTAAATTAAGCCTTATTTCAACCGCACTTTTAACCAGTTTTTCCATTTCTACGTTTGCAGAAACTGAGCAGGCCGTAGATACAAATACCGAGACGCTTGAGCAAATTAACGTTCAAGATACGGGGATTAAACAAAATGGTTACCAAACGACAGGGACATCTGTCGTATCAAAAGCTGAAGTGCCAGTATTCGACACACCAAATACAGTAAATATTCTTTCAACTAAACTACTAGAAGATCGCAAACCTGAATCACTCATTGATGCGCTTTATAACGTCAGTGGTGTGAGTCAAGCGAATACGTTAGGTGGTATGTTTGACTCTATTCAAAAACGTGGTTTTGGTGGAAACCGTGACAACTCAATTATGCGTAACGGTTTACAAGCTGGTCCCGCTAAAAACTTTAGCGCGACAACTGAAACCATTGAAGTTTTAAAAGGTCCTGCATCTGTACTTTATGGTATTCAAGATCCAGGTGGTGTAGTTAATATCATTACTAAAAAACCACAACAAACGCCACGTTATGTCGTTGGTGGAACCTTAGGTAATCATAGCCTGTGGGGAACGCAATTAGATTTTACTGGTGGCTTAGGAAATGGTTTTGCTTACCGCTTTATCTATGACAAACAAGAAAAAGACTACTGGCGTAATTTTGGCAAAGTGAAAAATACGACTTACGCCCCTTCTCTTTCTTGGGAAAATGATAAAACTAAAGTACTTCTTTCTTATGAACACAAAGATATTCTTGAGCCATTTGATCGTGGTACAAATCTTTTAACGGCAACCAATGCATTACCGGATATTCCTGTATCGCGTCGTTTAGATGAACCCAATAACGAAACAACTGCAAAAACCGATAATATCGATTTCAAAATTGAACACAAATTAAGTGACGGTTGGAAATTAAATGCGGGTTACAGCTATGCTCGTTACAAATATTTCTACGACCAAGCTCGTATTACAAATATTAACGTCACAGATGTTGCTATCCCTGCAGTGAAAAATAAAAAAGGCGAGATTACCTCTCCTGCATTAAGTGCGCGTCATGTACGCCGAGAGATTGAACAGCAACAAGGTGACCAGCGTGTTCATAGTGGCACATTAAATATTGTTGGTGAATTTGGTATTGGTGATATTGCTAACCGCTTTGTAGCGGGTATTGATGCAATGCGTAATATTCGTGATCTTGGTCCTATTTATAACCAAGGCATCATGGATTCCGATATTAATATTGATCATCCAAACTACACCAATCCTGTTGCGCAGAAGAAAAACGGCAACGGCAATGCCTACCAATATAACTATTTAAAAACTGTCGGTGTTTACGTTCAAGATACTGCTTATTTCACTGATCGCTTTATTATGACCGGCGGTTTGCGTTATGAATATTTTGACCAATTTGCCGGCCGCCATTGTTTAAATGCAGCAAATTGTGATGTGTCAAAAGGACAAAACGTAACGAAGACCGGTAATACGGATCAGCACGATGGTAAGTTGCTTTATCAATTAGGTGCGGTATATAAATTTACGCCTGATTTTGCCACTTTTGCTAATTACTCGGAATCCTTCCGTCCGCAAATGAGCGTTGCAACTCCTGTGAACGGCGATTTGAAACCTGAACAAGGCAAATCCGTTGAAATTGGTGCGAAGTATGAAAATGCCGGTTTTAATGCAACAGTTTCATTATTTAACATCAATAAACGTCATGTGGCAGAAGCAGTGGGTAGCGGCGCTAATGCCGAATTAAATATCGTGGGCAAACAACGTTCCCGCGGTGTGGAATTTGACTTAAACGGTCAGCTTACCGATCAGTTGAGCGTGGCGGCGAACTATACTTACACCAAAGTGAAATCCTTAGAAAATGAAAAATACCCTGACGCGGTGAATCAACAGCTTTCCGGCGTACCGAAGCATCAAGCCTCTTTATTTTTAGCCTATAATGTGGGCGAATTTGATTTCGGCAATGTCCGTGTTGGCGGTGGTGCTCGTTATTTGGGATCTTGGTATGCCTATACCAATAACTACGCGAAATCGTATAAAATTCCACACGCCGTGGTGTATGACGCCTTCATTGCCTACGATACCAAAATCTCCGGCAAGAAAGTATCATTCCAACTTAACGGTAAAAACTTAACGGATAAAACCTATTTCCCATCTACTTCAGGCAATGCAACAAACACGCTGATTCCGGTGGCGTTGGGTTATGGACGTGAGTTTATCTTTAATACCAAAGTGGAATTCTAATTAAATACATTCATCCCTAAAGGGCGTTTAACGCCCTTTCTTTTTGGATATTCAAATGGATTGGCAAACAGAAGTTAATAATAGTTTCTCTTGGATTTTGACCGCACTTTTGGGCGTGTCGGCGGTGTTGGTGGTATTGGCATTGGCGCTTAAACGAACAGATTTCGGGCAACGCTTTTGGTTGATTACACAACCTTGTGTGCAAACCTCATCGGCGTACAAAATTATCGGTTTGCTTTTATTGTTGCTGACCTTGATTTTGCTGGAAGTGCGAATCAGCGTGCTGAATTCCTTTTTCTATAACGGGCTTTATACCTCGTTACAAGAGCAAAAAGCTGATGCCTTTTGGTTTTTTGCCGGGTTGAATGCCTTGTTGGTGATGTTCAAAATCGTGCATTCCATTATCAATTATTTTGTACGCCAGCTGTTTGAAATTCGTTGGTTAGAAAAACTCAATAATGAAATGCTGGTGCGTTGGTTGCGCCATAAAAATTATTATCGTCTGAAATACGAAAAAGAATTGCCGGATAACATCGATCAACGTATCGAGCAAGATGCCCGCGAATTTATTAGTGGCACGGTTACCATGCTGCAAGGCTTGATTAATTCCGTGATGTCCACCATTGAATTTACGATTATTCTGTGGGGCTTGTCAGGGATATTGGTGTTGCTCGGCGTGCCGATTCCGAAAGGCGTGGTGTTCTTTATTTATATTTTTATCATCGTCGCCACCGCACTTTCCGTTTGGATTGGACATCCGCTGATTAAATTGAATTTTGATAAAGAACGATTGAACGGGGATTACCGTTATTCCTTGATTCGCGTGCGTGATAATGCAGAAAGTATTGCGTTTTACGGTGGTGAAACAAAAGAGCGGTCAAATTTACAAGCGAAATTTCACGCTATCATTCACAACCGTTGGGTAATTGTGCGCCGTATGTTGGGGTTAGACGGGTTTAATACCGGCGTGACGCAAATTGCCATGATTCTACCGCTCATGTTGCAAGCGCCACGTTTTTTTGCCGGACAGGTGAAATTAGGCGATATGCACCAAACGGTGCAAGCCTTTAATCGTCTCATGCGGGCGTTGTCTTTCTTCCGTTTGTTCTATGAAGAATTCACGTTGTATCAAGCGCGTCTCAATCGTTTGTATGGTTTTTTTACCAAATTAGACGAATTGGACGGCACGGACATTCATCAGCCGGTGGAATGTTCTCATCGGGTGTCATTGCATCATTTCGGGATTAAAGACGGCAACGGAAAAGTCTTGTTGAAGGAGCTGAACGTGGATTTGCAAAATGGTGATGCTTTGCTTATTCAAGGCCCGTCAGGCGCAGGAAAAACCTCGTTACTCAAAGCCATTGCGGGGATTTATCCGTTTGATACGGAAGGTCGGGTAGAGCGCCCATGTAGCAACAGTCTGTTTCTGCCACAACGCCCGTATATGCCGCAAGGCACGTTACGCGAAGCGATTTGCTATCCGAATATTGAGCCTAAACGTGGTGAATTGGAGTTGGCAATGGAGCAGTGCCGTTTGAGCAAATACATTCCGTCTCTTAACGAATCCAATGATTGGCAAGCCATTCTTTCGCCGGGAGAATTGCAACGGGTGGCGTTTATTCGCATTCTTCTGATGAAACCCGATGTGATTTTTTTAGACGAAACCACATCGGCACTGGACGAACCGACGGAAGAATTGTTGTATAAAATCATCCGCAGTCGCTTCCCAAACATGATTATTCTCAGTGTCGGTCATCGTTGCACGTTGCAACAGTTTCATAATAAGCAGCTAGTGCTGTAAAGGCGCTAAAAGTGCGGTGCTTTTTTAAGCCAAATGAATAAAACACAGAAGAAACAGGTTCCCTTTTTCGTCAGAGAAAGGGAAACGAAAATTAAGCATAAAAAATCCCCCGCAAACGCGAGGGATTGTGAATTTGGAGCGGGAAACGAGGCTCGAACTC
>ERZ773265.1514-NODE-1514-length-11896-cov-3.048645_pt1 | contig 11896 bp, 10 predicted proteins | sample MGYA00580512_ERZ773265 | MGnify/ENA primary metagenome ERZ773265 (study PRJEB29015, sample SAMEA2738169) | human oral metagenome | biome: human oral; feature: human-associated habitat; material: saliva | place: China | collected 2183 ...
GTTCGTTTATACCCTAACGACCTTTATATTTTCTAAAATATTCTTAGATATTCTCGGATGTCGCTTGCGACAAGGAGGCCTAAACCATAAGGAGGAAGACTCCTAATGGAAAACCTCCCCCAACCCATTGCTTTCCTCGTTTCGCTCGCTCAACGAACAGCGACCTACGGTTCCCAAGGAGGGGAGCACTAACTTGTAGTGGCTTCTTAGGAGACAAAATGAATTCGTTTATAAGCTGATAGCCCTTGTATCTTCTATAATATTCTTGGATATTCTCGGATGTCGCCCGCGATGAGGAGGCCTAAACCACAAGGAGGAAGACCCCTAATGAAAACCTCCCCCAGCCCCTCCCAAGGAGGGGAGCACGAGCTTGGAGCGTCTTCTTAGGAAACAGAATGAGTTCGTTTATACCCTAACGACCTTTATATTTTCTAAAATATTCTTAGATATTCTCAGATGTCGCTTGCGACAAGGAGGCCTGAAATGCAAGGGGAAACGTTGCATCCCAATCTCTGCATTCTTCGTTTCCTAATCACAACGGGCAGCAACCAGCAGGAGGAGAAGTAGAAAAAGAAAAGAGAAAACCAATTGGTTACCTTCCCCGTGGATGCAAGGAAACTAACAGACATAAAAAAACCTCCTCGCGAATGCGTGGAGGCCAGTCTAACCTGAACGTCTTTTTACTTGCTAAATCAAATGCTAATAACTACAGAGATAGACTTAGTACCGGATATCACATCCGGCTGATTTCTCCTTTCATTAACAGTTCTTTTACGTTGCAAAGATACAAAATAAAAAAGAAGTGCTGTTATACATTTTGCGGGTAAACTTGATGATATTGCGGTTATTAAGGGCTTTTTACCCGACGAAAGCAGTTATTTCTTGACAATATGGTTAAATAGTGGGCGTGGAGAATGGTGCAAGGCAGCCTCATAACGCCGCATGAGTGGTGGGCGATGCAGGTTTTTGCGCTGTCGGGCTTTGGTGAGATACGACCTCGGATTGTGGGGCTCATGACGGTTGAGCCGCAGGCAGATGTCATGGGTGAGTCGGCCGAAAGTATAGCGACGTCCGTTCTCATCAAAGAGTTCACAACTCATGACCACGGCATTGATCACCTCGAGCAGGTCGGTGGTAGTGCCTTTCCATGCGTAGCCTGCATGGGGAGAGAGGGCAAGAATAGCGATGATTTCACTCCTCATGGTTTCTAAAATTCTTTCCATTTCATTCTTTTTTAGTTCGTTTTCCATTCTTATTTCATGGCTTTCATCGTTCATGATGACTACGGTTGCCAAGTGTCTTCAATGTGCAAAGATAGCAGTTAATATGGAAGTATTTCTTCACTTCCTTGGTTTTGCACGTTAATGGAAATTAAATCCTCACTTTTTTCAGCATGTATCAGTTTTTTGTATCAAATAAAACTTGACAAAGGGGGTGTTGATTTTGTATCTTTGCAACGTGTTCAGGATAACAATTTTCTTAGACCTTAATACTCAGGAAAAGATGAAAGAAACAACTATGGAAATGTATTCGCCTCATTTCTCAAAACAGGAAATGCAACGGTCGGGCATGGCGATCAGACTCGGTATAGAGAATAAGCCCGGCCGTGAAGAAGAGGAAAATCTCAAAGCGCTATGCCTCAATGTGCTGGAGCCACTCCGCAAGCGTTTCGGCCGCATCATCATCACGAGCGGATATCGCTCAGAAGCCCTTAACAAAGCAGTTTTCGGAGAACCCAGCTCACAACATCTCAAAGGTGAGGCTGCCGACATTCACATCCCCAACGAAGAAGTGGGACGGCGCTATTTTCGCTTCATCAAATATGTACTCGACTATGATCAACTGCTCTTTGAGCGCCGCTTGTCAAACGGTTGCATGTGGCTTCACGTGAGCTATTGCAGAGATCGGAAGCACAACCGACACGAGGCAGTTGAAATGAACTTCTGAAAGCAAACGTTTCGCAATATTCCAATTGGAAAAACTATCGTAAAATTATTAACAATTTAACTAAAAGAAAGGGTAACAGTTATGGCAGTAATCTACAAGATTTACAAGAACAACAACAAGAAAAATGCCGGTTTCGGAAAGTTTTATGCACGTGTCATGCACAACGGTACGACAAACCTTGATGATATCGCAGCTATCATTGAGCGCAACTGCTCCATGAAGAAGAGCGACGTGAAGGCTGTGCTGACGGAGTTGGTAGAGGTGATGACCGCACAGATTCAGGACTCGAAGCGCGTGAAACTTGACGGTTTGGGAACGTTTAAGATTGGCATCAGCACGAAAGGTGCAGAGTCGGCAGCAGCCTTCAACCCAGCCAAGCACATCAAGAACATGCGGGTAATCTTCATGCCCGAGGTTCATGTGGAGCGCGACTCACGCAAGCACATCAAGGCATTGCTCAGTGGTGTCAACGTAACGGAAATGAAACAGTACACGATTGAGAAGAAAAAGAAGAAGCCGGCTTCACAGCCCGGTGCCTGAAAGCAGGTCGGCTTTCTCTCTGTCTGAAGCCTGTCGCGCTTAATGGTTTCTGCCCTTTGTTATTCCTGATAGGGCAGAAACCTACAGATAGAGCGTGTGGAAGAATTGAAGTTTCTGCGGAAGGAGAGTTCATGGAAATGCTGTATTCCAAGTCATGCGCCATACATTCAATGAACTCCCCATTCAACATGCAGCATTCCAAATTATTGTATCATCATTAAAACAACAGAATAAAACATGGATAAAATCAGAATTAATCAGTGGAAATTAGTCATTAAGATCATCATCGCTGTAGCTACGGCCATATTGGGCGCAATCGCTTCTCCCGATACCGACAGCATTTCCCGACAGTTCAGGAAAGGGAACAGCGCGAAGTTGTTGGAGAATTAAGTAAACTCCTCTGTTTTATTGTCTTTACTCCCCCTTTTTGTTCCCCTTGTGTGAGGAATGAAAGGGGGAGGCTTTATGTGGTATACTCACTGCCAATAACAATGCACCTGCAACCCAATAGGGCCAGCCTTTAAGAGTGAATACGGCTGCAAGCGTAATCAAACCGAGGGAGAATTGGAAGACAAAGCGCAGAAGGGCATGGCGAGAAAGACGATAGCCATATATATAATAGGTATAGACGAGGACGAAAAGGAACTCGAGGAAAGAGGCCACGGTGAGCGCATAGCCTGTTGCGGTGAGGCCACCGAAGTGGAAACCAGCAATGACAGCTACCACAAGGAGCAGAGCTGCCACTGCTTCCTGCAACAGATAATGGCGTGAGTCGCCTCGCGATAAGGCAATATATTCCATGGGAAGTGTCATGGCTCGCAGATACATGGCGAGGATGCTGCCACGCATCATGTCGATGACAGGCAGGAAATCATGGCTGAAAAGCAGGGGAAGAAGGATGGGAAGCCCCACGGTCATGGCCACAAGGAGCGGAGAAATGACCATTGTGCTTGCCTCTATCTGTCGGTTGACAATCTTGTTGAATTCACCACCCAAATTTTGTATTCCCGAAAGTCGGGGGAAAAAATCGGTTTCCATGGCATGAAACACCATGCCACCATAGGTCATTGTGACCATGAAACCTGCATTGTAAAGGCCCACGATCTGGATATCTCCGGCATGAGAAAGGTAGCTTCGGATGATGAAATCGGCAGCACTGGCCAGAATTCCCGAAGCAACAAAGGCTACTCCGAGGCGCACCATGCCGTAGCCCTCAGACAATCTGCTTTGCTTGAAACTGAATTTCAAAGGATAACGACGCAGAGAAAAGAAGATGACGAGCACCCACTGAATGGCTGCTGCAAGGACGATAGCAGGCACAATGGCTGCCTCTCGCCACACATAGAACAAGGGCACGGAGGTGAGCAAAGCACCGAGTACGCCATAGACCGACTGCAGTGCAAGCTGGCGTAGTTGTCGGGTAGCTTTCAGAATGGCGGTTTCACCGGCAGCAAGTGCAAGGAAAGCTATCGTAGGAGAAAGGGCAATGAAATGCAGGGTGTGGTTTCCCCAGGAGAAAGTGAAGCGGTTGAGCAACGGACTTAGAAGGATGCAAAGCAACATTCCGGCAATCGCCGTGAGTGCCACCCACATGCGGATAATCTGAATGCGGTGTTTCAAACGCTCTTCATCTCCCTGCTCGTAGGCTGCCGAAAGCTCGCGCACGGCACTCATGGAGAGGCCGAGATTAGTGGAATCAGACACGAGTTTCACCGTAGCATTAAACAAAGAGATGAGCCCCATGCCTCCGGTGCCTAACAACACGGCCACCACCTTGTTGCGAACAATGCTCATCAAGATGTTCAAGCCCTGCACACCACCGAAGATACCCATATATTTGAGAATGTGGCGATAGCTGTTGTTGTCGGTCGGCTTCATGGTTTTTGCTTGTCTTGGGCGTTCCTTTTGGCAACGGGCATTACCGTTTCATGCTCGATGAGCAGCACTTTTTGAAAGCCTGCACGATAGGCACTATCGGCGATTTCGGGCACACGTGACCGTTGTTTCTCGGGAATGGAGACATCTTCCCATGTTTGGGGCCAGTGATAAGCGGTTCTCAGTTGCACGCTATTTCCCCATGCAAAGGCATCGGTGGGGCGCACGCAGAAAGTAGAATACTTGCGATAGCCGTCAACAATATTAATACTGAAAATGCTATCCACAGGTTCTCCCAACGCATGAAGCGCCTGTTTGGAAATTCGTTCCTGGCGTAGTCCCGAGAGATAGGTCTCATGCCAGTGGTGCAAGGCGATGAGACTCATTGTGAAAAGACTGACCGTCATCAGGGAAAGCAGGAGCGGTTTGCGCGGTAGGCGGGTGATGATGAGAGCCCACAACAGAACCATCAAGGGCATGAGGCCATAAGCATGCATCGCCGTAAAAACGGTTGCAAGATGGGGAGCGGCTGCAATGAGCACACAAAGCAGCAGAAGCAGCCCCGTTTTTCCAAACATAGTCTGTCGACCTTTGACCGAGATATAGCCGAAAAAAGACAGCGTAAGAACTGCTGAACATATGGCCCAAAGGTAGTTTCTGTCGTGAACGAGGGCCACATAGTCCAAAGGTAGGAAAGTTAATCCGATGAAAGCGAAGAGGTCTTTGAGTTTTGCAACAATCGTTGTCTCTATATATTCATGATTGAAAGGGCTGTGGTTGACCGGGAAACTCAACCGAACGGCGGCATAGAGCAAGACACAAAGCACGCCGACGGCTACAAAACGGAATGCGGTCTGCTTTGAATGGTGGAGGAATATGCCCGCTAACAGCGGTGTAATGACAAACCACGTGATGCCGTTTTCCTTGAAAAGGGTTGCCACGTAGGTGCAGGCAATCCAGCCAACAAGCCGCCACCGACCCTTCTGTGTGATGTAACAGAGCAATCCCACGAGGTCGAACAGGAGGGAATAAGTCTGGTTAATGGAGTCGATGTCTAATACCGTTCCCAATACTCCAGGCGCCATGTAGAAGTAAAGAATACCGAAATTAAGGGCTAAGGTATTAACTTTCAGCCACTTCAAAAGACGATATAATAGGAAAGTGTTGACAACATGGCCCGTGAAGATGCAGAGATGATTGGCAAAGGGGAATAGATTGATGTGGTGTTCAATGAAATATCCGAAGAGGGCATCAAAGGGGCGCCAATAAGAACCAAAGGGGATGAGTCGCTCAGAAAGGCTCTTGGGGTAGGGAGCTGTGAAGTAAGTGAAGTCGTCAAAGGTTGGCATGAGGAGCGTCACCCCATAGAACACGAGGGGAAGTGTCAGTATGATGCCCCACATAGCCCATTGATGTGACAATTTGTTGCACAAGGTTATCGGATGATTGCGATTTTGCATACAACTCCTTTCTGTCCATTTTGTGTAGCCACTTCTACCATATAAATACCCGAAGCCACGCGTTGCCCGTTTTTGTTGCAGCCGTCCCAGGTGAAGAGTCCGCCATTGCTGCGTCCTTCTTTCACGAGTGTGCCGTTGGCTGTCGTAATCTTTACATCGGCATTATAGGATAGCCCGGTGATGTTTATAGGCCCCGTATAATCTGGTTTGACAGGATTGGGATAGGCATAGACACTTTCCTGCGTCATGGTTTCGGCTGCTTCAGTGGCATTGCTCTTGTAGGAGCAAAGGCCTTTATCCGTTCCAAAGAACACTTCGCCCGTGGTACCATTGATTGCAATGCTCTCTATGGTATTGGAAATGAGCGGACTGTTCTCTGCCGTGAAATGCTGCTGTTCTTCAATGTTGTTGCTGCTGACGAGATAAACGCCATTGCCATTGGTGGCAAACCATTTGCGGTTGGCACCGTCAATGGCTATGGCGGTGATGTCTACGCCACTCAACAGATAGTCGGCATAGTTGGTTCCATCGTTGCGGGGCACTTTTATCTGTTGGAAAACTGGATTGTCACTATCCATCTGCGAAGGCTCGAGCATCAGTGGTCCCACATTCGTTCCTATCCAGATGTTACCTTCCTTGTCTTCAACGGCGCAGCGCACGTTCCATAATTCCTTGAGTTTTGTTCCGTCTTGATTGGTGAAAGAGGTGAAAGTATGCAACGTCTTGTTTTGCGGCTGATAGGAATAAAGCGAGGGAAGTGTCCAGTTGTTGTTGACAAACCACAGGCGACCACGACTGTCGAACATAAGATTTTGGACATTGGCAAGGCTTCTTCCGTTGAAACTCATCAGCGCAGGCGTTGAGTGAGAGGTCCATTTTTGATTGGAATATTGCAACAGTGAAGATATTTTCGACTGACTGTTGAACACCCAAAGATTGTCATTACTGTCGAATTTCACACCAGTCACCAACTCATACTCCATGCTTTCGTCGTTGGTAGCAAAGTTTAACGGAGCGTTCTTGTGATTGTAAAAGGCCTTGAAATGACCATTTTGAAATTCATAAAGTCCGTTGCGTGCACCTGCGAAAAGGTGGTTTTCGTCTTTGGGGTCAATGTCGATACAGTATATGTCTTGATAGCTCAGGCCCGTGGTTGGCTTGATTTTCGCCTCGTCTTGATAGATATCCCATGTGTTGCCGTCCCACACTTGTATCGTTCCTTCTCTGTAAGGTGCGTTATATCCCCCGCAGGTATAGAGCTTTCCCTGGTGAAATTTCATATAGCCGAAGTAGTTATATTGCGGGCCACCAGGATTGGCATTGGCCACTTTTGCCCACAATGCAGACAGGTCTTCGGGTGTTTTTTCCACGTAAGCTCCCACGCGTTGCCAGTTGTTTTTATCGGCAAGATTTGTGGTGAGCAGGGCCGAATAGAGTCCTGCGCTTTTGCTTGCAGCAAAGAGTTTGTTGTCGCGGATATAGCAGTAGTTCACTGAAAAGCCGAGTTTGTAGGTGTCACTGATTTCTGCATTACCCACATTCAGCTTCACAATGCCAAACCCTGTGGCCAGATAAGCATAGCGCCCCGAGGCATAAATGCCGTGAATAGTCTTGTCGACAATCATGGATGTGTTGTAATAGGCGCTGACATTCGTCACCTCTCCCGCATCATTCATCAGGTCGATATTCTGGTTGGCATAAACAATCACTAATCTTCGTGCAGCCTTGTTGTAGGCTATATGCGTGATGTTGCCGTCAGAAAGTCCGTTCACCTTGTCGAAAGTGCGCACACTCTGGTCGTTGGGGTTATAGGAATAGAGCCCGTTACTGGCCAGCACATAAATCAAAGAACCATTGGCCTGTACTATCTGTTGTGGTGAAGCGTAAGACAGATAGGAGCGCCAGGCGAAGGAAGAAAGGAGGAGAAACAGAGCAAGAAGCAGAATTCCACTTCCTATCCCTTTGCTTTTTCCGTTGCACGGGCTTAACGAACGGCCCCCTTTAGTTCTCCAATCAGAGGGAAACTGCTGGTTGCAGGAATAATGAAAAATCTTTGTGATATGATGTTTTTCGGCTCTTGTCATGTCTTTTCTATAATGTCTGATAACTTTCGTCTCCTTTGCTTTCACCCTCTTTTCTTTGGAGAGGAATTGGTGATGAGACTTTTCGCCAACTTCTCCACAGCCCTTGCTCTATGGCTGATCTTGTTTTTGATTTCCTCACCAAGTTCGGCAAAGCTCTTGTCGTAGCCTTCGGGAATGAAGACCGGGTCGTAGCCAAAGCCGGCTGTGCCACGCTTTTCGGTGGCTATCTTCCCTTCAACAATACCTTCAAAAAGCGTCTCATGATAGCTGCCGGGATTGTCGGCATCGTGTTGAATGAGTGAGATTACCGTGCGAAAGCGGGCATTTCGGCGGGTAATATCAGTCATCTTACGCAGTAACTTGACTGTGTTTGCCTCGCTGTTATGGTCATATTGCTCGGCGTATCGGGCACTGAACACTCCCGGCTCACCATTCAAGGCCTCAACTTCCAAGCCTGTGTCATCGGCAAAGCAGTCAAGTCCATAGTGTTCATACACGTATAAAGCTTTCAGATGGGCATTATCTTCAAGCGTCTGACCTGTTTCGGGAATGTCTGCATCGCAGCCGATATCCTTCAAAGAGACGATTTCAAAGGCGCTGCCGAGTATCTCGCGGATTTCGGTCAGCTTATGTGTGTTGTTGGTTGCAAAGACGATTTTCATGCTTGAATGTTCTTTTTCCTGTTGGCTTCGAGTTTCTTTTTCACGCTCACCTTCATTTCATCAAATCCCTCACCATATACACCTACAACACTACTCTGGCTGACAAAGGCATTGGGGTCGATGAGTTTGATGAGGCGGAAGATGTCGGTGCTTTCGCGTTTCTTGGCAAGAATACAGAGCACCTTGACCTCCTGCCCCGTGTACCGACCGTGTCCATCGAGAATGGTTACGCCATGACCGGTTTCTATGCCGATAGCATTGGCTATTTCCTGATACTTTCGTGAGAAGATCATGAACTGCACACTTTCGCGTCGGGCATTCATGATATAGTCGAGAGAGAAGTTCTCAAGGGTCATCACGCAAAGGCCGAACATCACTTTGTGAGCGCGTTCGAGATAGGTTCCAAACTGCGGAAAGAACATACAGCTGCCGATGATGCAGAAGTCAACCGCAATAAGTACGGTGCCGAGCGACACGTTATGATACTTGTTGACAGAGGCAGCGATGATGTCTGTGCCACCGGTTGAACCGTTATGCAGGAACACCGTAGAAAGTGCCACACCTGTAATGACGCACCCGATAATCATAGACATGAAGTCCTGTCCTTCGCCAAGAAGCTTGATAGGCATGCCGTTGGGCTGCTTGGGAATGATGTCCTGAGCGACAATCAGTAGGAAATAGAGCAGGAAGATGGCGTAGATAGTCTTGAAGAGAAACTTAAAGCCCAGCACCTTCAGCGCTACCACGAGCAGCGACAGGTTGATGATGATGTAGGTGTTCTGTACATGGAAGCCCGTGGCATAGTAGATAATGGCCGAGAGACCGGTTACACCACCCGCCACAATCTGATAGGGCATGAGGAACACCGTGAACGAAATGGTATAAAGCATGATGCCGAGCGTGATGAAGAAATAGTCCTTCACCTCATCCCAATACTTGATATTCTCCATCATTTACTTAATGACAATATTAACGATTTTCTTCGGAACGATAATCACTTTCACAATCTGTTTGCCCTCCATGTACTTCAGGCTGCGCTCATCGGCTTTCACTTCACGCTCTATAGTGGCGTTGTCGGCGTCGGCTGCAAACGTCTTCTGATAGCGGGCTTTACCGTTGAAGCTGACTGTGAGCTGCATTTCGCTCTCCACAAGATACTTTTCATCGTAGCTTGGCCATGCTGCATCGCACACGGTTCCCTTGTTGCCAAGCACATGCCACAGTTCTTCGGCCACGTGTGGAGCAAAGGGTGACAGCAACACTACCATCTTCTGCAACAGCTCGCGGTTATGACATTTCTGCTGACCGAGTTCGTTAACGGCAATCATGAAGGCCGAGATAGAGGTGTTGTAGCTGAATTTCTCAATATCTTCGGTTACTTTCTTGATGAGCTTATGCACGCTCTTGAGATTTTCTTTCGAGGGCTCGACATCGTCAACTATCAGTTTTTCTTCACCTCCGCGCTCCCAGAAGAGACTCCAGAACTTCTTGAGGAAGCGGTGACAACCGTCAATACCATTGGTGTCCCAAGGCTTGCTAGCTTCAACCGGCCCGAGGAACATCTCATAGAGGCGCAGCGTATCAGCGCCATAGTCCTTGATGATGTCGTCGGGGTTGACCACATTGTACATGCTCTTCGACATCTTTTCGATAGCCCAGCCACAGATATATTTGCCGTCTTCGAGGATAAATTCGGCATTGTTGTATTCAGGACGCCACTGCTTGAAAGCCTCTGTGTCGAGGATGTCGTTCTTGACAAGACTCACCCACACATGGATTGGAGTCGTGTCATATTGGTCTTTGAGACCTTTTGACACGAAGACCGGTGCCTTGGAGTGGTCATCAGAGTTCACACGATATACGAAGTTCGAGCGCCCCTGTATCATACCTTGGTTGATAAGTTTCTCATAAGGCTCTTCCTTGCAGCTCACTCCGCAGTCGTGGAGAAACTTATTCCAGAAGCGACTGTAAATCAAATGGCCCGTAGCATGCTCGGTCCCACCTACGTAGAGGTCTACATTCTGCCAGTATTCATCGGCTTCCTTGCCCACGAGTGCCTTGTCGTTCTTCGGATCCATGTAGCGAAGATAATAGGCAGAACTGCCTGCAAAGCCCGGCATGGTGTTGAGTTCGAGGGGGAAGACGGTCTTGTTGTCCACGAGACTCTTGTCTGTAACCTGCTTCTTGGCTTCGTCCCAGGCCCATTTCTTGGCGCGTCCCAATGGAGGTTCTCCCGTTTCGGTGGGTTCGTATTTATCAATTTCGGGAAGCTCGAGTGGCAGACATTCTTCGGGAATCATATAGGGCATGCCGTTCTTGTAGTAGACAGGGAACGGCTCTCCCCAATAGCGCTGGCGTGAGAAAATGGCATCGCGCAGGCGATAGTTCACTTTCACTTTGCCCAACCCTTGTTCGGTAACATACTTCTTGGTAGCTTCAATGGCTTCTTTCACCGTAAGTCCGTTCAAAGAGAAGCCTCCTTCAACTGGTTTCTCGGGACTGTTGATGACGATACCTTCTTTGGCATCGAAGCTTTCTTCCGAAACGTCAGCCCCTTTGATAAGCGGACGGATTGGAAGACCAAAGTGTTTGGCAAACGCATAGTCGCGGCTGTCGTGTGCAGGCACTGCCATGATTGCACCTGTGCCATAGCCTGAAAGCACGTATTCTGATATATAGATAGGCAATTTCTCGCCTGTAAAGGGGTTAATGCCGTAAGAACCCGTAAAAACACCCGTAACTTTGCGGTCGGTCATGCGGTCGCGCTCGGTTCGTTTCTTCACGTACGTCAAGTAATCTTCAACTTCTTGCTTCTGCTTTTCGGTTGTAAGCACTGCAACCAGCTCGCTTTCGGGAGCAAGCACCATGAAAGTTACACCGAACATGGTGTCGGCACGTGTTGTAAAAATGGTGATGTCGTGTTCTGTTTCCGTATCGCCAGCAGGTGTAAAGCTTTTAAATACAACCTCTGTACCTTCTGAACGGCCAATCCAGTTGCGCTGTGTCTCTTTCATAGAGTCCGACCAACTCACCTTTTCCAAGCCGTCTAACATACGCTGGGCGTAAGCCGAGACACGCAGACACCATTGTTTCATTTTCTTCTGAACAACAGGATAGCCGCCACGTTCGCTGACACCGTCTACAACTTCGTCGTTTGCAAGCACCGTTCCTAAGCCAGGGCACCAGTTCACCATTGTTTCGCCAAGATAAGCGATGCGGTAGTTCATCAGCGTTTCTTGCTGTTCCTTCTCGCTCATGCTTGTCCAATCGCGGGCAGAGAACATTTTTTCTTCGCTCTGCGCTACATTTAGGTTGAGTGTCCCTTCTT
>ERZ773265.1516-NODE-1516-length-11873-cov-34.465307_pt1 | contig 11873 bp, 10 predicted proteins | sample MGYA00580512_ERZ773265 | MGnify/ENA primary metagenome ERZ773265 (study PRJEB29015, sample SAMEA2738169) | human oral metagenome | biome: human oral; feature: human-associated habitat; material: saliva | place: China | collected 2183 ...
CAAAGGCTATAGTCCCAATATAATTACAAATCATTAGGAATAGGTCAAAATCCATATAAACTCCTCAATTTATTTTTGTAACCCTTCTGACTTCTTAAAGGTCATTCTAAATGCTAAGCTGAAAGTTTGTATCGAGCACTAACTAAGCATCCATATTCTCTAAATCTTTTAGTTTTACAGAGACAATCTTAGATACACCAGATTCTTGCATGGTCACCCCATAGATAGAGTCTGCTGCTGCCATGGTTCCCTTACGGTGGGTCACAACGATAAATTGGCTGTCCTTGTCAAATCGGTTGAGATAATCCCCAAAGCGTTTAACGTTTGCCTCATCGAGTGCAGCCTCTACTTCATCCAAGATAACAAATGGAATGGTCTTGACACGAATGATTGAGAAAAGTAGAGCTAGAGCTGACAAGGCCTTCTCTCCACCACTCATGAGATTGAGAGATTGGATTTTCTTACCTGGTGGTTGAACTGAAATTTCGACACCTGCAGTCAATAAATCTCCTTCGGTCAAGATTAGGTCTGCTTGCCCACCACCAAACATCTGCTTAAAGGTCACTTTAAAGGACTCACGAATAGCTTCGAACGTTGACTTAAAGCGTTCTTTCACTTCATCATTCATTTCTGTAATGGTCTCAAGAAGTAAGTTTTTAGCAGAAAGAATGTCATCTCGCTGACTATTCAAGAATTCCAAACGTTCATGCACTTCATCAAACTGTTCAATAGCATCCAAGTTAACCGGACCAAGTGAACGAATGGATTTTTCCAAATCCTTAACCTTTTGTTCAGCGATTGCTAAATCTTCCAACTGATTCGCTTGTTCTAAAGCTTCCGTATAGCTAATCTGATATTCTTCAGTCAGTTGACCTTGAAGATAACGAAGGCGGTCCGTAATTTTTTCTTTGGTCGCTTCCGCTCGTGTTTGCTTACGAATTAATTCTTCATTTTGGTGACGAGCTTGTTCTAAATGACCAGCAATATCATCCAGTTGTCCCTCAATGTCGTCGATTTCAAACTGCTTACGAATCAATCCTTGTTGAATTTCTTCCTTCTGACTCTTGGCTTCTGCTTCCTGCTTAGCCAAAAGTTCTGTATCAACTTTTTCAAGATTGTCTACTTTTTCTTGCAAAAGACGTTCAATCTCTTCTTGCTCGATATTGAGGTTCTCAAGTTCATTGTTAATCCGTTCAATATCGGCAACTTCATAACGCTTCTGTCCAAGCATTTCTGTTTTAAGCAGACGTTCTTGGGAAATTTTTTCCTGCAAGTTTTGGTAGCGTTCCTGAATAGCATTTTTATTGGACTTGATTTCTTCGATTTCAGATTCCAGCTTTTGCTTTTCAGTTGCAATAACTCTGAGACGTTCTTGGCATTTTTCCTTTTCAGCTTGCCAATCTCCACCTCTGAGATTAGTTAATTCTTGCTCCTGAAGTTTCAAGAGTGTCTCAAGTTCTTCGATCTGCTGGCTAGTTTGTTGATAAGCTAAGTACAAGCCTTGTTCCTGGATACGAGCTTGCTCTCCCTGGTACTTAATGGTCTCCAAAGTTTGACTAAGTTCATTCAAGGCTTCTTGAACTGACTTCAGATTTTCTTCCTCTTGGCGAAGAAGTTTTTCTTCTTGAGTAATCTCTTTTTGCAACTGCTCCAATTCAGGCTTGATGAAAATGCTGTTATTTTGACGATTGGCACCACCAGCATAAGAACCACCTGTTCGTAGTTCTGTACCGTCTAGCGTTACCATACGAACTTGATAGCGTACCTTACGAGCAGCATCACGCGCATGCTCAACTGTATCAAAGATAGCTGTGGTAGCTAGCAGATTTTTAAAGATAGCTTCAAGCTTGGCATCAAAGGTAACCAGTTCATCTGCCATACCAAGAAAACCTGGACTTGAGGCAATCACATCTTGGTTTTGATCTGAAATGCTACGAGCCTTAATGGTTGTCAAAGGTAGGAAAGTCGCACGACCAGCTCGATTTCGTTTAAGGAAGTCGATAGCTTTAGTCGCTGCCTGTTCATCTTCAACAATGATGTGTTGGCTACTTGCACCGAGAGCAATCTCAAGGGCTGTCTGATAACGAACATCAAAGGTTAAATGTTCACTAACTGCTCCGATAATCCCACCCAAGCGATTCTTTTCTTGTAAGACACTCTTAACACCAGCATAAAAATTGCTATGGTTTTTAAGAATGTTTTCCAAACTTTGCGCCTTGGCCTGTTTGTTTTTCAGACTATCCAAACGGTCAAAGAGTTGATTTTGCTGACTTTGATAAACCTGCTTTTGTTCTTCTTCTTGCTTGGCATTGGCCTGATAGTCAGCAAGTAAGCTTTGTACTTCTTCTTTAGCTGATTTAAGGGCAAGCTCTTGCTCGCTAGCCTTGGACTTGGCAGAAGCCAATTGCTCCTTCAAGGATTCTAATTGTTCTTCTTGCTTTTGAGTCTGTTGACGACTATTTTCAAGGTCGTTCTCAATCCGTGTCAGTTGGTTTGAGACATCCGCTTCTTCCTGTAAGAATGCCACGAAACGTTCACGCAATTGCTCAATCATTTGATCTGGATCATCAGAAAAAGCTAATAATTCTGCTTCTAAACGATTGAGTTCCTTCGTATTGACCGCTAAATTTTCTTCTAACTGACTGAGATTTGCTTCTTTTTCTTCCTTCTCCTGAATGAGAGCATTTCTCTTTTCGTCCAAACTAGCCAAACGTGCCTGAGCTTCTTGTTGATTGAGAGCGACTTGCTCTGTTTCCAGTTTAGACAGGGCTAACTTACGTTCTAATTCACTGATTAAACCAGTCAAATCCATCAGTGTGGACTGGTCTTTTGTCATCTCAGATTGCAAGTCATGACGTTTCTTTTTGAGAGTTTGGTTTTCTTCTTCTAACTCTTCACGTTTCTGATAGTAGCTGGTCAAAAGTTCTTGAACTTGATTTAATTCTTCTTCTGTTAGATCCAATTCAGCTTTACTTGCTTGAATTTGTGCAACCAAAACATCCAAGTAGATAGCTTTACGCTGACCATCTAATTCTATAAATTTACGAGCTGTTGCTGCTTGCTTTTCTAAGGGCTTGATTTGATTATCTAGCTCATAAATGATATCTTCCAAACGGTCTAGATTGTCTTGTGTTTGTTGGAGCTTGCTTTCCGTCTCTTTGCGACGAGTCTTATACTTCAAAACTCCGGCAGCTTCTTCAAAAATAGCCCGACGTTCTTCAGGTTTAGAGTTGAAGATCTCTTCAACCTTCCCTTGGGAAATAATAGAGAAGGAATCGCGCCCAAGTCCAGTATCTAAGAAGAGATCATGTATATCACGAAGACGGACTTTTTTGCCGTCAATCTTGTACTCACTATCTCCTGTACGATAGATGTGACGCTCTACCTTAATTTCCTGACCTGCATCTTTGATGAAGCCGTCCTGGTTATCTAGGGTAACAACCACAGAAGCATAGTTTAAAGGTTTTCTGCTTTCTGTTCCTGCAAAGATAACGTCAGGCATTTTCCCACCACGTAAACTTTTTACACTAGATTCACCTAGTGCCCAACGCAGACTTTCCGTGATGTTTGATTTTCCAGAACCATTAGGTCCTACAACTGCTGTAACTCCCTGGTCAAAAACAACCTTAGTCTTGTCAGCAAAGGACTTAAACCCCTGAATCTCAATTTCCTTTAAATACATGAATCCAGCCCTTCCTCAACTGCATTTTTTGCAGCTTCCTGCTCTGCTAATTTTTTTGAACGTCCTTGACCAGTTCCAAGACTTTTCCCTTCAACAAGGACTTCCACTTGGAACATCTTATCATGGGCAGGTCCAATCTCTGATATCACTTGATAACGAATATCGACATCACCATTGACTTGGAGTAATTCTTGCAAGTGAGTCTTGTAGTCTTTAATCATTTCAAAATCGCCGGCTTCTACTTTTGGTATCATGACTTGATAAATAAAATCCTTCACTCTAGCCAGATTCTTGTCTAAAAGAAGAGCACCCAAAAAGGCTTCAAAGGCATCTCCCAAGATGGTATCACGATTGCGACCACCTGATTTTTCTTCTCCTTTTCCTAGCTTGATAAACTGATCAAACTGGCAATCACGCGCAAAACCAGCTAAACTCTCCTCGCGAACAATCATGGCACGAAGTTTAGATAAATCACCTTCTGGCTTTTTAGGATATTTCTTGTACAGATATTCTGAAATCAATAATTGCAGAACAGCGTCTCCTAAAAATTCCAAGCGTTCATTGTGTGAAATTTTTAAGAGGCGGTGCTCGTTTGCATAACTAGTGTGAGTAAAAGCTGTTTCAAGTAATTGTTTATCTGAAAAAACAAGATCAAAACGTTGCTCTAACACGGTTTCTAATTCCTTCATAAGAACCTCTTTCTAAAATATTATAATACACTCCATTATACCAAAAAAAGGATTCATAGTCAGTAAATAACCGTTAAAACGACTTTTTCTCTCTTATCTCTAAAATCAATCCATTACTAGCAGTCTATCCTATTTTTTGGTATAATAAATCTTATGGAAATTGAAAAAACCAATCGAATGAATGCTCTGTTTGAATTTTATGCAGCCCTTTTGACTGATAAGCAGATGAACTATATCGAACTCTACTATGCAGACGACTATAGTTTGGCTGAAATCGCTGAAGAGTTCGGTGTTAGTCGCCAGGCTGTTTATGATAATATCAAACGTACAGAAAAGATACTGGAAGATTATGAAATGAAGCTCCATATGTACTCTGACTACATTGTTCGCAGTCAGATTTTTGATCAGATTTTGGAGCGTTATCCAGAGGATACTTTTCTACAAGAGCAAGTTGAGATTTTAACAAGTATCGACAATAGAGAATAAGAGGAATAAATATGGCATTTGAAAATTTAACAGAACGTTTGCAGAACGTCTTTAAAAACCTACGTAAAAAAGGAAAAATTACAGAGAGCGATATCCAGGAAGCAACCAAGGAAATTCGTTTAGCTCTTTTAGAAGCCGACGTTGCTTTGCCAGTTGTTAAGGATTTTATCAAAAAAGTTCGAGAACGTGCGATTGGGCACGAAGTCATTGATACCCTCAATCCAGCCCAACAAATCATCAAGATTGTAAATGAAGAGTTAACAGCAGTTCTTGGCTCAGATACAGCTGAGATTATCAAGTCTCCAAAAATCCCAACCATTATCATGATGGTCGGTTTGCAGGGGGCTGGTAAAACAACTTTTGCAGGTAAACTTGCTAACAAACTTAAAAAGGAAGAGGATGCTCGTCCTTTAATGATCGCGGCCGATATCTATCGTCCTGCAGCTATTGACCAGCTCAAAACACTTGGACAACAAATTGATGTTACTGTGTTTGCACTTGGAACTGAAGTTCCTGCGGTTGAGATTGTTCGCCAAGGTTTGGAGCAAGCCAAAGCCAACCATAACGACTATGTCTTGATTGATACAGCTGGTCGTTTACAAATTGACGAACTTCTCATGAATGAGCTCCGTGATGTTAAAGCTCTAGCACAACCAAATGAGATTCTCTTAGTCATCGATGCCATGATTGGTCAAGAAGCTGCCAACGTTGCACGTGAGTTTAACGACCAATTAGAAGTTACTGGTGTTATCCTTACAAAGATTGACGGTGACACTCGTGGTGGTGCTGCCCTTTCTGTTCGTCACATCACTGGAAAACCAATCAAGTTCACTGGTACTGGTGAAAAGATTACTGATATTGAAACCTTCCACCCAGACCGTATGGCCAGCCGTATTCTCGGTATGGGAGATATGCTGACTCTGATCGAGAAAGCTTCCCAAGAATACGATGAGCAAAAGGCCCTTGAAATGGCTGAAAAAATGCGGGAAAACACCTTTGATTTCAATGACTTCATCGATCAGTTGGATCAGGTGCAAAATATGGGGCCAATGGAAGATTTGCTCAAGATGATTCCTGGTATGGCCAACAATCCTGCCCTTCAAAATATGAAGGTGGATGAAAAACAAATTGCTCGCAAACGTGCCATCGTCTCATCTATGACTCCTGAAGAACGTGAAAATCCAGATTTGCTCACTCCAAGCCGCCGTCGTCGTATCGCAGCTGGTTCTGGCAATACCTTCATCGAAGTAAATAAATTCATCAAAGACTTTAACCAAGCCAAACAACTCATGCAAGGTGTCATGTCTGGTGACATGAACAAGATGATGAAACAAATGGGCATCAACCCTAACAACCTTCCTAAAAATATGCCTGGTGGCATGGATATGTCAGCCCTTGAAGGTATGATGGGACAAGGTGGTATGCCGGATATGTCTGCTCTTGGAGGAGCCGGAATGCCTGATATGAGCCAGATGCTCGGTGGAGGTCTCAAGGGTAAAATCGGTGAATTTGCTATGAAGCAATCCATGAAACGCATGGCCAATAAAATGAAAAAGGCTAAGAAAAAACGCAAATAAAAGGGACTCAATTGAGTCCTTTTTTTATTGTTCATTTCTAAGTTTCTCCAAGGTTTGCTTGAATATTTCTGGAATATCAGCAGTAAATTCCAGCGTTTCACCCGTTCTTGGATGGGTAAATCCAAGAGTCTTGGCATGGAGAAATTGCCCATGTCCCTTTAGGGTTTTACGGGGTCCATAAACCTCATCACCAGCTACAGGATGGCCGATATAAGCCATGTGGACACGAATTTGATGGGTCCGTCCTGTTTCCAGTTGCAACTCTAATAAAGAATAATCACCAAAACGTTCTAATACTTGGAAGCGTGTCACTGCTGGTTTCCCTTTGGCAGTCACAGCTTGTTTCTTACGGTCTTTTTCACTACGACCAATCGGCGCCTCAATAACACCTCGGTCATTTGGAAGATTCCCATGAACGATGGCCCAATATTTTCGAAGAGATTTCTTGTCTTTCAATTCTTGAGCCAGGGCCATGTGAGCTTCATCATTTTTTGCAATCATGAGAAGCCCAGATGTGTCCTTATCGATACGATGGACTATTCCTGGACGCAGCACACCATTGATTCCTGATAAGTCTTTGATATGATACATAAGAGCATTCACCAAGGTACCACTGGTATGACCAGCACTTGGATGAACAACCATGCCTTGAGGCTTGTTGACTACTGCTACATCCTCATCTTGATAAATGATTTCCAAAGGAATATCTTCAGCTACATACTCCAAAACCTCTGGTTCGGGAATTTGATAGGTGATGACATCCCCCTCTTGGACCGTATACTTGGCTTTCTTGACCTGGCCGTTGACCAAGACTTGACCAGACTTGATTTGTTCATTGGCGAGACTACGAGACAATTCTGTCAAATCTGACAAAGCCTTATCTAGGCGTATCCCGCCTCTTTCAATTCTAATTTCCATTCATTTCCTCTTTTAGCATTGCAAGCAATAACACAACGACCCCTACTGTCAGATAACTATCAGCCACATTAAAAATGGCAAAATTGATAAAGTCTAAGTGAAACATATCCACGACAAATCCTTGGCTAATGCGATCAATGAAGTTTCCCAGACCACCTGCAATAATCAGAACCAATCCAAAGACTGTCCAGAGGGAATCTTCTATATGCTTGTGCAAATACCAGATAGCCCCTGCCATAACTACTAGAGTAATCACCGCAAAAAACCACTGTTGATCTTGAAGAATAGAAAAAGCTGCTCCCCTATTTTGCAGATAGGTTAAACTAACTAGATTTGGAATCCATGATTTGATTTCATCAAGAGCAATATTATTAACGACATAAGCCTTTACCAATTGATCTAATACAATCAAGGCAGCTATAATTCCTGCTACTATTCCTCTTTTTTTCATGCTTTCCTCTTCTGATCAAAATACTCTTGCATGACCTCTACAAATAAAGTCCCTGCTTGGCTCAAGTCTACTTCCTCACGTTTCACATAAACCATGCGATTATTGAGATTATCATTTAGCGGAATAACGGTGATTCCGTTCACACTATCGCTATCTAAGAATCCAGAACCAGTCGCATAAGCATTTGTTCTTTCAAGAATTCCATTTAAAGTAGCGCGGTCTGTTACGTTAAACATCTGAGAGCTGGCACTTGTGTCCACAAAGTTTTCTGAGTAATAGAGATATTCATCCTTCTCTTGTGTGAAACGAACTGTTGGCAAATCAACTAAATCCTCCATAACCAACTCTTTTTTCTTGGCTAAAGGATGTCCTTCACGAAGATAGATATGCGTCTGGAAAGGAATCAACTCAATCACTTCAAGGCCTAATTTTTCAATCCGCTGCATGATACCTTTTTGGTTTTGATTGTTGAGGTAAATAATCCCAATCTCACTATGACCTTGGGCTACTTCATCCAAAATCTGAACAGTTGTAGATTCAAAAATACGGAAATTTTTATATTCAGGATATTGTTGTGAAAATGCTGTAATGGTTGGTGGCAAGAAATCATAGTGCTGGCTGGCTATTGAAAACTCATCCTTCTCCTCTTCAGGATTAGCATACTGATTTTGAAATACATCAAACCCTTTTACTAACTCTTGTGCCTTTTCATAAAATTCCATTCCTCGGCGAGTAAGAAAGGTACCCGAACTAGTTCTGCGGAAAATCTTGAATCCTAGCTCTTTCTCCAGATCTCTTACAGAAATAGATAGACTGGGTTGGCTAACGTACATTTTCTCAGCAGCTTCACGAAAAGTACCACTATTTGCAATAGCAACAACGTAGCGTAATTGTTGAATATTCATGATTTCTCCTTCGTTTTCTATCTTATCATTATACCATAAATAAAGCCTATCCAACAAAGGAAAATCATGAGACAGTTACTTCTAAAAAAGGAAACAAAAAAACACCTTTAAAGCTAGACCCAAAATCCAACTAAAAAGGGGTGTTATCAAATGCGATTATTTAGCTGCTGCGTAAAGCTCGTCTACTTTGTTCCAGTTGATAACTGAGAAGAAAGCTTTGATGTAGTCAGGACGAACGTTGCGGTATTTCACGTAGTAGGCATGTTCCCAAACGTCCAAGCCCAAGATTGGTTTTTTACCTTCTGAGATTGGTGTGTCTTGGTTTGCTGTTGAAGTCACTTCAAGTTTACCTTCTTTGTTAACAACCAACCATGCCCATCCAGAACCGAAACGAGTAGTTGCTGCTGCAGTAAATGCTGCTTGGAATTCTTCGAATGAACCAAATGTTGCATCAATTGCTGCTGCAAGTTCTGCTGAAGGAGCTGTCTTTTTAGGAGTCATCAATTCCCAGAAAAGAGCATGGTTCAAGTGGCCACCACCATTATTGATAAGAGCTTGACGAATATCTGCAGGGATAGATTCAACATCTGCAAGCAAAGCTTCAAGATCTTCACCTATTTCAGGGTGTTTTTCAAGAGCTGCATTTGCGTTATTTACATATGCTTGGTGATGTTTGTCATGGTGTAAATGCATTGTTTCAGCATCAATATATGGTTCCAAGGCGTCGTAAGCGTATGGAAGATCTGGTAAGATAATAGCCATCTGTAATACCTCTTTTTCTTTCTATATAAAAATGATAACGCAAACAACCTTTTTTTTCAAGTTATTTGCTCAATTTGACTGGCTCGCAATCTGCAATAAAGCCTTCTCAAACAAGTACCCTTTTTCGTAAACACCAGTCTTAATTTGATAATCTGCCTGAATGAGATAACGAATAGAATCTTGTAGGAAATTCAGGGACAATCCTCGCGTGTCACGAAGGGCAAATTTGATTTGATAGGGATTCGGATTGCGACCAAGATAGTGCCCCAAACCGCTGACCATCTGTGATTCTGTCTGACCAGACTCTTGCAATATTTTTACCTGTGTATAGAGTCTAAACTGCCCCAGCATAATGGCAATCAGTTTAACCTCATCTTCACCCTGTAAGGTCAAATCTTTAACTAAATCTCGTGCCTGATCAATTTTCTTAGTTAATATTAATTGGGTCAAATCAAAAATATTATCCTGCAAAGTCTTTGGAATGGCTTCAACAATATCTTCTTCTGTTATAAGACCACTATCCTTATAAGACAGTAAGAAGAGCAGATTTTTCTGAATTTCACTGAATTGAAAACTAGATTTGATAAGCAACTGTTCAAAGGAATTTCCATCAAAAGTAAGTCCTTGTTCCTGAGCCCACTTTTGAAAATAGGCTCTCAACTCTTGCTCTTTAGGTTCAAGAGCCTCAAATACTGTCGCATCCCGCTTAAGTAATTTGACCAAACGTCTCTTGCTATCTAACTTACCTTCAGCAAAGATTACTAATTTACTTGAGGGTACAGGATTTTCCAGATAGTCTTCAAAGGCCTTGAGCTCATCATCAGTTAGATAGCGTTTTTTAGCAGTTGTAATATCCACAAAGTGATCTAGGATAACAATTTTTTCATCCGCAAAGAAAGGAAGACTGACCAACTCTAGCTCCAAGCTTTTGTAGTCTACTTCTTTCATGTCAAAATAAGCAAAATTCAAATCTGCAGGGTCGTACCCGATTTGCTTTAGAACCTGAGTTTTCATGATGTCATACTGTCCTTGATCAGCCCCTGTAAACAGGGTCAAACTAGGAAGGTTCGCTAAGGATAGCTTTCGACTTTCTTCTATGGCTAGCATTTATTCTCCTCTCTTTTTTATTTAGCTTCTGTTTAATCCATATAATTCAATTTTCCACGGAAATCCTCTAGGCTTTGGTATCCTTTTTCCGTCATAATTTCTTTGAGTTCCTTTGTAATACGCTCAAAAGCACCTACTCCTTCTTTATGAAGAGTAGTTCCTACTTGTACCATGCTGGCACCACATAGGATATGTTCAAAGGCATCACGCCCCGTTAATACTCCACCAGTTCCGATGATTTGAATTTGAGGATTTAAGCGTTGATAAAAGGCATGGACGTTGGCAAGAGCAGTTGGTTTAATGTATTCTCCACCAATTCCACCAAAGCCATTCTTTGGACGAATCACGACAGACTCATCTTCTATATAAAGTCCATTTCCAATAGAGTTGACACAGTTGACGAATTTGAGTGGGTATTTGTTGAAAATTTCTGCAGCTTGATCAAAATGTACAATATCAAAATAAGGTGGAAGCTTAATCCCTAGAGGTTTTGTAAAGTAGGCAAAAACTTCTGACAAGATACGGTCTGTTGTTTCAAAATCATAGGCAATCTGAGGCTTACCTGGAACATTTGGGCATGAGAGATTGAGTTCGGTTAAACCACGAAAATCACTTTCTTGCACCTTTTTTAAGATAGTATGAGTTTCCTCTGGAGACATTCCAACTAAAGATAGGAAGAAGGTACGATTTGGTTCCTTTTCTTGCAATTCCAAAAGGTAGTTCAAGTAATAGTCTAAACCATTATTTGGCAACCCCATAGAGTTAATAGAACCAAGTGGAACATCTTGATAGCGTGGTTCAGGATTTCCCTGACGAAATTCCAAGGTTGCAGTCTTAGTGACAAAGGTTCCTGCTGCTGAATTTTTGACACCTTCCAACTCCTCAATTGTCATACAAGCAACACCTGCTGCATTCATCAAGCAATTATCAAACTCAAAACCAGCAATCTGCGTTTTCGTTGATACCATGATTCTATTCCTCCAAAATCCATTATTTCTTTATTATTATACCATACTTTGCAAGGAGCCTTTTAATAAAACTAACCCTATAAAAAGCTTTCTAATTCAGCTAATAAAACTAGCTTATTCAAATTGAAAGAATTTTTAGAAAATTTATGTTTTTTTCTTTACACTGAAAATTTTTTCTGCTATAATGTCTCATGTAATAAAATATGACAACAAAAAAAGGAGAACGATATGACATCTGCTAATGAATATATCCAAAGCGTGTTTGAAACTGTAAAAGCTCGTAACGGGCATGAGGCTGAATTTCTCCAGGCGGTTGAAGAATTCTTCA
>ERZ773265.1523-NODE-1523-length-11858-cov-4.642040_pt1 | contig 11858 bp, 10 predicted proteins | sample MGYA00580512_ERZ773265 | MGnify/ENA primary metagenome ERZ773265 (study PRJEB29015, sample SAMEA2738169) | human oral metagenome | biome: human oral; feature: human-associated habitat; material: saliva | place: China | collected 2183 ...
CTATACAGGAATCAGACCAAAGCTGTATAGCTTTCTTCACCATCCTATATAAGCTCTACCCACGCACCCATATAGGGAATATAAGCACCTCTGCCGTCCAGCACACGAAGTGCAGTGGACGGCAGAGGCGAGGAGATGAGTTAGAACTTCACCGACAGGTCGACACCGAGGGTACGGGGTGCCGAAGTCTGGAAAAGACGGCCCAGCGGTGAGGCTGCTTGGAAGACCGTGTAGCTATTATCCGTAAGGTTGGCTCCCCACAGTGCGAGCGTGTAGCGGTCGTAGCTCAGCCCGAGGCGAGCGCGTAGCGTAGACTGGAGGGACTCGCGGGTCGTATTGTCTTCACGCCAATAGATCTCTCCGAGGCCAGCGTACTCGACCTCGCCCAAGAGGCGCAGGTGGCGTGAGAGCGGCTCGTTCGCCGAGAGCATCACACTATAAGTATGGCGCGGGATGAAGGGGACGAAGTTGCCCTTCTTCGCTGCTGTCGTCTCCTCCGTGAAGCGGGCATCCGTGAGGCTATAGTTCAGGTGTGCGCGGAGCGAAGACCATAGGCGCTGCGTGGCGGAGAGCTCGAAGCCCAGCGTACGGGACGAGCCTGCATTACCGACCATACGGCCTGCCCCCGAGGCGACAAAGCGTGTCAGCTGGAGGTCACGCACCTGCATCAGATAGACCGAAGAGGAGAGTTCCAACCCAGCCGAAGGGAGGGCATAGCGTGCACCGAGCTCATAGCTCCAGCTGTGCTCAGGCTTGTAAGTCGTCGCCGAAGCGATCGTCGAGCTATCGAAGCCCCCACGTCCCGAGATCTGTGCCTGGAGCGCCTTCTGCTGAGCGGTGGTGATAAGATCGGAGAAGGACTGTTCATTGAAGCCCCCCGTCTTCACCCCATGGCTCACGGTAGCATAGGCACGGAGCGCCTCTGTGGGATGCCACGATACGGAGAGCTTGGGCAGGAGATTCCAGTAGCCTACCGACTGCTTCCCCTCGAGGTGAACGGGAGGCGCGGTAGCCAGAGGCTGAGTCGTCCCTGCAGCAGCTAGGCTCAGCTCATAGCCACGGGAGTCGTAGCTGATCTCGTGGTGCTCGTAGTCGAGGCGTAGCCCACCGGTGATCGTCCAGGCGGGAGTGAGATGATAGGCACTCTCATGATAGAGTGCCAGCCCCCAGTCGGGCATACGGAAGTCGTTTGCATTCGTTCGATCCGAGCGCGTAGCATCGTAGTAGACGAGCGAAGGCATGGCGGGGACGCGCCGTTTCAGGGCAGCCATCGCTTGATTGATAAGCGCACTCAGCCCACCATAGGAGAAGGTCACGGGGGCCTCTACACGCTTGGCATCGTGGTAGCCGAAGAGCCCGACACTCCAGTCGTAGCGGCTGGGGTGCTCGCCACGAAGATTCTTGAGGATGAACTCCTGCGTCAGCCCATGCTCACGCAGCCCCTGCGTGACGTAGAAGTACGAGACAGGGAGGGCATCCATATCCATCTGCGTCTCATCGAAGAGGTACTGATAGCTCGTCGCCGACTGGAGCTGTACCCCACCCCACTTATAGCTGAGGAGATAGCGCAGCGTAGCCGTGTGGCGCTTGTAGCTCTCGGGTGCATCGGCCGAGAGCGGAAGTGGCTGCTTGGTACGAGGGTCGTCTGTGCGATAGGGGAAACCTCCCTGCTGGACGTAGTCGCCCGAGAGCGAGAGGGCCATCTCAAGCTGCTCCGTAGGGCGATACTCGAGCTTAGCGAAGCCGCCTACCATACGCAGACTATCTTGATAGGCCTGACGGGTCTCATTGTAGAAGTAGCCACGGCGGGTCGTCCCCGAGAGGCCGTAGCTCAGCCCCACCTTGTCGGAGAGGCGGAAGGCCTGCTCGACGGAGCCACGTAGGAGGCGGTGCGAGCCTGCGGTGAGCTTTGCTTCACCCCCCGGCTGTTCGAAGGCTGAGCGCGTGTAGTAGTTGATGATGCCCGACATCGCGTTGCGCCCGTAGAGCGTACCCTGCGGGCCACGTAGCACCTCGACGCCCGTCATGCCAGGGATATCGAAGTTGAAGCCCGACTTATTCAGCACGGGCACGCCATCTACATAGAGGCCGATGGTCTGCCCCGAGCTACGTGCACCACTCCCACGGAGGTAGATGGCGGCACTGCGCTTCGAGCCATAGTCGGGTACGAAAAGGCTGGGCACACGCCCCGTGAGGTCCGTGATGCTCTGTATGCGATACTGACTGAGGTCACGGCTTGTGATCCACGTCAGCGCAGCAGGCTGACCTACTGAGGGAGCGGTAGGGCGCTGGGGGACGTAGGAGCGGATGACGACCTGCTCGATAGGATTGGTCTGGATGCTATCCTGCTCCTCTGCATGGAGGCTCATGGGCATAGCCATGAAGCCGAGCGCAAAGAGCGGAAATACAAGTAGCTGTTTCTTATTCTTGGTAAGCATTGGGGATCATGAAGCTAAGGGCGATCCGCTGACTCGGGCAAAGGCACTCCGTCAGCGCACCGTCTTGGATAAATCACCGCAAAAGTAGAGCCCGCACCTGTTGCAACGAATAAAATCACCAAATTCACCCCGAATTCACCTCAAAAAAGACCAGACCCGCCCTATCCTCCCCTACAATAGTACACATCTATCCTCCCGCTCCTCAGAGCAGGATTCACGGGGACGGAGCGAAGGGATTATCTTTGCGCTGTGAAGAAGCCCTTCACTTAGCCCCGTCATCATGGCCAAATACTTCCACTTCTTACCTCTCCTCCTCACGCTCCTCTTTGCATCCGACCTCGGAGCACAGACCTACTACCGCAGTGAAGAGCCTCACTGTACCGCCCCGAAGGATAGCACGACGCTCCTCGGTCTGGACGTCGTCGGCGAAGGCTTCTTCCGCAATGACGAATATGCCTCCGACCTCGTCGCCGACTATACCCTCCCAGGCTATCGCCTGCGAGCCAACCTCAGCTACCGCCCCGAGACCCACCTTCCCATTGAGCTACGTCTCGGTGTCTACCACCTCTACTACTGGGGAGCCACACGCTACCCGGCCGCCTTGGCCTATCAGGATCTCCCCTACTGGCGGGGCGATGGTGACCGCTATACACGCCTGCGCCTCCTCCCCTACTTCCAGGCGTCGATACAGCCAGCAGCAGGCTGGGCTATCCTCCTGGGGCATCTGCAGGGCGGAGCGAAGCACCGACTCATCGAGCCGCTCTACAATCCTGAGCTCAACCTCACCGCAGACCCCGAGATGGGCCTACAGATCCGCTACGAAGGACAGCGTACCCGACTGGACACCTGGGTCGACTGGCAGAGCTTCATCTTCCGAGGCGACAAGCATCAGGAGGCCTTCGTCTTCGGGCTCAGCACCGCCCAAGCCTTTGACGTCAGCCCTGCTGACCGCCTCGAGCTCCAGCTCCAAGCCGTCGCCCACCATCGTGGTGGCGTGCTGAATGAGCGAGCCGACACCGTGCACACCTGGCTCAATGCCGCCCTCGGTGCCGTGTACAGCCATCAGTTTGTCCTCCCTAAGCACCCCCTGATGGTACAGGCAGGGCTCTACGGCCTTGCCTACAGCCAGCGAGGCGAGCACTATGCCTCAGACAAGGGCTGGGGCTTCCTCGCCACCGCGGGCTTAAGCTGGCGACGCTGGCAGACGGAGCTAAGTCACTTCTACGGACACGACTTCATCAGCCCGCTGGGCATCCCCTTTGTGCAGAGTGTCGGGCGTGCGGGACGAAGCCACCTCCTCACACATCACCCACGCTACACCGCTTGGCAGGGGAGCTACCGCATCATCGAGTCCGAGGCGTACACCTTCGGCGTGAGTGGTGGGCTCTATATCCACCCACATTCGGCACATAGCACCAGCTCCTTCATCGAGGCCTACCTGAGCATCTCGCCACGCTTCACCCTCCTCCGTAGGCAAGGAAAGTAGCTCCTCCTCTACCCCATCACACACCGAGGCCCACCCCGCATCAGCAGGGTGGGCCTCGTCATTATATCGTAAGAGGAAAGAGTCAGCTACAGCTGCACGCCCTTAGCGCGAGCCTCGTAGCGACGCCCTACGACCTCCCAGTCGATGATCTGCCAGATGGCACGCAGGTGGTCGGCACGGCGATTCTCATAGTCGAGATAGTAGGCGTGCTCCCAGATATCGATAGCGAGGAGGGGCACACGGCCACGAGTGACGGGCGTACCGGCATTCGAGGTCTTCTCGACGTAGATATCACCAGCCTCATCGGTAGAGAGCCAGAGCCAGCCCGAGCCGAAGATCTCACCACCAGCCTTCTCAAAGTCCGCCTTGAAGGCATCAAAGTCCTTGTAGCTACGCAGTAGAGCTGCACGCAGAGCCCCCTGGGGCTCCGTGACGCGACCTGCTTCGTAGGGGCGGAACTGCTTGAAGTACAGGAGGTGATTCAGCAGCTGACCTGCATTATCAAAGATCGCTCCCGAGGAGAAGCGTACCAGACGCGCCAGATCCCGCTCCTTGATATCATTCTCATGCACGAGCTTGTTGAGCTTGTGCAGATAGCCCACGACGTGCTTGCCGTAGTGAAGCTCGACGGTGCGCTGGCTGATGACAGGCGCGAGCGCATCGGTAGGATACGGCAGGTCAAAGAGCTGGAAGGCGGGCTTAGCAGGCTCTGCCGTAGCAGCAGGTGCTGTAGCTGTAGCCTTCGTTGTCTTCGTCTGGGCTGAGAGTGAACTGATGGCGAGGGCTCCCGTGAGGAGCAGTGCAAGGGATCTGATTCGCATAATGAAGGTGGTAGGGTAAATAGGTGATAGACGCTTAGTCGTCGTAGCCAACGATCTGGTAGCGCGAGTCGAAGTAGACCTCAAGGCCAGAGCCAAGCTCTACCTTGTAGCCACGACGCTTGCGCTCGATCTGTACGATGGACTCGCCAGCATGCTGAGCACGCAGAGCATTGATGATCTGAGCGGGAATGAATGACGTAGGCAGGGCGGTATGCTTGCCGTCGACATCCTTCCACTCACCACGAGCGGAGAACTCGATCTCGGTGCCATCAGCAAGGAGGACATCGTAGGTCGTCCCTGAGAAGTCACGATCTTCCTTCGCCAGGGACACAGTGCGTCCGACAAAGTGCTTCGCGAGGAAGAGCTGGGCGGCCTTAGGCAGTTGCTTGGTCTGGATGACGCGGTCGCTACCTGCACGCAGACTGAGAGTCGCGAGTACGAGGAGAGCGAGGGTCAAGGACAGAAATCTCTTCATAATCTGAATTACTTAGTTTGAGGGTGAATAATGTGGTGTATTACCATCGCTATAACGTGAAGCGGAGAGAAAAGGTTTTTCCCTGCGAAAATCCCCCCATCACAACCAGCTATCGAACATACATATAGAGCACCTTCAAAGCAACCTATATAGGTCATCAATCCGACCAGTATAGGTTGAGTATAGTGACCTATATAGGTTCGCGTGCGAAGCAGTATTGGTCGCACGAGTGACCAATATAGGTTGATACCAGAGTCCCCAAGCAGTACGGGCGGGGCGACCACAGAGGTCACCCCGCTCGTAGCAGATAGTTAGGGCTTCACAGAGCCCTTAGTGCTTGTCGCCCTGATAGGTGAGCGGGAAGAGGGAGGGAGGGTTCACGAGCTTGCTTCTGCCCCCTGTAACCTTCATCTTAGCGAGGAATAGTCGTGATAAGGCGAAGGGCTTGTGTATCTCTTCGGAGAGGTATATCGGAGAGCTGGGCGTGCAATGCCTTAGCACTCTACATAGAGCCCAGGACTCTAAACAACAGTATCTAAGTTAGCCTTTTATAAGTAAAGCCCCCCTCCCATAGAGGGAAGAGACCAAAAACAAGCGTGGGTGGAGCGACTCCAAGAGTCACTCCACCCACGCTATGAGAGGGAAATTGAATTAGACGATTCGCCTACTTCCAGGTGTCACCCTGGTACTTGGTCGAATAGAGCTGTAGGGCACGGTAGCTCCAGAAGTTGGCAAGTTCCTGCCAGCTAGCCAGCTCAGCACCATAGGTACCGATATCCCCCATGCTGGGAGAAGCGAGCCACTTACCATTACCGCCAGCCTGCCACTGTGAGGACGCAAGCATCCAATAAACAGCTTCTGAGCCTTCGTAAGCTTTCTGCCAATATGCATTACTTCCAGAGCTAACCCAAGAAAAAGCCCCTGGGACGAAGTAGTGACGCTCGACCATATTAACCGTATTCGCAGGGTTGGTCCAGAAGGACTCAGGGACAAAGTCCTTGACATCCCCGACGAAGTACTTACCGAGGTAGATAGCCTTCACCTCAAGGTAGTCCATCGTGCTACGGGTCTTACCATTCGGAGCTCTAAAATCCTGCAGATTCTTAGGCGTCAGACGATAGACCGTCTGATGCTCACTGCGAACAGGGTGACCTACATTAGCCGCCAGAGTATCGTGACGGAAGAGGATCGAGGTAGCTACGTGATTCTGGACGTCCGAGTAAGTGATCACACGACCCTTACGAGAGGGCTGCACCTTACCATTGCTGATAGGAGCAAAGCCACGCGCATCGTACGAAGCACGATTGTGATAAACCGAAGGTCGTGTAAGAGCGGGCAGGAAGCGGTTCTCGTGGAAGACGGCATTCGTACGGAAGAGACCCGAAGCCACCATCACATCATCAGTAGGAATATTGTACTCGACCCCATTGAACACGAAGGGCTTCTTCATGCGAATGTTATTGACATCGGAGTAGTCCATATATTCCTGCAGATCTGTCGCACTTTGGAGGGTAACATTAGCGTTTGACAGGTTCTCTACGGGCTCCATCCAGAAACTCTGTGGATTGCGAGTGGATGACACAGGCTGCTTAGCCATATAACCCAGCTGGATATCAGGCTGCGTGTACACCTCACAATCCATGTAGTAGGACTTACCACCATTGAGCGCGATGTCAGTACCCATGATAGGCACGATCGACATGTTGGGCTTCGTGATCGCCTGGCCATTCTCGGTAGCACCGACCGCATAGACGTGCGTCGTAGCGTAGCGAGCTGCGACCTCAGGCTTCTGAGACTTCGTGTACTCAGGATAGAGCACATTTTCATCTGGGTCAGCAGGCGTACCATCGTTGTAGTCGAAGGTCGTACGAGACACAGCACCAGAGGTAGGATACCAGACGACAAGCGCCTCGGAAGACACACCGCCCTTAGCGAGGTTAGTGACAGGGAAGTCATAGGAGTAGCTGTGATCTGCATAGTCAGCACCGTAGTCGGTCCAGGGGAGGCGACCACCTGCGGGCACCTGACTCAGCTTGGGAGCGCTAAGATCCAGCGAGGCATTAGGCAGTAAAACATTGGAGACCACCTTGATGCCCGTGAGAGACATAGCCTTCTCACGCGTATTGCGGACCGTGTAGGTCATCAGCGCACCGAGGGGACGCAGACGGAAGATAGGAGCAGACAGCTCATCACCTGCGATCTGGTGCTGGCGCTTCGTCAGGGGCGTCCAGTCAGATGCATAGGGGATGTCCATCGAGAAGCTCGTACCATTAGCCATGCTGATGAGACCGGTGGTACCAGCCTTCTGAGACTGATAGTTGAAGCGATAGTTCTGGGCTACGAGCTTCTGTTCGGTGAAGTCGTCGGGCACCAGGAAGACCATTGCTTCGAAGTTGTTACCAGCATAGGTGATATTCTCAGGGAGAGTAATCTGCACCTCACGGAGGCCGAGGTGGTTATTGTGTGAGTTACGCTTCCAAGTCTGGACAGCATAGGTGTACTTAGCCTTCCCGACAGCACGAAGGACGAAGAGGAGCTTGTACTCCGTCTTGTTCTCATCGAGCTTGAGGGCAATCTTCTTAGAGTCCTTGATCTGGTAATCAAGAGCCTTACCTTCGCTCGCAGGAGCGATAGGCAGATCGAGAGCTTCGGCAGTAGCCGAGAGATCCAGAGTAATCTTCTCACCAGTATTCTCTGAAGAGAGGCTGGCCGTAGAGGAAGCGACAAGCTCCTCACGAGGGGCGTCATTCTGCTTCGTGCACGACATGACACCAAGCGTCAGAAGAGCCAGGCACATGGCCTTGGTCATACGAGTAAGTGAAAAAGTCATAATAACAATGAGCCCATAGTGGCGTAGGGGGCTCGAGAAAAAAGTCGTAATGTTAGAGAATAAGGAGTAGCGCAAGACTCCCCGTAGTGGTGCCATAATGCCACGCACCTATTGCTATTGGTATATTAAAATACTTTAGGAGGAAATTGTTTAGTGAGCCCCCCTCTTCGCACTACCCTTCACAGGGGAGAGCCGAGGCAATGACTTGCTGTGCAAGGCGTGCTGAGGCCGGGATATGTGCCGGCGGAGTGCCCTGCTCGCTCATATGAAAAGCGGGGTGTACCGTCAGCACCACGCGACGTGGATGCGGCAGGTAGGTACCACGCGGTAGGACCTCAAAGGCCCCATCGATCGTGACGGGCAGGATGGGGACATCCAGCTCTGAGGCCATCACGAAAGCTCCCTTCTTAAATCGGGTAAGACGCCCCGTCTCGGTACGACTTCCCTCAGGGAAGATGAATATAGAGTTGCCTGTCGCCAGGACTTTCTTGGCATCCTCGATCGTCTGTGCAATCGAAGAGACACGCGTCTCATCGACGAAGATGAAGTGTGCAGCTTCACACGCCTTACCCACAAGCGGGAGACGGCGTAGCTCGGACTTCATCACCCATTTGAAGGGGATACCTATATAGGCATTGAGGACAAATATATCGTAAGCGCTCTGATGGTTGGCTACCACTACGCAGGGCGCATCGGATGTCGGTAGATTCTCTCGGCCACGGACCTCGACACGGCACAGCGACACGGCCAGGCACGTCCAAGACCACAGCTTGGTAGCTCGGCTGATGAACGATGCTGGGGCACCTGTATAGCTCGCGATGATGATCGTAAGGCAGCAGACGATCGTAGCTAAGACAAGGAGCGGTCCACCTATCAGAAAGAAATAGATGAGGTAGACGATGCGACCGAGCGTGAGAGACTTCATAGGACTAGTTATGCATTCACCTTATCACTATTCGTCGAGAGGCAGAGCATGGAGATAGCGAGCCAGGCGCTGGACAGCACGTCCGCGGTGACTCATCGCATTCTTCTCCTCACTACTCAGCTCGGCGAAAGTCTGCTGGCATCCTTCGGGGCGGAAGACGGGGTCATAGCCGAAGCCATGGTCACCCGAGCGCTCAAGCGTGATCTCGCCATTGACTGCACCCTCGAAGAAGTGCGTCCCGTATTCGTCGATAAGGGCGATGACGGTACGGAAGCAGGCACGACGTGGGGCAGGTACACCCTGGAGACGCTCCAGAAGGAGGGCTACATTCTCTTCGAAGGTAGCATGCTCCCCTGCGAAGCGCGCGGAGTAGACTCCAGGAGCTCCGTCAAGAGCCTCGACCTCGAGTCCCGTATCATCGGCAAAGCAATGAAGCCCGTAGCGCTCCCACACGTGGCGCGCCTTGATGAGGGCATTCCCCTCCAGCGTATCGGCGGTCTCAGGGATCTCCTCGTGACACCCGATGTCAGTCAGGCTGACGACCTCCAGACGTCCAGAGAAGAGGGCACGGACCTCCTCCAGCTTATGGGCATTATTGCTCGCAAATACCAGCTTTTTCATACATTTGTTATCATAAGCAGCGCCTCACTTAGAGCTTGAAAACTCACCAGTCAGGCTTCATATGCTGGGGCAAATGTAAGGATAATATACATATCTTAAAATATTCTATGGATATTGAGCAGCTGCGCGACTACTGTCTCTCGCTCCCTCACAGCAGTGAGGGTATGCCCTTTGGGGACGGATACATCGTATATAAAGTCGTGGATCGCGTCTTCGCTATTATGGCTCCAGACGGGGGCGAGCCTCGGCTCTCGCTCAAATGCGATCCCGACAGAGCGGAGGATCTCCGAGCTGCTTACCCTGCCATCATACCAGGCTTCCACCTCAACAAAAAGTACTGGAATACCCTGCTCCTCGATCAGCACCTTCCACCGAAACTCCTTCGCTCCCTCATCCGCCACTCGTGGAATGAGGCCTCAGCTAAGCTCACCAAGCGGGTACGCACCGAGCTCAGGATCACTCCCCTACCCGAAGAAGACTAACCCCACCTATTCACCCACCCTCAATATTACCTAAGCACATGGATACTTCACTGCTTGAATTCATTGACCAGGTAGACAGCACGAATACCTATCTCACAGGTCAGATCGCCTCGGGGCGTGACCTACCTCAGCTCCATACCGTCGTATGCCGCCAGCAGACGGCAGGGCGTGGCATGCGAGGCAACACCTGGACCTCGCGCCCAGGAGATAGCCTGACCTTCTCCATCCTCCTGCGCTCCGACATGCTGCAGGGCAAGCAGCAGTTCGCCGTCTCGGAGCTGGCAGCCTGGGCAGTGATGCGCACCTTCGCCTCCTACATGACCGACGACCAGAAGCAGCAGCTCCGCGTCAAGTGGCCAAACGATATCTTCTACGGCGACCGCAAGCTCGCTGGTATCCTCATCGAGCACAGCCTCACGGGGGCCCGTGTAGACTACTCGGTCATCGGCATCGGGATGAATATCAATGACGAAGCCTTCCCACCCGAGCTCCCCTCAGCTATCTCCCTGCGCATGATCACGGGCAGAAGCCTCGAGCCCATGGAAGTCCTCATCCGTCTGCATAGCGAGCTCTCGCAGCTGCTCCCCGACTTCCTCCTCGGTCGCTACCAAGATGTGCACCGCCGCTATATGAAGTATCTGTATCGCAGAGACGGCTTCTTCCTCTTCACCGATATCCAGGGGCAGTTCCGCGCACAGATCAAGGACGTCACTCCCGAAGGCCGCCTCGTCCTACAGCGTGAGGATGGCTGGGAGCGTGCCTATGCCTTCAAGGAAGTCCGCTTCGATGCTGAGTAAGGCAGAGATCAAGGACATCCGCAGCCTCCACGATGCCAAAGGCCGCTCATCGCAGCAGCGCTTCATCGCCGAGGGAATTAAGCTCACAGGGGAGATGCTCGGCGCCTTCCCCTGTGAGCTTCTTCTTGCTGATGAAGAGACGGCACGTAGCATCGACCGACAGCTCGACAAGCTACCGCAAGCCCTCCGCCCCAAGCACATCGAGGTCGTGCCCGAGAGCTTCGACTGGGGGCGTGTGAGTTCACAGCGCCAGCCTCAGCCCCTTCTGGGTGTCTTCGCCCTTCCCCAAGAGAGCGAAGGAAGTCCCATCGCTTCGGGCGTCAGTCTGCTCCTTGATCGCATCCAAGATCCAGGGAACCTCGGTACGATCATCCGCACGGCGGACTGGTTCGGCATCGAGCACCTCTACCTCGCTCCAGGCACCGCCGATCCCTTCGCACCGAAGGTCGTGCAAGCTACGATGGGCGCACTCACCCGCGTCAAGATCCATCGCCTAAGCGATACAATCACCTTCCTCAAGGGCTTCTCGGGGCCACGCCTCGGCACCTTCCTCGGGGGCGAAGACCTCTACACGACGGAGCTTCCCACGGGAAAGGATGAGCCCGTGCTACTCATCATGGGCAACGAAGGTCAAGGCATCCACCCCGATCTGGAGCCGCACATCGATCGCCGCATCACGATCCCGCCCTATCCAGCAGAGAACTCCCATACCGAATCCCTCAATGTAGCCATCGCTACGGCGCTCCTCCTCGGCGAGCTCCGCCGCCGTCTCTAAGGCTGCAGTCACCACCTCATCAGCTTGCCCCCCACTGCATCTACACAGGATGTAGTGGGGGGCAATTTTATTGTATATAGGGTATAAAAAGCATCTTCCCGCAGTGGTATTTCTGTATCTATGCGCGTAGTCTTAAAGACCAGGCACGTCAGCCCAAATATCCACGTACGTAGATATTAGAGCCACGTACGTAGCCCAAACTTATCTG
>ERZ773265.1524-NODE-1524-length-11850-cov-5.888512_pt1 | contig 11850 bp, 9 predicted proteins | sample MGYA00580512_ERZ773265 | MGnify/ENA primary metagenome ERZ773265 (study PRJEB29015, sample SAMEA2738169) | human oral metagenome | biome: human oral; feature: human-associated habitat; material: saliva | place: China | collected 2183 ...
ACCCGCGACCCCGACCTTGGCAAGGTCGTGCTCTACCAACTGAGCTATTTCCGCAATTCAGGTTTTGCAAAGGTATATTCTTTTATCGAAACCGCCAAATAATTCTTCATTTTTGTTCATGAAAAAAAGCAAAACCTTTCGTGAATCGGCTCAAAACCTTTCACTTTTAAGGTGTAAAAGTGAGGCAATTCTTTTCATTTTGTAAGACAATGAATATCTGATTACAATTAATTTACGCTTAAAATGCCGTATGGTCCCGTAGAAGATGCACGATAACGCGTTAGTTTTTTGCCACGCTCTCCACTGATAATAACTCCATTATTGTTAAGATTGTAGTGACGATGGCACACGTTGCAGATCGCTATCCCACCCGAAGCTAAATGCAACGGCTTACTACGCACTGGCAAAGATGAGGCATCAAAGCAGTTAGAACACTCCAAATCATAGGCATAAAACACTTGAGGATCACTCAGGTTTCCATAGCCAACAATAAGTCCATTGTTATATCCGAGCACATAATGTCCTTGTCTTTCGCGGTCGTTTTGAATGATTTTCTGACTCAATCCATCACTATTTGTGAACACATAATATGTGGCTCCACTGATAAATTGCTGTTGAATGATGCAAAACATTCCACTATTTGGCGTCATGGCTTCAGCCAAACGAGCACATTGTCGCACGTTATTATTATACACGAAATAAGGACGAAAGTCACTATATTCGTTTTGAATCTTACCACAAGAGCAAACCAACAGCAGGGCGAATACTATCCAAATGCCTCGCCATTGATTAGGCTTTATCATTCGTATTCTTTTCAAATCGTCAAAAACAAGCCTCAAACCGCCTGGCTTACTCATAGTGAATAGCTTGCAAAGCATCAGCTATCTTCTCAATACCTTCGGTTAATGGTTTTGAAACCATCCCCTTAATGAATGGATTTAGCTCGGCCTTGATGGTGAGTTTCATCTTACTTGTGGTTTCGGATACGGGCAAAATCTGAATCCAAAAGTTAAAAGGCAGCGGACTTTCTGCTGTTTCAAACTTAATACATTTAGGGGCTTCACGCTCCACAATGACTAATTTCACAGCACCCATTGGCGTGTTGATACCTATCGAATTGGCATCAAATGTAAGACCGTTTGCCTTATCTTCGGGGATACGATCCTTCACTTTATCTATATTATTCATGTCACTCAACAGGGCATAAACACGCTCTTGAGGATAGTCTATCTGTCGAATACTACTTTCAAATGTTGCCATTTAGTTTAATTCATAATTCATAATTCACAATGCATAATTGCATATCACGCTTCACTTCCTCTCACTTCAAAGCCTTCAACGCATGGGATTACACAATGCATCATTGCATATCACGCTTCACTTCCTCTCACTTCAAAGCCTTCAACGCATGCTTTCACACAACATTTCATTGCATATCACGCGCTATTTCACCCCAGTTTGGAGAGGCAGGGAGAGGCTTTTACCTTATAAGAAGTTTTATTTTATCTTATTTTTTCCACTTATCGGGAGCCTGACGCCAGTCATGTAACACCTCAACATCATGTTCACTGATGTAGCCAGTAGCTAATGCTTCTGCCACCACATGCTCGTAGTCGGTCAGTGTTTCAAGTCTAACATTGGCCTCACGAAAGGCATTTTCTGCCACAGGGAAGCCATAAGTGTAGCTCGCTACCATGCCAATAACCTCACACGCATTGCTTCTGATGGCCTCAACAGCCTTCAAACTGCTGCCACCTGTAGAGATAAGGTCTTCTATAACGACGACTTTCATGCCAGGTTTCAAGTCACCTTCTATCAAGTTCTCTAAGCCGTGATCTTTTGGTTTCGACCGAACATAAACGAAAGGCAAGTTGAGTTCGTCGGCCACTAAAGCGCCTTGAGCGATAGCCCCAGTCGCAACACCAGCTACAACCTCTGCTTCGGGGAAACATTCCAGCACTTTATGCACAAGCTCTAACTTCACATAATTGCGCAATTCAGGGTAAGACAGCGTCTTACGATTGTCACAATAGAACGGCGAAAGCCATCCTGAAGCCCATGTGAAAGGATTGTTTGGCTGAAGTTTAATGGCTTTTACCTGCAGCAATCTTGATGCAAAATCTCTCTTTAAGTTGTCCATTATGTTGAAAAATTAATGATATCGTATTGCAAAGTTAGGTTTTTTATCTTATAAAACAAATTTTTATGCCTTATTCTTTCATTCGCTTGCCGTTTTAGAATGTGTCTATAAATGCAATAAATTCCAGCAACAGATAACATCATTTTAAGGTGGTTCGCACCCCTCTTAAATTCCTTCTTCACATCATCTAAATAAAAGCATCTCGTGTAATAAAAGATTTCACGCACTAAAATGCGTCAAATGGTCATATGTTTTGCCGTATTTTACACGATGAAATGACGCAAACCATTTTACACTTCATTATCCACAATATTGTCACCCATAATTAACTCCAAAATAACTCCCTCTATTTCCACGGCTAACTACTCCCCTCTCTTTTCGGAGAAGGGCTGGGGGTGAGGCTTTGTTTCCCTTTCTCTATTCCACAAAGTGGCTGGGGGTGAGGCTGCAAGGCGCTGATGTCTCGGCTTTATCTCCCTCTCCTCATCCACTAACCCCACAAAGAAGTTGCCCCACAGCCACTTGTTTTGAGCCATGAGATAACGTGTTTCGCGTTGAGAAGCGAGGTTATTTGCGAGTTAATGACGAAGAAGACGGGGCGTGAGAAGAGGGAAACGAGGGTTAAAGTCCATCCGAATCATTGTCTTCTTCCATAAAAGGATTGAACTTAGCTGGCGGCGGTGTGACCCCACCTGAACCCGAAGAACTGCCTCCCGAGGTAAATTGTCCCGCGCTAGCAGAGCCTCCACTCCCTGCTAATAGCATGGAATCAAATTCTAACTGAAGTGTTTTTGTGAATGGTTTTGAATAACTTTTCATGTTGAGTAAATTTATTTATTGTTGCTTTGTCTGTCGTTTTGTATTGCACTCTCTATGATACCCTCCTCTTTTTACAAGCACTTTACCGCCTTGTTTTGAGGTGGTTGTAAGTTGAGTGGTTACATTTTATTGTTTCAAACACACCTCCTTCCACGGAGGTTTATAACTTGTTGAGTTGTCTTAAAAGTTGAAGGGCATTGCACATGTGGCTTAGTTTGCAATCATCGAGATTGCAATGTCACGAAGACTTGCTTGCACACGCGTGCTATGATGCCTTTATTGCAAAGGTATAAAATAACAAATGAGGTTGCACTTTCGCCCTACTGAATTAAACGTTAATTAACAATCGTTTCACTTTATCATACGATAATCTATACAATCTCATCAATTATCGTTGTTTATTTGGCTGATAAAACAAAATAATTACAGCCGTTTCTTTCGATGTTTCATTAGCCGAAGGATAAAAGTTCGGGGCAAACTGAGACATAACAACAGCAGCGTTGCGGTCCAATACCCTCCACCTTCGATCGTGAGAACAGCCGCAAGAGTCAATAAAGCGAGGCCAAAATGAAAACAAAATCCATGAATCACGCGGCGCGATGGGCGGTAATCATAAATAAAATAGGTGAAGATGGTGACGAAAATCAATTCCAACAGCGAGGCAACGGCAAGCGCATAACCCGTTGCAGTGAGTCCGCCGAGCCAATAACCCACAATGACCGACACGACAAACAGCAAGGCGGCGACTGCCTCTTGAATCAAATAATAGCGTGAATTGCCACGAGCGAGGGCGATATATTCAAGAGGAAGCGTCATGGCTCGCATGTACATGGCAAGTATACTGCCTCGCATCATGTTGACAACAGGCAGAAATTCGTCGCTGAAAAGCAAGGGAAGCAGCCATGGCAACAGGGTGGTCATGGCAATAAGCAACGGAGATATTGCCATCAAACACATCTCTATTTGTCGGTTTACGACACAATTGAGCGTGCTTTTTGAATCTGTTAAGCCCGAAAGTCGTGGGAAATAGTCGGTTTCCATGGCATGAAACACCATGCCACCATAGGTCATTGTGACCATGAATCCAGCGTTATAAAGGCCTACAATATGTAGATTTCCGGCATGAGAAAGGTAACTTCTGACGATGAAGTCGGCCGCACTGGCCAATATTCCCGATGCAACAAAGGCCAAACCTAAGCGTATCATGCCCATGCCTTCTTGCATTTCATGCCATGAAAGCCGCAGATTGATGGGATAACGGCGCAGAGAAAACATCATGAGGATAGCCCATTGGAGGAGTGCCGCCACAACAATGGCAGGCACAATCGCGGCATCTCGCCACACATAGAACATCGGAACAGACGTCAACAAAGCGCCCAACACACCATAAACAGACTGTAAAGCCAAGGCGCGTAGTTGGCGAGTGGCTTTCAAAATGGCTGATTCGCCAGCCGCAAGTGCTATAAAAGCAATGGTGGGTGCAAGGAAAACGAACTGCAAAGTGTGGTTACCCACGGCGAAAGTAAACCGATTAAGCAATGGACTTAGCACCATACAAAGCAACATTCCGATAAGCGCTGTGAGCAAAGTCCACATGCGAATGATGCGTATTTTGTGGCATAACAGCTTATGATCTCCCTGTTCATAGGCCGCCGAAAGCTCGCGAACACCACTCATTGGAAGTCCCATTGAGGTGGCATCTGACAGCAACTTGACCGTAGAATTATAGAGTGTGATGAGTCCCATGCCTGTAGTGCCGAGCAAAACTGCCACAATCTTGTTGCGAACAAGACTCATTAAGATGTTCAATCCCTGTACACTGCCAAAGAGACCCATGGCTTTTAGGATGTGAATATAGCTGTTGTTACTGGCTCTTGGCATGTATTTATCTTACAATAGCCACTTTACAAACAACCCCTTTTCGCCCATCTTGGGTCGCCACTTCAATCATATAAACTCCTGAAGCCACGCGTTTGCCGTGACGATCACAGCCATCCCAGGTGAAAAGTCCACCATTGCTGCGTCCTTCTTGCACGAGAGTTCCGTTTGAAGTCGTTATCTTTACATCGGCATTAAAGGCAAGTCCCGTGATGTTTATAGGTCCGTTGTAATCTGGTTTGACAGGATTGGGATAAGCATAAACCTCGTTTTGCGTCATCTCCTCTTGGGGTTTGGTCGCATTACTCTTATAAGAACAAAGCCCATTTGCCGTTCCAAAGAACACCTCTCCAGTGGTTTCGTTGATTGCAATGCTTTCAATGGTGTTGGAAAGTAGCGGACTATTCTCTGCCGTGAAGTGCTGAAGTTCTTCAATGTTGTTGCTACTGACAAGATAAACTCCATTATCATTCGTTGCAAACCATTTGCGATTAGCCCCATCAATGACGATACCCGTGATGTCAACTCCATTCAACAAGTAGTCAGCATAACCGCTTCCATCGTCACGTGGCACTTTAATTTGCTGAAAAACTGGGCTTTCTTGGTTCATCTTTGCAGGCTGAAGCATCAACGGACCGACGTTTGTGCCAATCCAAATATTGCCTTCTTTGTCTTCAACGGCACACCGAACATTCCATAAATCCTTAATCGTTTCGCCGTCTTCATTTACAAACGACGTGATGGTTTTAAGCTGGTTGTTGGCCGTTTGATATTGAATGAGCGATGGTTGCTGCCAGTTGTCATTGACAAACCACATTGTTTTGTGGCTATCAAAGAACAAATTGCGCATGTTTCCCAAGCTTCTTGTGTTGAGTTTCATGAGTTGTGGCTGTTTGAAAGCCTTGAATTCATGGTCTTGATAGGCTATAATCGACTGGGAAGATGCCTGACTATTCAAGATCCACAGCCGTGATTCGGTGTCATAACCCAAGCCTTGTATGAGCACATAGTTAGGGTTTCCATCAGCCAAAGCCGATTCAAGTATGCTGTTGTTTGGGCCATAATGTTTAATAAAATGCTGGTCTTTATACTCATAAAGTCCTGTTCTTCCGCCTGCAAAAAGATGGGTTTCATCTTTCGGATCAACTGCAAGTACGCTAAGATCTACGTATGCTACGCCTGTCTTTGCAGCGATTCCGTCAGACGCATAGATGCTCCACGCTGTACCATCCCACACTTGTATGCCGGCAGGTCGCTCAAGATCAGTCGTCACATTGTATCCCCCTGTGCACGAATAGAGCTTATCTTTGTAGAAGGTTAGATAGCCAAAGTGATTCGATTTCGGTCCGCCGGGATGAGCATTTGCCACTTTTGCCCACAAAGCGGAAGTGTCTTCGGGAGACTTTTCCACATAGTTTCCCACGCGATGCCATTGGTTTCGGTCGGCAAGATTGGCCGTTAGGGGCGCCGAATAGATGCCGACTGCCTTACTTGCTGCATAGAGTTGGCCGTCACGCACATAGCAATAGTCGACCGAAAAGCCCAATTTATAGGTGTCACTGACCTCAGTTTCAGCTGCATTTAGTTTCACAATACCAAACGCTGTGGCCATAAACACATAGCGGTTGTAGGCATAAAGGCTGTTAATAGTCTTGTTGTCAGTCGTCGAAGTGTTATAGTAGGCGCTGACATTTGTCACTTGTCCGGCGTCATTTACCAAGTCGATGTTTTGATTTTCATAGGCCACCACCAAGCGATGTGCCGCCTTGTTGTAGGCAATGTGCGTGATATTGCAGTCGCTAAGGCCATTAACCTTATCAAAGGTACGCACACTTTGGTCTTTCGTGTCATAGGAATAAAGGCTGTTACTGGCACGAACATAGAACAAAGTTGCATTGGCTTGCACTATCTCTTGTGGCGAATCATAAGATAAATAGGTGCGCCATGTGAAAGAAGAAAGAAGAAAAAAGCAGCACAAGCCTATGATTCCACTCCTTGTTCCTCGCCAAAGCAGGGGGAGAGAAGCATAGGTTTGAAGCTTGAGGAATACTTTATTAGCGTAGTATCTGATAGTTTTTATCATCATGATCATCATTAAGCAGCCATGCGTTTGTGGCACATCACTCCCCTGTTTCAGAGGAAGTGTCGGCTGAAAGCCCTTTCTTCAAAGCCTCAACAGCCCTTGCGCGGTGGCTGATGGCATTCTTAATGTCTTCTCCAAGCACTGCAAAGCTCTCGTCATAGCCCTCGGGAATGAAGACAGGATCATAGCCAAAACCAGCTGAACCGCTTCGTTCGGTGGCGATTTTCCCATTGACTTTGCCTTCAAAGAAAGTCTCGTTGTAGCCATTGGGTTTGGAGTCGTCTCGCCGAATGAGTGAGATTACCGTGCGAAAGCAGGCATTTCGGTCGGTAATTCCAGTCATTTTACGCAGTAATTTGGCTGTGTTTGCTTCGCTGTTATGGTCAGTTCCTTCGGCATATCGCGCGCTATATACGCCTGGCTCGCCATGCAAGGCCTCAACTTCTAAGCCAGTATCGTCGGCAAAGCAGTCGAGTCCGTAATGTTCAAAGACGTATTTCGCCTTCAAATGTGCATTCTCTTCGAGTGTGTTTCCAGTCTCGGGGATGTCTACATGGCATCCAATCTCGGCCAAAGAAACAACATCATAGGCGCTGCCAAGAATCTCTTTAACCTCTGAAAGCTTATGTTTGTTGTTGGTTGCAAATACAATTTTCATCCTTTTACCTGCTTTTTCTTGTTGGCTTCTAACTTCTTTTTGACGCTAACTTTCATCTCATCAAAGCCTTCTCCGTATACACCTACGACACTACTCTGGCTTACAAAGGCGTTGGGGTCAATGAGTTTGATGAGTCGGAAGATGTCCGTGCTCTCGCGTTTCTTGGCGAGTATACAGAGCACTTTAATCTCTTTACCCGTATACCAGCCATGACCGTCGAGGATAGTCACGCCATGTCCTGTCTCCATTCCTATGGCGTTGGCAATCTCTTGGTATTTCTTTGAGAAGATCATAAACTGTGCACTCTCCCTGCGTGCATTCATAATATAATCTAAAGAGAAGTTTTCGAGCGTCATAACACATAGTCCAAACATCACCTTATGGGCTCTTTCGAAGTATGATCCGAATTGAGGGAAGAACATACAGCTACCAATGATGCAGAAATCTACGGCAATTAACACCGTGCCGAGCGACACATTGTGATACTTATTGATAGAGGCTGCGATGATATCTGTACCTCCTGTTGAGCCATTGTGCAGGAAGACGGTCGATAAAGCCACACCCGTGATGACGCAACCAATAATCATTGACATGAAGTCTTGCCCCTCTCCGAGGAGTTTTATGGGTAGACCATTGGGCTGTTTTGGTATGATATCTTGCGCCAAAATCAACATAAAGTAGAGTAAGAAGATAGCATAGATGGTCTTAAACAAGAACTTAAACCCCAAGATCTTCAAGGCAACAACGAGCAAGGCAAGGTTAACAATGATGTAAGTGTTTTGCACATGGAAACCCGTTGCATAGTAGATGATGGCTGCAAGACCTGTAACTCCGCCAGCAACTATCTGATAAGGCATCAGGAACACAGTGAAAGACACCGTGTAAAGCATAATACCGAGGGTGATGAAAAGGTAATCTTTCACCTCATCCCATACCTTTATATTCTCTAACATTTATTTAATGACAATATTAACGATTTTCTTTGGCACGATAATTACTTTCACAATCTGTTTCCCATCAATGTATTTCAGACTGCGTTCATCGGCTCTTACCTCACTCTCTATCGTGGCATTGTCGGCATCAGCGGCAAAAGTCTTTTGATAACGAGCCTTTCCATTGAAGCTGATTGTAAGCTGAATCTCACTCTCTACGAGGTATTTCTCGTCGTAGTTAGGCCAAGATGCGTCGCAAACGGAGCCCTCATTGCCTAATACATGCCACAGTTCTTCGGCAACATGAGGAGCAAACGGCGCCAACACTACAATCATTTTCTGAAGTAATTCAACGTTATGGCACTGCTGTTGTCCCATCTCATTGACGGCTATCATGAATGCAGATACGGCAGTGTTATAGCTGAATTTCTCAATGTCTTCAGTCACTTTCTTGATAAGTTTGTGTACAGTCTTGAGACTTTCCTTTGTGGGTTGCGCATCATCTACAACGAGTTTATCTTCTGTTGCGCGTCCCCAGAAGAGACTCCAGAACTTCTTTAAGAACCTATGACAGCCGTCAATACCATTCGTATCCCATGGTTTGCTGGCCTCAACCGGACCTAAGAACATCTCATATAGACGCAAAGTGTCGGCTCCATAGTCTTTAATGATGTCGTCAGGATTAACAACATTGTACATGCTTTTAGACATTTTCTCGACTGCCCAGCCACAAATATACTTGTCATCTTCAAGGATGAACTCTGCATTATTATATTCAGGACGCCATTGTTTGAATGCTTCAACATCAAGAATATCATTCTTTACCAGGTTCACCCATACGTGAATAGGAGTTGTTTTGTATTGATCTTTAAGCCCTTTTGATACAAACAACGGCGCCTTTGAATGGTCTTCGCTGACAACTCGATAGACAAAGTTAGACCGTCCCTGTATCATTCCTTGGTTAATCAACTTCTTATACGGCTCCTCTTGACAGCTAACACCGCAATCATAGAGGAACTTGTTCCAGAAACGACTATAGATTAAGTGACCCGTTGCATGCTCAGTACCCCCTACATAAAGGTCAACACTCTTCCAATATTCGTCAGCTTCCTTGCCCACAAGTGCGTGATCGTTGTGTGGATCCATATAACGTAGGTAGTAAGCAGAGCTTCCTGCGAAGCCAGGCATAGTGTTAAGTTCGAGTGGAAAGACTGATTTGTCGTCAACAAGTGACTTATCTACGACTTGCTTCTGACGCTCATCCCAAGCCCATTTCTTTGCTCTTCCCAAAGGAGGTTCGCCATTTTCCGTCGGCTTATATTGGTCAATATCGGGCAATTCGAGTGGTAAGCACTCCTCAGGCAGCATATAAGGCATTCCGTTTTTATAGTAAACAGGGAATGGTTCGCCCCAATAGCGCTGACGAGAGAATATGGCATCGCGCAAACGATAATTCACTTTAACGCGTCCAAGCTGGTGTTTCGTCACGAAATCTTTAGTTGCTGCGATGGCCTCTTTAACGGTTTTACCATTGAGATTGAAGCCATCGAGGGTTTGAACTCCCTCACGTGGCGAGTTCATTACAATGCCTTCTTTGGCATCAAAGCTTTCTTCCGTGACGTCAGCTCCCTCAATCAGTGGGATAATGGGTAAGTTAAAATGCTTTGCAAAGGCATAGTCTCGGCTGTCATGTGCCGGTACTGCCATGATCGCTCCAGTGCCATAACCAGACAAAACGTATTCAGATATCCACACAGGTATCTTATCTCCCGTGAAAGGATTAATGGCATAACTTCCACTAAAGACGCCCGTCACCTTGCGATCACTCATGCGTTCGAGTTCGGTTCGCTTCTTCACGTAAGACAAATAGTCATCAACGGCGGCACGTTGTGCGTTGGTTGTCAGCTTATCTACTAACTCACTTTCAGGTGCCAAGACCATAAACGTAACGCCAAAGATAGTATCTGCGCGTGTCGTAAATATCGTAAAGCTACCCTCTTCGGCTGTTTCCTTGGAACCTTCTGCGTTATTTGATGACGCATCCGAACCGAGACAATACTTAAATTCCATTTCTGTTCCTTCCGAACGACCTATCCAATTGCGCTGAGTTTCTTTGATAGAATCGGTCCAATTGATATGTTCCAGACCGTCAAGTAGCCGTTGTGCATACGCCGAAGTACGCAAACACCACTGTTGCATCTTCTTTTGTACAACAGGATATCCACCGCGTTCGCTCACACCATTAACCACTTCATCGTTTGCAAGCACTGTACCTAAGCCGGGACACCAGTTTACTACCGTCTCACCGAGATAGGCAATGCGATAGTTCATCAGTGTTTTCTGCTGCTCAACCTCACTCATCGACTTCCACGTTTCAGCCGAGAAATGAAGCGATTCGCTTTGAGCAACGTTGAGATTCTCCGTTCCTTCAGTCTCAAAATGCTTAATAAGGTCAGCGATTGGATAGGCCTTCTGCGTGTCGTTGCAAAAGAAACTATTAAACATCTTTATGAAAGCCCATTGTGTCCAATGGTAGTATTTCGGGTCACAAGTGCGTACTTCGCGATCCCAATCAAACGAAAAACCAATCTTATCCAGTTGTTCGCGGTAGTGATCGATATTGGTTTCTGTCGTGATTGCTGGGTGTTGGCCAGTCTGAATGGCATATTGTTCAGCGGGAAGTCCATAGGCATCATAGCCCATTGGATTGAGAACATTGAATCCTTGCAGGCGTTTGAAACGTGCATAGATGTCACTTGCGATGTAGCCTAAAGGGTGACCAACATGCAATCCAGCCCCAGAAGGATAGGGAAACATGTTGAGTACATAGAACTTTTGTTTCGACTTGTCCTCCGTAACCTTATAGGTCTTGTTCTCTGCCCAGGCCTTTTGCCATCTTTTCTCAATTTCACTGAAATTATATTCCATTGCTATCTTGTTTTATTTATATTCCTTTTGTCTTGTGTTTTCGTCTTCATTCAGACATATTTTCACGTGTACAAAGGTAAGGTTTTTAATTTATAATTCATTCATTCGCCTTGTATAATTCGATGATTGCTTGCGTGTTTTTTCTAAAAATCAGTGACATGGTGGTGAGAACGAAAGCGAAACAGAAAATTTTTTATTGGGGATAGCTACATGATTTACCACTTTTTACCGCATGAAACGAGGGATATAGTGTTACAAAATACATGGCTCAACGCCGTAGGTGTTGCGGTTTTTTTGATTAATTCGCTATATTTTCTGGCGCAACATAATGTAATTCATGTTATGGATTGAACGTACCAACGCCGTAGGTGTTGCGCTTTTGATAGCCCAGGGTTGCCAAACGATAGTGCAG
>ERZ773265.1526-NODE-1526-length-11838-cov-6.846983_pt1 | contig 11838 bp, 14 predicted proteins | sample MGYA00580512_ERZ773265 | MGnify/ENA primary metagenome ERZ773265 (study PRJEB29015, sample SAMEA2738169) | human oral metagenome | biome: human oral; feature: human-associated habitat; material: saliva | place: China | collected 2183 ...
CAAAAGCAAAAGCTAAGGCAGAAGCTGAAGCAGAAGCCAAAGCAGAAGCTGAAGCAAAAGCAAAAGCTAAGGCAGAAGCTGAAGCAGAAGCCAAAGCAGAAGCTGAAGCCAAGGCAGAAGCTGAAACCAAGGCAGAAGCTGAAGCTAAAACAGCGAAAGCGAAGAAAGCAAAAGGTGCCAAAGAAACACCAAAAGAAACAGTAGAACATGTATTGTTAGATGAAGAAACTGTAAAAGAAATCAAATCAGAAATCCGTCAGGTTGTTCGCGATGCTGTCCGCGACAGCTTCAAAGAAGCGATCGCAGACCTTGCAAATGCATTCAAGTAATCGAAAGGCCGAAAGGCCTTTTGGTTTGTTTTAGAAAGGTAAAACTATTGACAAATTATGGAATTTTTGATACAAAAGTGAAGAAGCTTAAAAATGGATACACATCAAAGGAGCCCGAAGAACTACAAGTTCTTATCGAACCATATGAACATTTAACATTGGCCAAGATCCCAATGTATGTTGCAGAACTAATGAAACATGAACCCGCATCAGACTTGGAATCTGTGGAACATGACACCTATTGGAATGGGCCGAATATGTTCATTACACCTTTGGATGAATCCTGATAAGCGTTAATGATTAAGGAGGTATTGCCTACATGCAATACAATGAAGAACAGCAAGCACTGATTGACGCACCCATTGATGAAATCGTGATCGGAGCGTCGGCAGCTGGATCTGGTAAATCAACCACACTTGTTGGTCGTGCCAGAAAAATTCTCAAAAGCTATCCTTCAGGAAATGTTATGCTCATCTCATTCACTCGAAATGCGGCAGATGAATTACGCGATAAATTGTCTGAGACATTGACAGATGATGAAATGAAACGGGTTATTACCGGTACCTATCACTCCATCATGAGTCGATTCATTCGTGCCAAAGCTATCGAAGTTGGGTTGAATCCAAACTTTTCAATTGTCGATGAGTCCTCAACCAAGGTGCTTTATCGACGACTACTCGAAAATGCCCATGAATATACCGAATTATTTCGTAAATGGATGTTAAAACCGACAGATTATCAAGATGGTAAATCACTTGGTAAAACGGAATACGGTCGAATCGCTGGGACATTGAGTTCACTAGTGAATAATGCTCACCCAACCAATTTATTGACGGGTAAATTTGATAAGGATGTGTATGCACGCCTGCGAAATCAGGATTTTAACTTTGCTCGCTTGAACAAAATCGAAGCGCGTGAAGTCGTTGAAGCCCTTTATAACATTTTCAAGGAGTCCATCGAACATTCACGAGAAACAAATGTCATCACCTATGATATGATTTTGTTTGTGAGCTACTTGATGGCACAAAATGGTTTGCTCGATTCATTCAAACAAACCATTATTCATACCATTGTTGACGAGTTTCAGGATTCCAATTATCTCCAAGACGCTTGGGTTCAAGCCATTGCCGGGACAAGACTAACCCTCATCGGGGACGTTGACCAATCCATCTACTCCTTCCGAGGTGGTCGACCAGAAATCATGGACGAATATACAAAAGTATATAAGGTCTATAACTTGTCAACCAACTATCGAAGCTTGCAAGAAATTTTGGACATCGGTAACCGAGTCATTGCTATCAACACCGAAGGGCAATCAAGTCGAAAACCGATGAAGGCCCATCGAACATCCGAAGGTCTAAAAGCCATTAAATGGTATGAAACGGCAGATGATAGTCAGGAAGCGGAGCACGTCCTCAATACCATCAAAGCATTGCATGAGCAAGGCGGAGTTGCGTATGAAGACATGGCCATTCTCATTCGTTCACGGGCTGCATTACCTATCTTGAAGCAAAAATTATCCGCAGCGCAACTACCAATCAACGATACGACGAAATTCGCCGACTTTATGAAATCTGAAGTCATGGTTGACATGATGAACTTCTTGAAAATTATGACAAACCCAAAAGATATTTATGCCTTTATGGCGACATTAGACCGGCCGAAACGAGGAATTGGTGCTGTTGCACTCAAAAAACTCGAAGGAAATGCTGCCAAGCATGAACAATCCTTGGTCGAGTATATCTTATCGGACAATATTGATGAATTGACACCCGCGCTGAAGAAAAAGGTTCAGGCTTATAGTACGGTTTATAATGAACTGATTCAACACAATAAGGACATGAATCTCCAACAAGCTGTCGAATTCTTATTAGAACGTACAGGATATCTCACGTGGATTGACGGATTGAAGGACAAGCAACGGTATTTGGGTCACGTTGAAATGTTGCATCAAGTCGTTAACGAATATATGACCAAATATGACGAGGAGCAAGGTGACCAAGAATATACCTTATTTGATATCGCCGCAAACTTCACATTTGATATGGCGTCAAGCGTCAAAGAAGAACACCCCGAAGGGATCACCATCGCAACCATTCATGGGGCCAAAGGATTGGAATGGAAGATCGTATTTGTCGTCGGTGTAGAAGACGGCGTGTTCCCAATGCGGAATAACCCAGAAGAATTACAGGACGAACGTCGCTTAATGTATGTAGCAACGACACGTGCGAAGGACATCTTGTTGTATTACACAACCAAACGACGGGTAGCCGTACAACGGCCTGAATTAGAACCGTCTGAGTTGATGTTAGAAACGGGGTTATCACCGACATGCGTCTGAATGCAACAACCAGTTTTATACGAGGGGTCTGAGAAAACCGGGGTTTCGACCCCGGGATGAATCGGGCCGACGATATATTCAAGTATACCTACCTTATATAGTTCATTCACATTATCGATACGTTCATCCATAAATTTCTGAACTTGTAGAAAACATGACATTTGATATCAGTTATGATATCATATTTATAAGAAAGATATAGAAAGGAGGTGTGCCTCGTGAGAGCACAAACCCCAAGTTATACGGTTTCAACTGAGATTCATTTGCCTGAGTCAATTGCAAACCGGTTTGAAAAGAGTTTTCGGATTTCAAACAGTGCTTACAATGAGGCACTGAGCTTTGGACTCAAACGTTTTGAAGCCCTTAAGCGAAACTCCCACTATCAAGAACTCTTAGAAGCTCGGCGCCTCGCTCTTAAAGGAATTGCGCGGTTGGAAAAAGCTGAGAAAACAGCTAAAGGCTTGAAACAACAAGTCAAATGTTATAACAAGGTCCTTTCAGAATTAAGAAAAGCCTATAGCCTAACTGAATACGGATTATCTGCTCATCTCAGTCAACAGCGGAGAAAACCGGGTTCACCTTACCAGCAATTCAACGCAGGCGAAATTCAGGTCATCGCAGGCCAAGCCATGAAAACCTTAGAAAAAGTTCTTTTCTATCAAATCAAACCACACAAAGTAAGGTTTAGAAGTAAGTTCGATTTAGATGTTAGTTTCCGTAATCGTGTCAACACGACAGGAACGAGACTTGAACCATCAGATAGAAAAGACATAGCTTATCGGCTCTATATCCACAAGGCTTCAACTTTCGTCGATATCCCAGTTAAAGCCTTTAATACCTATCAACAAATGAGCTTGTTACGAAGTGAGAAAATCAAATATGTCCAAATCATTCGAAAAACCATTCGAGGAAAGAAGGTTTATTACCTGCAAATTGTCTGTCAGGGATTTCCACCTTCAAAGGTGACTAAAGGAGAAGGAGTGGTTGGAATCGACCCGGGTATTTCAACGGTGGCCTTTGCGTCACCAAGCGAAGTTGCTTTAGTCGATTTAGTACCGAAGAATATCACTCGGAAGGAAAAACTCCTGAAACGACTCGACCAAAGAATAGAGCGTAGTCAACGAGTGAATAATCCTGAGTGTTATGATGAGCGTGGTAAAATCAAGAAAGGTGCGCGATTTAAACGGCCATCCAAACGACAAGTTCGTTTGCGCAATCGAAGACGCAAGGCTTATCGTTCTTTATCTGAAGAACGTAAAAAGCTTCAAGGACAACTAGTCAATCGACTAGTGTCACAAGCGTCAAGCATCCGGATTGAGGAATTAAATGTCAAGAGGCTTCAGAAACGAAGTCGAGACATCCGCATCAATCCAAAGACCAATCGACCTTATAGTAAAAAGCGTTACGGAAAAGCCATTTTTAGGGCCGCTCCAAGCACCTTTAGAACTGCTCTTGAAACAAGAGCCTTCCAACTCGGCATTGACGTAGAAGTCATTTCACCAAAAGATGTGAAACCAAGCCAATACAACCACATCACTCAAACCTTTGAAAAGAAACCTCTTTCCACTCGCGTCTATGACCTGTCAGATAGCTATCCAGACGTGCAACGCGATCTCTACTCGGCCTTTCTCATCGGACATATTGAGAAGGGTCACTACCGACAAGAACAACTAGAACAGGACTTCCCTGATTTCTACCAACAAATGAAGGACTTCCTTCAACAACCAATTGAAACCGAGCGGTTAGCTTGGTATCTAACCTAAAAAAACGGTCAAGGACAAGACCTTAACCCCGAGGGACTGACGCTCCTTCGTTACCGCACAAGACAAAGCCTCTTCTTTCTACTTCGTATAAAGAGGTTTTGAGACGGACGATGTGTGTTTCAACATGTGTCTTCCTTCTTGTGAAACTTCCAAGCTCAGACACATACTGAGATCGGGTCCTTACCCGAAGCAGGTCATTGCTTTCGAGCAGTCGCCTTTGACTCATCCGTGAGTTGGAGACGAGAACTGAGCGCGTTTACCATGGGGTAAACGGGAATCCCGGGAGTTCAATCCCGGGAGAACGTCAATTGGTGGATGCTAAAAATGTTGAATTGTATCGTCAATATATCGAGAAATATTGTGGCAACCTGGAATTAGAATGGTATGAAGAAGCGGTCATGTCCGAAATACATGAACGTGAATTCATTCTATATTTTGTCGAACAGGGATTTGTAGAAGACGGTAATCATCCGGGCACTGAAGCCTATAGAGACCATTATACAATTTATTACCTAACTGACACAAAAGAATGAGAGGGGAAAACGTTTAACACGGAATAACAAAATAGAACTCGATAACATCGAGTTCGAAAGGAGAGGAAGAACTATGGACAAATTTACACAACTACATGACAAACTAAGTGAAATCGGATATGAAGCCAGCAATGAAGATTGCATGGAACTCGAATTGAACGGAGGGAATGGTTTTGTGACCTTCATGACGAAGGACCTCATCACCGTGCGCCTGCCGTTTGACGACTGGAAATTGAATATGAACTATATCGGTAACAGTCTGTCTTTTCGGCGCCGTTTCGAAATCAAATCACCAACGGTTCAGTTTGACCACTTGGAAGTGGAAGGCGCAGAACGTGAATTTACTATCAAATTAGACCTTATCACATTGCCTGGTCATTTAATGGATAACCTAAAATTGGCCATTCAATACTTGGCACCCATCACAGTAGAAAGCATTATCTAGAAATTATGGAAGTTTATAGTATCACATACAAATATCTAACCGATGACTCGCGTGGCCGTCGCACCCGTGAGCAGTTCATTCAGAGCCGAGGACAAGAAATGTCTGTTCCACTCATCTTTGGAAGCCGTGAAGCGGCCCACAATTATATCATTAACAATTGTGAAGCTACATCAGTGGACGGAGATGTCTTCGAGCGTGCGGACGTACGCTATACCATTGTGGCAGTACCCGTCCTCTAGAAAGGGAAATATGAAACTAAAAGAATTAATGCCGCTTGTCGGCACAGATGAGGTAATGGTTCTTATCCCTCAAGATACCGTAGCAGGTGAACCTGCTCTCGCCAACTATTTGGAAGATGAAGGCGGATTGGAACGAATCGATACAGCCTCTGAGCTTGGAATCTTGCTCCGCCCATATCACGAACACATCATCGCCAATTTGACACCTGAGTCGGTCAGCTATGACTACCGAGGCCTTCGGTTGTTCGCGAACAAAGAAGCACGCGCCGCAGTGCTCGAGATGGAAGTTGAAAGCATTTTGACGCACCTTGCGGAATACGAGCGGGACATGCTTTGCATCGTCGTGAAATAGAAAGGGGAAAAACATGACGCTGAGACAAAACAAAGTAGCTATTCGTCTGGGAAACTTTGTGTTCCGTGGAGACGATTTTGGCATCGTCATTAAACGGGATGAAACCATTGTTGGGGACGTGTGGACGTTCCTCAGTCTATCGAGTGGAGACATCGTGATGCTCCGCGAACATCAATTGACGCCTTACACGCGCCGTAAAAATGGAACGGTTCCTGCTGAGAACATGTCTGACAAACAGCGTCGGGCGATTGGTTTAATCGAGAACAGTCTACAAATTCACTTTAACGGAAGAACCATGGGAGACGTGTCGGCCTTCATCGGCCTCTTTAAACCACAATCGCTGGAACAAGCCCGGAAGGACTCATATGATCCATATATGGGCTTGGATGGATTCGATGTCTTTCACCGCTAATTATGGAACCTTCGGGTTCCTTTTTTTTTTGCCGGTTTTTTAATCATCCAATTTCCGGGAGAGCTGATTGAGTTGGTTGATGACGGCCATTTGGGAGTTGAGGACCTGGTTGAGTCGGTCAGCCACGAGGTCGGCATTTTGGTAGGTTCCGTCACTACGGTCGATGAAATCTTGGAGGGCGTGGACGACCAGGTCGTTCATGGAGATGCCCTTGTCCTTGGCGATGTCTTGGATCCGTCGTTTCATACGGCTAGTGATGGAGATGTTGAGCTTTTGTTTAGGGGTTGCTAGTTTTGGCATGTGTTTCCTTTCATTCGGGGGTATTAGGAGTTACCGTGTATAGTCCGGTGAAATCCGGTAAATTTCGGTGATGTTTGTAACCATCAGGTGGTAGGTGGGTGAGTTAGGTAATTTTTTTACTATTTGTGTGATTTTCGGAAATATTGTAAGGTTTGCGGGAACTTTGACGGCGCAAACTCGGCAGGATTCGGAGACGACCCATACGGGCCGTACACCTCATCCACCTTCGTTTGCGCCCGCGCAAGCGCGGAGTCCACTTCGTGGACTTTTGGCCCCATACGGGGCCTGAGCGAGCATTCCAGCACCTCATGAGCCACAAACCTTGCGGTTTTGCCTCATTTCGTCGCTGTCAACTCGCAGGAGGAGGGGTATGGGGTGGGTGTATAGTGGGTGTATGGTGGGTGTATGGTTGGTGTATGGGGTATGGGGTGTGGGGCGTGTTGGGAGTGTGGTGTGGAGCTGGGCGTGCGGGTAATGATTGGGGTGTAGTGTACCCAATAACCAGCTTCGACAAACTTTTGGGAGAAGGTGTGCGTGCGTGGAACAGGTGTGGCCCACAATCAGCTTCGACAAACTTTTGGGATAAGGTGTGGCCCACAATCAGCTTCGACAAACTTTTGGGAGAAGGTGTGGCCCACAATCAGCTTCGACAACTTTTGGGAGAAGGTGAGAAGAGCATAAGGGAATTTTTCACCAAAATTCATCAAACTCCTTGGGACACCTCGATTATCTATATACCTATTATACCACTTTTTGAAGGATTTTCAACTTTTTGGCACGCATTTCTTGACGAAAAAAGAAGAAGATGATATACTAGTGATAGTAAGAAAGGAGAAAGCTATTTATGAGCAAATATAGCCACAAAACCAAACGTATCTACACAGACGAACAAACTGAAATTGAACAACCCTCAACAGAGGTGACACAAGAACAACCATCGGTGACGGAAGCTCCGTTAGATTTATCGGACACCGTCTCCATCATGGAACGCACCGAAGGTCATATATCCGATGAAGAGGCACATCAACTAGATGAAGAAACAACTATCCAAGATGAACCCTCTAATGATGAACCCTTGAATGTGGTGCCAACCCCGGTAACCTATAATGGTCCAGAATTGGAAGACACTGGAAAAGTTGATTTGTCAGATACTCAACCCCTTCCGGTCATTGTAAAAGAAGTGCATGTTGGTGAACATAAACCAATGCCAAAATGGATCCCATACTTAGGTGCCCTCCTTGGAATTCTGGTAGCCATTTGTGGAACGGTCATTTATCAAGTAGTCGCAAACCAACACCCGCAACAGGACGTGAAAGTAACAACAACCACAAAAAGCAATCAAACCGACCTAAAAGAATTTACTGCCAACTTGAAAAAACTAGCAGACGCGACAGGTACACCTTACAAAGTGACAACCGAAACAATCGGTGGTGGATACATTGTTGGTGTGACCACCTACAATCCAGATACTGCAACCGATATGTATATGGATTATGCCTTAGCAAAACCAGCCAAGGCACAAAAACAAGCAGACGATGATACCGCTAAATCCATTCAAGAAAACTTGAAGAAAGACCTTCCAACCATTAACAAATCCATCAAGGTCAAAGACAAAGAAAAAGTATCAATGGAAACCTATAAAGTTGGTGATTTGTATCATACCATTCTATTGTATGACAACCAACCATTCGCTTACGTTGTGACGGATAAAGACGGAGTGAGCACCAACTACGTAACAGCCTACTATGTGACAAACGTCGCTGCTGAATAAAGCAAAAACCACCAATTGGTGGTTTTTATTATACTTTAGTACAACAAAATAAAAACGGAACCGAGGTTTCCGTTTTTATTTTATCAGTTCATTTTGACACCAACGAGGGCGGATTCTTCAAAGGATCCAACTGTTCGTGAGTCCTTAGATATGTCACGGTTATCCCCCATCACAAAGTAATGGCCTTTAGGGACTTTGATTTCGAAGCTGGTTTTTTTGAAGGCTTTGATGTTGTCCTTGTCCAAATAATATTCGTCATACTCTTTATTATTAACGTACAATTGGCCGTTAACAACTGTAACCCGGTCACCACCAAAACCAATGACCCGTTTCACAATGTTTTTAGATGGACCGTCCTTGGTGATTCGTTCTTTAAGGACAACCACATCAAAGCGTCGAACTTTTTGGTGTTTGGAAACAATCATGATGTTGTTGTTATAAAGGGTTGGTTGCATCGATGGACCCGATACACGAATAATAGCAAAGTTCAAATGGAATAAGACCAATAGCACCCCTACAGCCATCAACAGATAACTTTGAAAGAGAGGCGATGCTTGATGGTCTAGTTCAATGGGGTTTCGTTTGGTTTCCTCAACCCCTAAGGATTGTGCGAGGCGTTCGCGTTTGCGTTCCATGTAGTTCATGTATATTCTCCTGTAGTTGTTTAATGTTGAATGATATCTTCTGGGTGAAGTGGTTTGTCGGACTCTTCTGCATTTTTCGCAGCGTCACCAACTTGAGGTGTTCCACTATCTTTCCAGTCGATTTTCAAATCACCATGCATTTGAACAAACCCGAGTTGTTGCAATTCAGGTGACCAGTTACCCGTAAGGGTGATATCAGATTGACCTTCTTTTTTAAAGGTAGCCAAGAATTGAAGAACGTTATCATTGTCTGACTTAAAGGCTTTAACTGAGCTTTGGTCAAACTGATAACCATTTCCAATCATGGTTTGAAGGGTTGTGAGCATAGTGTTGTTGGTCAAAAACAGCCCGCTTGCTTGATCATTCTTGAGACCTGGTGTCGTTTTGATTTTCTCAACCGCTTCACCGATTTTACCAGCAATGGTAGAAGTTTCTTCATCGGTAGCAGGCGCTTCGGGGCGTTCGAGTGACGCTTTAGCTGTTTCAGCATTTTCACCATTTGACGCTACAGAGCTTGAGCTACTTGAGCTCGTTTCTTTTGGATGTGACGCTTTGGAGGATGATTTCTCCACGTGTTCTGTTTTCGGTTTGGTATCCTTTTTTGGTTGGTTCCCACGAATGAGAAGGGAACCGCCGATAATGGCCACAATAACTGCACCAATGATTCCGTACTTCACTAGATTGGAACGGCCGGTATCTTCGTCCTCATCGTCGTAGTCTTCTTCATCGTCATCGTAGTCCTCATCATCGTAGTCGTCTTCCTCTTCGTCATCATAATCTGAGTCATAAATTTCATCTTCTTCGACTTCATCATCGAAGTTTCGTCTAAGTTTCGCCATTTATATGGTTTTCCTTTCTATTTATTCTATCACTATTATATCACATTTTGCTCGATTTGCAAAGGTTAAACGACGTGAAATTTTTCCGAACGTTTAGTCCGAAGGTAAGTAGATTTGACGTTTGGATTGGAAAAACGTTCGGGACATCCCGAACAATGGTCCAAATTGGGTGAAAAATACGATAACATTCGTAGATTTTGGCCGTTTTAGGGGCATTTGGAGAGATTTGGAGAAATTTGGATTCCAATTTGGATTCCTTGTTAGCGCTTACAAGTACTGGTATGACTGACTTTTACTTATAACCCCTTAATTTTTGAAAAAAGTAAGAAAATTTTGATAAGTGGTCAGAAAAAATTTTTTTTGTGAAATCGATGCTTTGATGTTCAAACAATACAAAATCCCTTGATACTGGGATTTGAGAACGCTTTCAAAAAATCCAAATTACCATCCAAAATCATCCAATTCACAAACTTGGCCGGTATAATAAAGAGGTGAATGTTCGGATTAACCGAACGAAAAAAAGGATCGAAATCGATCCTTTTGTATTACGAGCGTTTCTTAGGAAGCACGCCATATCCACCTAAAAGGCTGAGCAATCCGAATAGCGCTACTACGGAAGTGTCACCTGTTTTCGGTAATTCCTTAGCCGTCGTAGTTGGTGGTAACTTCTTAGCCGTATCAGCCGAGGTATCCGTAGTGGTTGCCTGTAAGCTGGTATTCGAGTTGGTGGATTGTGGTGTAGTGTCCTTAGGCACAACCGACTCACTCGAGGTGGTCACACTTGATGGTGCGTTAGATGTCGTACCATTTGATGGTACTTGTGGATTAGATGTTGCACCATTTGATGGTGTTTGTGTGTTAGATGTTACACCATTTGTGGTTGTGTTTGGTGTATAAATCCGTTGAGCTGGTGCAGTTGGAACGTCTGGTTTTGGAGTTGTATGAATTCGATTGGCTTCGTCTTCTAGTTGACGAACCGCATCGTCAATCGCCTTGTCATCCGGTCGTGATGTATGTAAGGTATCAGCCACTTGATTGAGGTGTTGACGCAAGTCCTGACGAACTGCGTCTAGGGATTTACCTGCTCGGATACCTTCCAAATTGGACTTCACGGAGTTACCGTATTGACGACCAACTTCACGTGCATGTGTGTTACCGAGGCTTTCTCGAATGCGATTAGAGGTTTTATGTAAGTCCGCAAACAAGTCATTAACTCGTTCGGATGACCCTTGTGCGTCTTTTTCAGCTAAGGTGTCAGCATCGACCGTTGAAGTGGATTCCTGTTTTGAACCCCCTTGTTTCATCGCTTCATATTCACGCACTACTTGTGCTTCATGAGCTTGTTGTTTTCGATAGGCATCCCATTTGAGTTGGGCGGCATCAGATGCTGCTTGTGCTTCACCTGCTGTAATGGCTGGTTGTTTTGGTGTCACAATAGTCGGAGTTTCTGGTTGAGGATCCGAAACCTCCGCTTGTGCTTTTTCGGCGTCTCGGTTGGCCTTCTCTTTGGCTTCGGCATCTAGCCGTTGTTGTTGCAATTTAGCTTCTAATTGAGTATTATACTCATCAATCTGACGTTGTCGTTCAGCTTTGGCTCCAGCATCTTTACGTGCTTGTTCGGCTTTAGCTTTGGCTTCAGCTTCCTTACGTGCTTGTTCAGCTTTGGCTTCTTCCTCTGCTTTAGCTTTGGCTTCAGCTTCCTTACGTGCTTGTTCAGCTTTAGCTTCTTCCTCTGCCTTAGCTTTGGCTTCAGCTTCCTTACGGGCTTCTTCGACCTTCTTAGCTTCTTCAGCTTTTCTAGCTTCTTCCTCTGCTTTAGCTTTGGCTTCAGCTTCCTTACGGGCTTCTTCGACCTTCTTAGCTTCTTCAG
>ERZ773265.1528-NODE-1528-length-11825-cov-4.070093_pt1 | contig 11825 bp, 11 predicted proteins | sample MGYA00580512_ERZ773265 | MGnify/ENA primary metagenome ERZ773265 (study PRJEB29015, sample SAMEA2738169) | human oral metagenome | biome: human oral; feature: human-associated habitat; material: saliva | place: China | collected 2183 ...
TTACTTATTTAGTACAAAAGTGTCGTAGACTTGTAGACCATATTGCTCAATAAGGTTAATTAAGCTTTGGGCATAGTCAGGTGCCTCCGCATAGCCGCCGGCATGAATATTACGTAAGGTACTTCGATAATCTCGGTTACCAGCTACACCACGATAATGCTGAAGGAATTCAAAACGGTGCTTAAAGCCCTCCTCAACACTCGAATAGCGTCTAAGACTACCGTTGCTGTCCATAACACCAAAGTAATTATTCTTATAGATAGCACCAGGAGAGCTGCCCCATGCCGACTCAATAATAGCTTGTCCCAATGTCACAGAAGGCAAAATTTTATATTGATCCCAACCATTTACTGCTGCGGGAGTAATCTTGTTAAGGAATTGCTTCTGCGCACCACTTAAGGCTTGATAATAGCGACTTGTGAGACGAGGTAGGCTGCTTATTGCTGGACTAGGCTTAGGATTAGAAGTAGCTGACTGACTCTTGACTTTCAAAACTTGCCCAGGATGAATCATAACATTGGCTGAGCTATATCCATTGAGCTTCAAAAGCTCATCTACTGACATTCCATATTGGTTAGCAATCTTCCAGAAGGAATCGCCTGATTGAATGGTATAAGTACTTGCTTCCTGATTTTTAGGCTCGTCTTTTTTGCTTTCATCCTTCTTAACTTCATCTTTTTGCTTAGGTGTATCCTTACTTACTTGAGGGCGGCTGACAATGATCTTCTGCCCAGGATGCAACATCACATTGAGTGAAGCAAAATTATTCCATTTCATTAATTCATCTAGCGTAAGTCTATAGCGCTGAGAAATTCGCCATAGGGAATCGCCACTTTGAATGATATATTCTTGAGGATTGCCTGGTTGTTGAGCTTTTGTTTCTGGCTCAGTCTTCGCTGCTTCTTTTGAGGCAGATACTTTAATCAACTGACCTGGATGCAGCATGACGCTGGTATTCGCAAATCCATTCAACTTAAGTAATTCATCTAGTGTTAAGCCAAACTTGTTAGCAATCAGCCACAAGGAGTCACCTGATTTAATGGTATAATGACGTTCAACATTTCCCGGTGAACGAAGACTCACTTTTCCACTCTCTGTATTTGTCTCATCCTTTGTTAGAGACTCTGATCCGCTGTTAGCGGCCTTGCTTGCTTCTGATTCCACTCCAGAAATCTCTTGCTCACTTGCATCTAGTGATTCTTTAGAGCTACTACTAAGCACGTCAGAACCTGATAAGCTTTGTTCGCTGATACTTGTCATAGATTCGGATAACTCTTCAAGAGAGGCAGGAGCTAACTCATTTTCTGATGGCCGATAATCGCTAGATTCAGCTATAGAGTTCTGAGACGATACGCTATTAGCCTCATTGGCATGTACAATCCCTTGATGAAAGCATAAAGAAAATGCTGCGACTAAGGTAAATTTGAATATTTTATTCTGCATACTTACTGACAACCTTTCTATCACGTTCATAAGTCTATCTTCTTAAACGGCGTTTTTCTGCCAAGACGATTAAGAAACCAATCAGCGTTAAGCCAAGGGATAGAATTGAGATAATTCCAAGATTGACTTCACCTGTATTTGGTAACTGTCTGCCAATCTTGTTGCTTGGTGTGGTCGCAGCTACTGGAGCTGGGCTTTCGGCTGGTTTATTAGCTTTCTCAGACTGATTATCCTTCTTAGCTAGATTAGTTGGAGCGTCAACCTTCTTACTTGGAGATTGAGTAACTTCTTTCTTAACTGTATCAATCTTCTCTTCTTTCTTGCTTGGAGCTGGTTTTTCTGCCTTATTGTCTTTAGCTTGCGCAGATGAAGTCGCTTCTTGACTTTGGCTTACTTGGCTACTTGCGGTTACAGCTGATGATTGAGCTGCTGGCTCAGCTGCTACTTGAGGCTTGGCAGCTTGGACCGCTGTTAAGACATAGTGGCTACGGAAGACATTAACAGTCCCTAGACTTGTAAGGACTTCCTCTAGTTGCTGACGGTTGACGCTACCTTGTAGCTGGGCGGCTTGCGCGTCCACTTGGTACTCAGGGTGCTCCTTGGTAAAGCTAGCTGCCGCTAAGTCAACTGGAGATTCTGTGCTATCACTATTAATTAAGTAATGGGTGGTAGCTAAGCCAGTCCCTGCTTGGTCCTTAACATCTACTGTCACTAATTGTTCATAGAATAGGTCTGCTCCTTTTTCTTCCAATACGGTAACAGGATAGATAACAGGATCTTCAGCTTTCTCAACTGGAACTTGATCTGGGTTCTTAAGAACAAAATTAGCTGCTAAGTAACTTCCATAGAACTCGCCATGATCCGTCACATAATTCTTGAGATGGGTGTCTGTTTGCACATTTTGTGGTGCTAATTCAATGTCATAACTTGACCCTAGCAAGCTAGCAACTTGTCCCAAGGTAATATCCACCGTGTTGAAGCTAGTGTAATAGAGCGACTTATGAACGACATTATCGGCACCTACTAAGTTAATCTTGACTAAGGCATTGCGCCCGATTCTTGGCGTTGCATCTTTGGGTACAAGACTCACAACTGGTAATACATTAGGCTGTTCTTGGGCCTGGGCTTGCACAACTGGCAAACCCATCCCCACAAGAGCCGCTAAGGCCATTAGCTTATGAACAACTTTTTTCATGATAATATCCTCCTAGAACATTGGATTATTGAATAATCCGACGAGCAAAACTTGGCATATAGTAGGTCATATCCGCAATCTTAACAACTTGGCCTGGATAAGGAGCATGAATATATTGCTTACCACCTAAATAGATGGAGACATGCTCGGTGCCACCACGAGGACCATAGAAGAAGAGGTCACCTGGTTTCGCGTCTTTGATTGCAACTTCAGTCCCTTTACTTTCTTGAGTAACTGTCCATGTCGTAATATCAATGCCCAAGGCTTCCTTGAATACATAGCCGACAAAACCTGAACAGTCAAAGCCGCTTGGTGTCTTACCGCCAAAAACGTATGGTACACCTAAATACTTCTTAGCTACTTCAATGACTTTCTGACGTCTAGCATCCAAAGTTGATGGCGTAGTAGGTTGTGGATTTGCTGGCGCTGGGGTTGCCTTGCCAGAATTACCAGAGCCCTTCTTAACGATAATTTGTTGTCCTGGATGAATCATATCACGATATGAGCTGAAGCCATTCCACTTAACTAAATCGTCAAGCGTCACCCCGTAACGTTGTGATAACAACCAGAGAGAATCACCTGATTGAATGGTATGGGTAGTGTCAGGTGTATAATTATTGCTTCCACTTGCTGGATTATTGTCATTAGATGGCGTACTAGTAGCAGGCTTGCCTGGTTTCACAACTAGCTTATCTCCCGGATGGATCATTGTGCTTAATGATGAGAAGTTGTTATATTTAAGCAGCTCATCCAAGGTAATTTTATAGAGGTTCGCAATCGCCCATAGAGAGTCTCCTGATTTTACTTGGTGATACTGTGCCGCCTCCCCGCGAGACTTGAAGCCAGTGTAGCCTTTATCTTCTTTTTCTTTCTTATCTGCTTGTTTGGCTTCTTCATTAGCTTCTTTCTTCGCATCTTCCTTAGCTTCTTGACTTGAAGCTGGCTCCGATACTTTGTCTTCATTGGTAGTAGGTTTCGCTTCGGCTTCGGAAGACTCTTGGACTTTAGTTTCTTCTGCCTTCTTATCGTCTGGTACTTTCTTATCCTCTGGCGCTTTTTCTTCGGTCACACTCCCTAGCTTAGCAGTTGGGGCTGCTTCAACTTTTGCTGTCTCTGGAGCTTCAGGCGCTTGACTTACAGTTGACTCAATAGGTTGTACTTTTTCGACTAATTCAACAGCAGGTGTTGATTGAGCTTCGGTTACTTCCTCTGCCTTGACTGCTTGTTCTGTTGCTAAAATTGCTACTAATGCTGCACCACATAAAAATAATTTCTTGTTCATTTTAATTTCTCCCTTTTACTTTGTTTTTTTTTGATAGTTAAATATCTATTTGTAATACGCAAAATACGATCCATCTTTCATTTTAGTTACTAAGCATAATTTTCTTCCACCATATTGCTCCGGAGGATAGCTAGCAAATCTTGCACGATATGGAACCTTATGGAAACATACATAGCCAATATGCTCACCTTCGACGTTGGCTTCTGCCGCATGAACAGGTATCTGAGTATATCCAAGAATCTGACAAGCTAACACAAAACTTAAAATTTTTCTCTTCATATTTTTCCAACTCCCTTGTTGTTTTGATGAGATAACTATATAATAGAATCATAGAAAATTGTTTGAAGTCGTCATAAGTGATAGTTTTTTCGTCATTTTCGATTGCAAAACATCAAAAGCGATGTTCAAAACATCATTTTCGATGACAAGTCATCATTTTCGTCGTTTTAGTCATCATTTTCGCATTAAATCCCTTGCTAGAGGGAATGCTGGGGAGGAATAAACCTTGGAATTATTTCTTATGAACTTTAGTGAAACATATCATTTGATGATTAGTATATTTTTTCAGCGTAAGCCATTGAAACTTAGACTATCGCTATTAATATACGCTGTTCTAATATACTTTATATCGCAGCTATCTCAAGACCGAGGGCTACCTACCTATATTCTGCATACACTGGTATTTCTCCTCTTGCTTTTAGGGCATATGATTGAGTTAGGTAAATTACAAGAGCATCGCCTTTCTTCCGTTATCATCTATGCGACACTGCCCTTAATTAACCTTCGGCTTGAAGGCTATATCGAAGATTTTTTACTCTCTGTTCTCCCTATAGACCCAATAGAAATGGACTTTTTCATTTCATACCTAGTGCCTTTTATTATTCTTGTCATACTGACACGATGTGAGGTAAAGCTGCTTGATTACCTAAAAAAGCAACTTAAAATTTTCGACGCTGCCAGCATTACTTTCTTCCTTTCTTTCTTCTTTTTCTATATCATTAGCGATATTACTACGTCGATGGCCATGCTCTTTGAAATTAACGAGCTCCAAGCCGACATCGTCTCACTTCCCTTCCTTATTCTGCCACTGATGTACATCCTGTCCGTCCTCTTCCTCAACAATGCCCTCAATAAATCCCAAGAAGTCGCCCGTGAGAAGGAGCAGTTCAAGGTGAGTCAGGCCTTCTCTAGCATGATGGCGGATCAGTACCAGGAAATGCGTAAGTTCCGCCATGACTATAAGAACATCCTCTTGACCCTGGAAGGCTACATTCGCGACCAGGAATGGCAGGGGCTGGCGGATTATTTCCATCAACATATCCAACCCACCCAAGTCATGACCGACCAGCTAGGCCTAGAACTCAGTCGTCTGTCTAAGATTCAGAGTCCGGATGTCCGCAATCTGCTCTTCACCAAGTTGGCCTTTGCCGGGACTAATGGCATAGACCTCAGCATTGAAGTGCCGGATGAGATCCACCTCAATGTTGAGCGCAATCCCATCTACTTGGTCCGCATTATCGGGATTCTCTTGGACAATGCCATTGAAGCCCTAAGCAATCAGGAGGGTGGCAAGCTGACCTTGGCGGTCTTTGAAGACCTTGGCGATGTTCATCTTATCATTGAAAATGACTGCCAAGAAGACCCAGGTGACCTCAACAAGCTCCTGGAAGCCGGCTACTCCACTAAGGGCAGTGGCCGAGGGTTGGGCCTGAGCAACGCCTTAGAATTAGCGCGAGAAAGTCAGTTCCAACTGACCACTCAATTTGCTAACGAACGCTTCACCCAACATTTACTCATTCGGAAGGAGTTGCTAGTCCCATGACAGACTTCAAATTCCCAATCTATATTTGCGAAGATCACCCCAAGCAGCGTCAGTGGCTAGCGGACCTGATTGAACGCTATGTCATGATTGAAGATTATCCCATGGACTTGGCTTGTGTGACGGGCGATCCGGACAAGCTCTTGAACAGCTGGACCGATCGGCGAGGAAATGCCATCTTCTTCCTGGATATTGACCTGCAACATGAGCTTACTGGTATGGATATTGCGCGGCAGATCCGCCAATATGACGATGGTGCTAAAATTATTTTCGTTACGACCAAGGAAGACTACCTGCCCCTGTCCCTGCGTTATAAGGTGCAGGCTTTGGATTTCATTCCTAAGGATGATATGGACGACATGGCCCAACGCGTCAAGGAGTGCCTGGACACTATCAACAACTGGCGCAGTCTCAATGGCCAGGCCAAGCAAGTCTTCACCTTCAAGCAAGGTAAGAGTCAGATTAGCCTCAGTTACGACAAGATTCGCTTCTTCGCCACCCTACCCCAGGCCCATACCGTTGAGGTGGTCGGCGTTAACGTCCGCTATCAGTTCTACCATTCGATGAAAGAACTGGTCGATGAGTTGGCTGAACCCTTCATGGCTATTAGCCGCTCTGAAATTGTCAACCTGGACAAGGTGGTCAGCTACAATCCCATGCTGCACACCCTGACCGTGGAAGGCGGCTATTCCCTAGGTATCGCCCAACGCCAGTACGGCCGCGTCATCCGCGCCCTCAAGGTGCGGAATATCAAGCCCCAACTTCTCTAGGCAAATAAAGCAAAAGCACTGCGCCCCTTGGCGGGGCGCAGTGCTTTTTGCGTGAGGCGGATGGGGGCTAGGGGCGCGCCCGGAAAAAGGCAGAAACCGGGGAAAAAGCGTGAGCCAGTGGTCCACTTTTTAGAGTGGTCCACTAGCTTCCTGGAAAAAGGCAGAATCCCGGCAAAAGTCCCGAAAAAGCTTGAGCCAGTGGTCCACTCTGGAGAGTGGGCCACTGGCTGCCCGGAAAAGGGCGGAAATCGGGTAAAAGCCCCGAAATGACGTGAGCTAGTGGTCCACTCTGGAGAGTGGTCCACTAGCTTCCCGGAAAAAGGCGGAATTCCGGCAAAAACCCCGAAATGAAGCGAGCCAGTGGTCTACTTTCAAGAGTGGACCACTGGCTTCCCGGAAAAAGGCAGAAATCCGGCAAAAGCCCCGAAAAGGCGTGAGCCAGTGGTCCACTAACTCACGCCATTTAGAAGCAGCTCCCCCTCTCCTTTCAACAGACCCTTCAAATCCCAGAGCTTGGTGGCAAGGCGGGTGCGGCGGTCGTCGTAGGAGCTGAGGCTGATGCCGAGTTGGCGTGCTTTGGCGGTGTCGGTCAGGCGCGGATCTAACAAGAAACATAGAAAGTCTGCCTCTTTATCAGACAAGCGCGACCGAGCAGCAGCCAGGAAGGCGTCCGCCCCCTGACTAGACTCCTGGGTCCCGCCCTGCTGGGCTTGCCAGGCGCCCGTCTCCGACCGCTTCAAATCCTGAGCCAGCAAATCAGCCACTAACTCCGAATCGGTCTCAGCCCCGCCACCATTTGCCAATAGACCTAAAGGTTCGCGACTGCGCCGGCGGCTAGCGGCCTGGGCCAAATCCCAGAGATAGTAGCGCAGGGCCGGCTTGACATAGCCAACGAAGCGGCTGCGACTATCTTCTTCTAGGGGCTGACCCTTAAATTTCTGGGCCAGGTCCCAGAGTTTGATGTAGAGTTCCTGATAGAAGTCCTCATAGTCGGGATGGCCGCGGTAGTAACCTTGCGAATGTAATACATAGTGTATGACCCCACCATACTGTTCGACGAGCGCTGTTTGATCCAGCGTCTGGTCTTGTGTCAGCATGGTTTCACCTCTTGGGGCGCTGCCAGTCTGCCCACACTCCCCATCCCGATTTCACCCTAAGGGATGAGGCCAAGCCTGGGTAAGACTGGGCAGGCGCCATGATAGTTGTGCTTAATCAGTCACCTATTGGGGCGCGTCCTGTGTTAAACTAAGACTGACCCCACTAGTTCGACTGAACAACCGCTTGTTGACGCAGGCGGTTGTTTTCTTATGTTTGGAAAGGTCCGCCGGCTTGGAGCGACGGGACCTGATTTCCCCTCCTCATAGTGGATGCCGAGGGTGCGCTAGGCCTTGCTGGCCTGCTGGCAGATGGTGCTAATATAGGCAAAGGGCTTCTTGGCCTGGCGGCGATGGGCCTGTTCGATGGCTTCAATGACGGGCCAGTAACCAATCTTATCCAGCCAGTTCCGAAATTGCAGGCTTTCCGCCCCAGTCATGGGACCAAAGTAGCGCTCGTAGAAGGGCCGCAGCTTGGCCATGTCGCGCTCCAGCCGGACAAATTGGTCCATGGTCTGCTGGCTAATGCCCGCCTGGGACTGGCCTGGCTGACTGGTCAAGGACTGGGCCTGGGCTAGGGTCTGGCTGACGCTCTGGTCTGGTAGGCTGATGGCCTGGCCAAAGGGTTGGGAGCTAGTGGCGCTGGAAGAAGTGGTGTGCGGTTGACTTGAAGTTGGCCTACTGGAGGTGATGCCTAGCGCTGAGCTGGAAACTGGCATGCCGGAGTTAGTGCCTAGTGCCTGGCTGGAAACTGGAGTGCCGGAGTTAGTGCCTAGTGCCTGGCTGAGACTTGGTGCACCGGAACTAATGCCTAGTTGTTGGCTAGAACTTGACGTGCTGGAGGAAGTAGCTGAACTGGCTGCCCAATCACTAAGCACCTCTTTTGCCGAGCTCTCCCCCAACTCACTAGCATCTGATTTGCCCTCCGAATCAGGGTCCAGCTTGGACGCTGAATTATGATTCTGATTCTGTTTGTGATTATGACTCTGATTCTCTTTATGAATCTGATTGTCTTTCTGATTAGGATCTTGATTATGGAGGTCACTAGTGCTTAGGCGACTAGAAGCCATATGAGTCCCTTGACTGCCACTAAGCAGCTGGGTCCCCTGGCTCAAACGACTGACCCCTTCCCCCTCACTGCCCAACTCCTGGCGGCGCTTAAGTTCGGTGGCTAGGACCTCCTGGGACAGCTGGTCGATCAGGCGGTGGCTATGCTCATAATAGCTGGCTAGGTGCTGGAAGACCTTAACGAGGAGTTGGCTATCGCGGACATCTTCGGCCTGATTGCGTAGCAGGCGCTCGACCGGCTGGCCGCCTTTGACTAGGCTATAAGTGAGAAAGTCCAGAATGGCCACTTCCTGGGTCTTGTCGGAATAGGCGATGACCTGATAATCGTCTTGAAAGCGAGCCAGGAGTTGCCCCACCTGAGCATCGTCCAGACTCATATCGAAGGCAATAACCCGTTTGGGCAGGGAATAGATGCCCAACTGTGTCGAACGCGGACAGGTCATGAGATATAAGGCAAAGAGCTTGTCCTGGGAGGAATAGCGTTCCATAACGTCTACTTGATTCCAGAAGCGGGTGTCGACGACGCGTTTGAGGCTCATAGGTCCTGCCCCTCTCTCTCATTACAGGCTTGAATGGCCTGACGTAGGGCATTGGCGGGTTGCCATTTGGCCCAGAAATCCAGGGCGGCTTGCTTGTCGCCTTGGCGAATCATGTCGAAGCGACTGACCTCGAACTGGAGTTTGAAGTCGCGTTGGGCCTGGTGGAAGAGTCGGTAGCGTAGCCCCTCATTGAGATAGGCTGGGGCTTGAGGTCCGCCCAACCAGTCCCTCAGGCACTGACGGCGAATAGAGGCCAGGCCTTCGGCGACGGCCGGTAGGATCACCGGTTCTGGCCGACTCTCTAGGGCGGGACGGTCGCTGGCCAATTTCATGAGGGCCGCTAAGACCGTTTGGACATCTTGTGGTGACAGAGAATTTGCTTTATTTGTGTTTTTGTTAACATTCGTTGCCATAAGTATTCCCCCTATAGGTGACAACTGTGCTTGCTATCGAGCGCCAGCCGCTTGGCTAGTTGAGGACGTGGCCACCGGGTCACGGCTCGATATCTTCTCTGAAATGATGGAATCAGCGTCGACTGCTGTCTTCTGCCGCTTCAGGATGCTCGCGCAACCATAATTGGTGGTAGAAGATACGAACGAAGGCGTCATTATCCAGATTGAGACCCAGGGCCAAACGCAAGGCCACGCGTCGCCGCGGCTTATAGTGGCCGCAGATAATGCGGTTCAAGAGGGAGCGGTCAATCCCATAACGTTGGGCCCGTTCCTTCTGGCTACCGTAATCTGCCTCAATCAGTTGAATCAAGAAGCCAGCATCATAATCCTCATCGCTGTTAGCACGATAGTCTGCCATTGTAATCCCTCCTTTCTGACTTGTATTACCTTTAAGAAAAGGTTTACAACTACATCATATTCCCATCTTCACGAATTTTCAAGATGATTTTAATTATTTCCGGTAAAATCGCACAACTTGTTAACTTTTGTTAACTGACTTTGCCTTGGGACCGGTACTAAGCGGCATTATTTATAGGCACAAAAAAAGACGGGAAGCTAAACTTCCCGTCTCTCTTGTATTTCTTAGTACCAGCCGTTGGCTTCCCAGAAGACTTTGGCTGCTTCCCAAGAACCGTAACGGTTCTTAACGTATTCGTCAGCCACGCGTTCTTGGTTCTCAATGGAGTAGTCACCGTTCAAGTACTCAGCAGTTAATTGGTAACGGCCGATGTAACGACCTGATGGGTTGACTGCGTTGTAGTCACCACCGGATTCCTTCTGCGCAATCCATTCTTTGGCTGCGGATTGGATCCCTTGGTAGCCTGAGCTTGAGCTGTTGCTTGTAGTTTCTTCGGTCTTGCTTTCTTCAGCTGGGGCAGCTTGCTCAGAAGATTCCTCGACTGCTGGTGCAGCTGGCGTCGCTGGCGTTTCTTCAACTGGCGCTGGGCTTTCAGCTACAGGAGCTGTAGATTCCGCAACAGGACTTGAGCTTTCTTCAACCGAAACTGGCGCGTTAACTTCGCTAGCAGATTCGACTTGAGACTCAGAAGATTGGCTTGCTTGCTCTTGGGCGCTAGCAGGCTCAGCAACTGCTTGAGCTTGGGCTGCAGCTGCGGCTTGTGCTTCTTGGAAAGCAGCGGCAGAAGCCGTTGGCGCTTGATGAACTTGAGTGACTGGTGACAAGTCAACTGGTTGTTGGCTTGCTTCAGATAAAACTTCTTGTGGAACAGCTTCAGCGGCCACTTGTTGGTGGGTATCCGCTTGAACAGTTTCCACGTTACCTTGACGGTCGTCTAAGGTTACGGTGTTAGCGGAAGGGTTATAGTAGATGACAGACCCTGCAATAATCAAGTCTGGGTTGGCAATGCCGTTGAGACCGACTAAAGATTCTGTTGGCACATCTAAGGCCTGAGAAATGGTCCATAAGGTGTCGCCCCACTGTACCACATAGTATTGTGAGTTGGTTACAGAGTTGCGGACATGTTCAACCGTCCGTTGAACCCAGCCGGTTACAGACGCATCAGAATAATCTACGGCTAAGGCAGTTGCTTGTTGTGCTGCAAAACCTAATACAGTTAAGGCAGTCACCACTTTAAGTGTCTTCTTCATATAGATATCTCCTTTTATACATCGCACACGCCCTCGGGCGCAGACGTTAAATTCTTTGAGTGGGTAGGCGCTGGACTTGCTTAACTAGGGAAAGCTTGACCTGCTAACCTAGGGAAAGCCGGACTCGCTGACCTAGACCTATTAAGCTAGGAAAAGCCGCCAAAACTTGGCGTGGCCAGAGACCCTCCACCTCGTGTCACGTATTTATCATACCCTAATTAGACGCTCCTGTGGGGAAAATGCCCCAGATGTTAATCAGCTTTAAAGGATCCCGCCCCAAGCTGACGCAAGTTTGTTATCTAGGGCGGGGATTGTAACCTGGTTGTAACTTTTTACTCGGCTGCTGCCTTGTTCTTAGGGAGCTAGTGGTCCACTCGACGGAGTGGACCACTGGCTCACGGCTTTTCGGGGCTTTTGCCTCGGTTTCGGCACTTTTCAGAGGAGCTAGTGGTCCACTCCAAAGAGTGGACCACTGGCTCGCGGCTTTGCGGGGCTTTTGAAGTCAAGTCCAAAATCCTGTGTAAAAATATGTAGGCTGTCCTATAGCTTATTTGC
>ERZ773265.1529-NODE-1529-length-11825-cov-3.041291_pt1 | contig 11825 bp, 15 predicted proteins | sample MGYA00580512_ERZ773265 | MGnify/ENA primary metagenome ERZ773265 (study PRJEB29015, sample SAMEA2738169) | human oral metagenome | biome: human oral; feature: human-associated habitat; material: saliva | place: China | collected 2183 ...
TAAAGATATTATCTACTTAAAATTTTAGGGTAACCAAGTTTATAAAAAGCAATAATAGATGTAAAACTTATTATTAATAAAGCAGTATAAAAATAATTCCTGAGATGATTAAAATTAATGAATTAAATTAGATTTTAAAAATCAAGAATTATGCAATACAGAAATAAATATTTGATTAGTTAACACTTTTAGATGTTGACACTCAAATCAGAGTGCAGTCAAAAAACGAAGTGTTTTTTGACCTCACTTGTGTTTTAAATAAGCCTGTAATTGTGACGATTAACGTCGTGGCAAATAACGGGTTGGATCGACGGATTTGCCTTTGTAACGGATCTCAAAGTGAAGTTTCACGCCATCTGTGCCGGTGTTCCCCATTTTAGCGATTTGTTGACCCGCACTGACCATTTGTTGATCTTTGACCAAAATACGATCATTGTGTGCGTAGGCACTGAGAAAGTCATCGCTGTGTTTAATGATGATCAAATTACCATAACCACGCAACGCATTGCCGGCGTAAACCACTTGACCACTGGCGGCAGCATTAACCGCTTGACCTTTAGAACCGCTAATATCAATCCCTTTGTTGCCTCCGTCAGCATTGGAGAAACCTTGAATAATGCTGCCGTTTGTCGGCCAATTCCATACGACACCGGAATTGGCTGGTGCTGTGTCTACAGACGGTTGAGATGAAGGAGATGGCTGTGCCGGTGTATTTTGTGTAATAAGCGGAACATTTTTCGGCGGCACAGTGCCCACGGTGGCTTTTACCGGCCCGGTAATGGTGCCGTCTGAGCCATATTGTGTACCATTGGCACCCGGTGTGTAAGTGACCACAGGTTCCGCCGGTTTGCTTTCAGGCGCGGTTGGTGTAGTAACCTGTGGCGCAGCGACAGGTGTATTGACTGCTGCGGAAGGCGCTACATTTTGTGGACGATTGGATGAAATTTTCATCACTTGCCCCACGTTGAGTTGATAGGGCTCCGACAAATTGTTTAATGCCGCTAATTCTTTCACATCCAAACCGGAAATATAAGCGATAAGGAACATGGTATCGCCTTTACGCACGGTGTAAGTGTCGCCTTTGTAGAAACCTTTATTGATTTGGCTGTAATCCGGCGCATTGGTTTCCGGATTACGCGGAATCGTAAAATCTTGCGAAGTTTGCTGCGGTTTATTTTGCACTGCCGGCGCCGGTTGTGGTTTTGGTGCCGGTTGCGGTTGATACGTCGGCTGGAAATTCGGCTGTGGTGCAGCTTGAGCAGGTTGTGCCGGTGTTTGTGGTATTGGACCGTTCATGCTATTCGGAACGCTACTTTGTTGAATTTGAGGCTCCCAGCTGGTATTGCCGCCCATAGAGGGATTGTCCACCGGTTGCATGATGCCCGGGGATAAGGTGCCATCTGCGTTTTCTACCGGTGCCGGCGCGTCTGAACTACAGGCTGTAAGAATAGCCACCGTAATAGGTAAAAGTAAAAAAGACTTTTTCATAAAAATATTCCTTATTGCATATTGATTGGCATACGTTGTTGTTGAATTTCCGGCATCCAACTACCGCCTGCGATAGCACCGGTGCCTTCTACCGGCTGCATGATACCCGGCGGAAGCGCATCTTTATCTTTCTTTTCTTGAATTGGCTCATCAGCATCCCATGAACAGGCTGTCAGTGCCATAGACAATAACAAAATCAGTTTATTCATTGTATAACCTTGATTAACGTAAAATAAAATAAGCGACAACGGCTAAAATCACCACCGACCAACCGATGACTTCAATGGATTTGCGCAGTTTCGCTGCAAATTTTTCGCCACCCCAAGCCGCTAATTTGGCGACCAATAAGAACCTTGCCGCACGGGAAATAAATGCGGTGATGACAAAGGGTAAAAATGCCATTTGCATCACGCCGGCACAGATGGTGAAAACTTTGTAAGGAATCGGTGAGAAACCTGCCACAAACACCACTAAAATACCCCATTTTTCAAACCATTGAATAGCGGTTTGCCAATGCGACTGATAGCCCCATTGGTTAATGTAATGTTCTACAAAATCAAACGCATAATAACCCAATGCATAGCCGATCATGCCACCCAACACGGAAGCAATCGCCGTAAATAAGGCAAATTTCACCGCACTTTGTGGTTTTGACATAGACATTGGGATAAGCATGACATCCGGCGGAATGGGGAAGAAAATTGCTTCGATAAAACTGACGAACGATAACCAAAATGGGGCGAAACGGTGTTTCGACCAAGCCATGGTTTTATCGTACATTGCGCCAAATAAATTCATTTACTTTCCTTATGCTGAAAGGCGAAATTATTCACTTTCTAACCAATGTTGTAAAGCCTTAATTGAGTGGTGCGCCGTCATGTCCACTTGAATTGGCGTGATGGACACATAGCCATTTTTTACTGCATGAAAATCCGTGCCTTCGCCCTCATATTCCGGTAATCCGCTCAACCCGATCCAATAAATATCTTCGCCACGCGGGCTTTGCTGTTTAATGACTTCGGCGGAAGAAGAACGGTAACCCAAATGGCAGACTTTAATGCCTTTGAGCTCTTCATAAGGCACATCCGGCACATTAATGTTGAGAATTTCGTGTTTGCCCAATAATTGAGAATGTAATTTAGGGACGAGTTCGCATACCACACGGGCTGCCGTTTCAAAATGTTGGCGGCCGTCAAGAGACACCGCAATAGACGGCAAACCAAGATGGCGCCCTTCAAAGGCGGCGGCCACGGTACCGGAATACAATACATCGTCCCCCAAGTTTGCGCCGGCGTTAATGCCGGATACCACTAAATCGATGCGCCCGGAAAGAAAACCGTTGAGCGCAATGTGAACGCAATCGGCGGGGGTGCCGTTAACGCAATAGTCGCCACTTTCCAAATGTAGCGGTTGTAATGGTTTCACTAAGGTCAACGAACTTGAGGCGGCACTGCGGTTGCTGTCAGGCGCGACGATAGTGACGTTGGCGATCTTGCGCAAGGCATCTGCCATGGCACGAATACCCGGCGCGTGAATGCCGTCGTCGTTACTCAATAAAATATTCATATTCTTCCTGTGTTTTAATTTTCTATGTTGACCAGTTCGCGAATGAGCGCAGTGGCATAACTGCCCGCCGGTAAATAAAATTTCAAGCGCAAGCCGTTTGGTTCAAATTGCCATTGGAATTGCTGGGGTTGCATTAATATTGGGCGGCGTGCCGCTTTCATACGTTCTTGACGCATTAACGGGAATAACGCCTGATGTTGGGCGAAAATTTCATTTTCAAAATCCACCGCACTTTTCTCTTCTTCGCCGATAAGAGGTGCAGTGAGTAAAACATCTTGTTGCGCCAAACGTTGTTGTAATTGTGCTAAATCTTCCGATTCATCCACCACAAACCAGCTGTGCGAACCGTTCAGTTGCAAAATATCTCCATTTAAGACCTGCTGAGCCAAGCCAAGTTCAATACGCTTGGCCACAATAAGGTTGAAAATCTCACTGCGTGCAGCAGAAAGATAGAAGCTACGTTTATTGCGATCTTTGACGTTAATTTCGCCGTTTGCCCAGCGTAACGCCTGCGTTAAGTTATTGCCATCACGGCCAAAACGTTGTTCAGTGAAATAATTTGGGAAGCCGTTTTTTACCAGAAAATCTAACCGCACTTTGAGTTCATCGGTTTCTTCAGCATTACGGAGCAAAATCTCAAAATGGTTGCCTTGTAAGCTGCCGATACGAATTTTCCGTTGGTGGCGGGTGACGTCGAGAATTTCTACCCCTTCGAGGGAAAATTGATTGAAATCCGGTGTCGGCTGTCCTGGCATTTGCAGACTGAACCATTGCTCGGTAACGGCTTTGCGATCTTTCAAACCGGCGTAGCTCATGTTGCGCGCGGAAATACCGGCAAATTTTGCCAGTTGCTCGCCTACAAACAAGGTGTTGCAATCGGTTTTGCGCACTTTCACGGCAACAAATTCGCCATCGCCACTCATGTCGTAGCCGAGCTGTTCTTTCACCACAAAATCTGCACATTCCGCTTTTAAAAGTGCGGTCTGTTTTGGCGGTGTTTTTTGCAGATAGGCTAAGTCCATCATGGTTTGCGTACCAACAATGCCATGGCTTCGCAGGCAATGCCTTCGCCGCGACCGGTAAAGCCCAGTTTTTCCGAGGTGGTGGCTTTGACGTTGACTTGTTCGATGTCGACAGACAAATCCTGTGCGATCAGGGCGCGCATGGCATCAATATGCGGGCGCATTTTCGGTGCTTGGGCGATAATGGTCACATCCACGTTGCCTACGACATAGCCTTTTGCCTGTACTTGGCGGTACGCTTCCCGTAGTAACACACGGCTGTCTGCGCCCTTGTATTGCATATCCGTGTCGGGGAACAGCTTGCCGATGTCACCCAAGGCGACTGCGCCGAGTAAGGCATCGGTTAGCGCATGAAGCGCCACATCGCCGTCGGAATGGGCGATAAAGCCTTTGTCAAAGGGAATGGTGACGCCGCCGATAATGAGCGGATTGTCGGTGCCGAAAGCGTGAACGTCAAAACCATGGCCGATTCGTATCATGTTGTCTTCCTCATTAAATAAAATTCTGCCAGCGCCAAATCTTCCGGGCGGGTGACTTTAATATTATCGCTACGCCCCGCCACCAAGTGCGGTCGAAATCCCGCGAGTTCCATGGCAGAAGCTTCGTCGGTGACGGAAAGTTGTTGCTGTTGTGCGTGGATTAACGCGTTTCGTAATAAATCCGCGCGGAAAAACTGTGGCGTCTGCGCCAACCAAAGTTGGCTGCGATCTTCGGTGTGGGCAATTTGTTGTGAAGGCAGAGCACGCTTGATGGTATCCGTCGCCGGAATCGCCAAAATTGCGCCGTTGTCATCCTCAATTTCAAGTAATTTGTCTAAATCGCCGTGGGTTAAACAAGGACGTGCCGCATCATGCACCATTACCCAAACATCCGTGTCGGCATTTTGTATCGCCTTTAACCCGTTCAACACAGAATCCGCACGGGTTTCACCGCCTTCAACCAACGTAATTTTTGGGTTTTGTGTCAGATTAAGTTGTGCAATGTAAGGATCATCGGCAGCCACTGCCAACACAATTTGGCTGATGTGTGGATAAGAAAGCAACACGTTTAAAGTGTGCTGTAAAATAGGTTGTCCATGAATAGGAAGGTATTGTTTCGGTTTGTCCGCTTGCATCCGACTGCCAATGCCGGCTGCCGGTACAACGGCGATAATCTTGCGATTTGAGGTCATTATTTGTGTTCTTTGACGATGTGATAAAAGGTTTCGTTTGGTTTCACCATTTCATGCTGTAAACGGGCGCGTTCTTCAATGGCATCCACCCCTTCTTTTAAGTCTTTAATTTCCGCAGCAATGATTTGATTTCGCTGGGAAAGTTTTTCATTTTCCTGTTGATGGACGGCGATTTCTTTGGTGGTGTTTTTATAATCCCAATAGCCGTTTTTGCCGAACCAAAAATCGTATTGGAACAGCACTAAAACCGCGAATAATAAAGAGAGAAATAAGCGCATAAAAAACCGGTAAATCGAATCGAAAAAAATTGCGCCTAGTTTACCTTGAATTGCACCAAAATGCGATATTGCCCGCCCTGCGCCGAATAATTTCTTAAAAATTGAGGTGTATCGTAGTAAGATAAGGCAATTTTTAATAGCCTGCGAGGTGCCTCATGAAACCCTATTTAATTGCTCCTTCCATTCTTTCTGCTGACTTAGCGCGTTTGGGCGAAGATGTGGAAAATGTCTTAAAGTGCGGTGGTGATGTCGTTCATTTTGATGTGATGGATAACCATTATGTCCCGAACTTAACTTTCGGTCCTGCCGTGTGCAAAGCCTTACGCGATTATGGTATTACTGCGCCGATTGACGTGCATTTGATGGTGAAACCGGTGGATCGCATTATCCCGGATTTCGCTAAAGCCGGTGCCAGCTACATTACCTTCCATCCGGAAGCCTCCGAACATATCGACCGCACTTTGCAACTTATCCGTGATAACGGCTGTAAATCCGGTTTGGTGTTTAACCCCGCCACGCCGTTAAGTTATTTGGATTATGTAATGGACAAAGTGGATGTCATTTTGCTGATGTCGGTGAATCCGGGCTTTGGCGGACAATCTTTCATTCCAGCAACCTTAGAAAAACTGAAACAGGCAAGAAAACGCATTGATGAGAGCGGATTGGATATTCGTTTAGAAGTAGATGGCGGCGTGAAAGCGAGCAACATTGCAGAAATTGCCCGCGCCGGTGCAGATATGTTTGTTGCCGGATCGGCGATTTTCGATCAGCCGGACTACAAAAAAGTCATTGATGAAATGCGTCAACAGTTAGCCGCAGTAGGAAAATAAGTATGACAGGACAGTTTAAATTAATCGGTTTCGATTTAGATGGCACCTTGGTGGACAGTCTGCCTGATTTGGCGCTATCCGTGAATTCAGCCTTAGCAGAATTCGATTTACCACAAGCGCCTGAAGCGTTGGTGCTCACTTGGATTGGTAACGGCGCGCAGATTTTAATTGCCCGCGCGTTAGAATGGGCAACAGCACAATCTGGCAAAACCTTGACGGACGCCCAAATTGCCACATTAAAAGAGCGTTTTAATGTCTTTTACGGTGAAAATATCTGCAATCGCAGCCGTTTATTCCCTCATGTAAAAGACACCTTGCAGAAACTTAAAGCCAAAGGCTATCGTTTGGCTGTGGTCACTAACAAACCGACCCAACATACCCGCCCTGTGTTAAAGGCTTTCGGCATTGAAGACTTATTCGATGAAGTGTTGGGCGGACAATCTTTACCGGCCATCAAACCGCATCCGGGCCCGCTGTTCTATTTATGCGGCAAATTCGGTTTATACCCCAAACAAGTGCTGTTTGTCGGCGATTCCCGCAACGATATTATTGCCGCCCATAATGCCGGTTGCCCGGTGGTGGGGTTGACTTACGGTTACAACTACAATATTCCAATCTCTGAATCCCATCCGGATTGGGTGTTTGAGGATTTCGCGGAGTTATTGACGCTTGTTTGATTGATTCTTCTGAATGGATGGTGCAAACGTCCACGTTTGTGCCTTTATTTAATTTTGGCTACAGCACAAGCGTGGACGCTTGCGCTATCAATAATAAGATTTAAAAATTAAGGATGTAAAAATGACCAAACCTATCGTGTTCAGCGGCGTACAGCCATCAGGTGAATTGACTATCGGTAACTACCTCGGTGCGTTGCGTCAGTGGGTGAAAATGCAGGATGACTACGAATGCCTGTTCTGTATTGTGGATCAACACGCCATCACCGTGCGCCAAGATCCGGCGGCATTACGTAAGGCTACCTTGGACGTGTTGGCGTTATATTTAGCCTGTGGCATCGACCCGGCAAAATCCACGATTTTCATTCAATCTCATGTGCCGGAACACGCACAGTTGGCTTGGGTATTAAATTGCTATACGTATTTCGGCGAAATGAGTCGCATGACCCAATTTAAAGATAAATCCGCCCGTTATGCGGAAAATATCAACGTTGGTTTGTTCACTTATCCAGTGTTAATGGCGGCAGACATTTTGCTTTACCAAGCCAATCAAGTGCCGGTGGGCGAAGACCAAAAACAACATTTGGAAATCACCCGCGACATCGCGCAACGTTTTAATGCGTTATACGGACCGCACTTTGCTGTGCCGGAAGTGTTTATCCCGAAAGCAGGCGCGCGCGTGATGTCCTTGTTGGAACCGGAAAAGAAAATGTCTAAATCGGACGAAAACCGCAACAACGTTATCGGCTTATTAGAAGACCCGAAAGCGGTTGCGAAGAAAATCAAACGCGCGGTAACCGACTCCGACGAGCCGCCGGTGATTCGTTATGACGTGAAAAATAAAGCGGGCGTATCCAATCTGCTCGATATTCTCTCCGGCGTGAGCGGCAAAACCATCGCAGAACTTGAGCAAGAATTTGAAGGCAAAATGTATGGTCACTTGAAAGGTGCTGTCGCCGACGAGGTTTCTGCCATGTTGACCACGTTGCAAGAACGTTACCACCATTTCCGCAACAACGAGGAATTACTCCTCCAAATTGCTAAAGACGGTGCGGAAAAAGCCAAAGCACGTGCACAAGAAACGTTAGCGAAAGTGTATGACGCCATTGGGTTTATTGCGGCGAAATAACTCGAAACGCTAAAAACGAAAAGCTGTTTTGCCTCCCATGACAAAGCAGCTTTTTTAATGGCGTGTCGAGCGATTCATTGTAAAGAGCGGTCAAAAAAAGGCCACGTTTTTCAATGTTAATTTTGCTAATGATGCCTCTGTTTAAAGATTATTCCAAAGGTCAAGAGGGCTTGGCTTTAGGAGAAGAGTCATTGTGTGGTTGCCTTTTGGAGGAAAATAGCGACAAGGAAATGCATAAGAATAAAAGCGTCTGGCAAAGAGGCTTTTTAATAAGCTTACCAGACGCGTTGATCTTTTCTATGTTATTGGATCGTCATTAAATCTCAATACCGTCAAAGAGTGCAGTACTCAAATACCGTTCTGATGCAGACGGTAAAATGACGACAATTAACTTATCCTTGAACTCAGGTAATTTGGCTAGACGATCTGCGGCGGCAACGGCGGCACCGGAGGAAATCCCTGCTAAAATACCTTCTTCCGCCATTAAACGACGGGCTGTTGTAATGGCGGTGTCGCTGTCTACCGTTTCTACGCGATCAATTAATGAAAGATCAAGGTTTTTCGGAATAAAGCCGGCGCCGATCCCTTGAATTTTATGCGGGCCCGGTTTCAGTTCTTGTCCGGCAAGGGTTTGGGTGATCACCGGGGATTCAGTCGGTTCAACCGCAACGGAGATAATTGGTTTACCGTGATCTAATTTGATGGCGCGAGAAATACCGGTAATCGTCCCGCCTGTGCCAACACCGGCAACCACAACATCAACCTTGCCTTCGGTGTCTTTCCAAATTTCTTCACCGGTGGTTTTTCGGTGAATTTCAGGGTTTGCCGGATTTTCAAATTGTTTTAACATCACATAATGATTTGGGTTGGATGCTACAATTTCTTCTGCTTTGGCGATTGCACCTTTCATGCCTTTCGCGCCTTCGGTTAACACTAAATTGACACCTAAACCGCGTAATAAACGTTTACGTTCGGTACTCATGGTTTCCGGCATGGTTAAGGTGATTTTATATCCACGTGCAGCCGCCACATACGCCAAGGCGATTCCGGTGTTGCCGCTGGTAGCATCCACGATTTCTTTATCTTTGGTTAAAATGCCATCTTTTTCTGCTTGCCAAATCATGTTGGCGCCGATACGGCATTTTACGCTGTAACTTGGGTTACGGCCTTCGATTTTAACGACGATATTGCCGTTACCGAAATGGTTTAAACGCACTAATGGGGTATTGCCGATGGAATAAGAATTATCGTTATAAATAGTCATGTTGAGTTCTCCTAATGAACTGACTGAATAGCGTGTCACGCTGGAAGTGGTGCTATTTTTATCACAAGATGTTCTTCTCCAAAAATAGCCAATTCTTCTATTTGATAACTAAAAGCTATTTAGGCACCAGTTGCCCATCACTTTTTGGCGGTTTGCTCAAGGACATATTGGCACTTGCACCGTTTGACGATTCTGGCGTGGATTTAAAGCGATGACGATATTCTTTTACCCACATGGCGGTTGCGCCACATGCAGCCACCGGAATAACCACCAAGTTCACAATCGGCACGAGCATACATAAAGACACCAATCCACCAAATGTTACTGTCATGTTGCGTTTCGTAGCTAACTCATTTTTCATTAGTTCAAAAGGAACTTTATGGTTATCGAAAGGATAGTCACAATATTGAATAGCCATCATCCAAGCAGAAAATAAAAACGTGATCAGTGGAATCACGGTTTGTCCGATTAAAGGAATAAAACTTAATAAAAACAAGGCGATAATTTTAGGGAGGCTATAAATCAACTTTTGCCATTCCCGCGCCAACATACGCGGTGTATCTTTGATAAACGCCCATAAAGAATCATTAGAAATCTCTTCGCCTGTCATCATTTTTTCCACTTTTTCGGCTAATAACCCGTTAAATGGCGCGGCAATAAAACCTGATAACGTAGCAAAAATGAAATAATACAACACTAAAATCATGCCGATAATGAGTATCGGCAAAATACCGCCCAACCAACTTAACCAAGAAGGCATATAATCCATCAGATGGCTGACAACATCTTTGATTTGAAAGACAAAGGCAATAAACAAGCCACCCAGCAATAGGATATTTAATAGCACCGGCATAACGGCAAAACGACGTAAACCTTTTTGTTGAATCAAATGCCAACCGGTCACAAAATATTCAAAACCGAGTTTGATTTCCTGTTGATTTAACATAAATTCCCCTCACAGAAAAGAGGTTCAGAATACAAAGTGCGGTAGAAAAAATCAATAAATAAGCAGACCCTATCATCAATTTCATAAAAACATGATAGACTTATGTGAGTTGCGTTAATTTTGTATGATTGGAGAATCGGTAATGGATTTAAATACAATTTTGATTATTTTAGGGGGAATTGCCCTGCTGGCCTTAGTTGCCCATGGCATTTGGTCAAATCGCCGAGAGAAATCGCAATACTTCCAAAATGCCAATACGTTCTCGCAAAATCATCAGCCGAATCGGTTTACGGCACCGAATCAAGCCGCCAGACCGTCTGCAGAACCGCCAATTGCCAATAAGCCTGTGCACAGCTTTGTAGAAGAAAATTTACCACAACAGCAAAACTTGGATTTTGATACAACCGCACCAAATAGCACAGGAACGCAATCTATTGAACGGGCGGTCGATGAAATCAAAATTACGTTGCCAAGCGGCATGTCTAATAATAGTGTTGAACCTCAATATCAAGCTTCCCAGCCAACGCAATCTGCCGTTTTTAACTCGCCGGAGCAACAGCCTGATACGTTAAATGCAATGACGCAAAGCAGTGTGCAATTCCAATCTTATGCAGATACAAACCGTGTCTCTGTGACGCAAATGGAAGAAGAGTATCAAACACCGACGGTATCGCTCACGTCGGTTGAAACAGAACGGCCTCATGAGGAAATATCACAAAACCATGTTGCAGAAACGGTGGAAAATAACGCACCGAAGGGGAGTAAACCGTCATTTGTTATGTTGTATGTGGTTGCACCGGAAAATCGTGAATTTCATGGTGCGCGCTTAGCGCAAGCCTTAGAGGGGCTCGGGTTTATTTTTGGTGATCGTCATATTTATCATCGCCATTTAGATTTAACGTCGTCTAGCCCAGTACTTTTCAGCTTAGCAAACTTACGCCAACCGAATACCTTTAATCCTTATGATATGGAAAACTTTTCTACTGTTGGTATTGTATTGTTTATGGAACTGCCTTCTCCAGGCAATGATATCGTGAACCTAAAAACCATGATTCGTGCTGCACGCAATTTAGCTGATGAACTTGGCGGTTTCGTGTTAACGGATAAACAAGAGATCTTCAACGATCATACGGAACAGGAATACTTGGCTAGCGTGGCTTAATTTATTCCAGCAGTTTAAAAACATTTCCAAATATGACCGCACTTTGGGTTCGTAGTGCTACTCAACGTGCGGTCATTTCTTTCCTTTGTTAAGAACGGCAGTGACGGATTGAAATGGTGGAATCTGTTGACAGTTTCCGATTTGAAGACTAGAATTCCCTGTCTGTTCTTGTCTGAACAGATTTGTAAAACAACATTCTTTAATGAATTTTTATTAAACTGGAGTTTTTTAATGGCAACAATCAACCAGCTAGTACGCAAACCGCGTGTGAAAAAGGTTGTAAAAAGTAACGTTC
>ERZ773265.1532-NODE-1532-length-11813-cov-4.726654_pt1 | contig 11813 bp, 11 predicted proteins | sample MGYA00580512_ERZ773265 | MGnify/ENA primary metagenome ERZ773265 (study PRJEB29015, sample SAMEA2738169) | human oral metagenome | biome: human oral; feature: human-associated habitat; material: saliva | place: China | collected 2183 ...
CATTTATTCATATGTTGGCATTAATTGTTTTATAAAATACATGTTCCAACGCCGTAGGTGTTGTGCTTTTTCGGCGCAATCCACCATATATTTTGGCGCGAAAAAATGTGAATATTGACGCAATACCTACGGCATCGCATATCAGGATATTTGTAACCGCAAATGGGTTGATAGGGGATGCTGGTGTTGTTTATATTAAATGAAAAAATAATTTGAGGCATTTCGCGCGGTGAAATGACGGAGATGATACGGCGATATGAACCAAATTACTACGTAAAATGAGGTGAATTGTAATGGGTTTATTATCAGATGGTTATGTCGTCTATTGGCATTGGAGAAATGGAGCCGGTGATAATGTACCGCCACAACATGGGGATGGTTTGTAAATGAAAATCGTGTTAGCGGTCAATGACACTTGCGTTGTGTTATTATTGCTGTTGCATAGCCTTCTTTAATGCTTCTTTTTTGAGTTTATCCGCAATGTAACGAGCTTTTACATTCACGTCATTAATATTCTTCTTTCGGTAGTAACTGCGCGATTCAATGCCGTCACTGAGCACGAGAGAATCCTTTCCTAAATAGACGATTATACACGTATCTTTAACCGGATTGGTTATAGTGATGGTATTATCTGCATTATATCGTGGTGTGGCGCTTTCTATAACGAGCTTCCCATTCCATATATGCCAGCCCGTAAAGAAGCCTAATTGCGGATAGACTACAGGGCTTTCTTGCTCTAAAGAAGATTGTTCGCTGACATAACCCACGCTTTGTGCCGTCCATTGTCGACGCAACCAAAAGCCATATTCGCGTGGAATGAGATAGGTTTGCTTTATAGAATCGGGCATATCCCGCATCATTCTCTTCTGCAATCTTTTGCTCATTTTCTCGTAATCGCGCATTTTCGGCATGACAACATAACACCAAATGCCTTTTATTTCGTCGAGATCGATGACCTCATCTGCCGTGTGTTTATCTTGTTTATTGGCTACAACACCAATCCAATCTCCTATCTGAATGTCGCCCACTACACGCCCGTTGCGATGTGCATCTATGACATCATAGCGCACAGGATCACTGCCATCCATCGGTAAAAGCACTATAGTGGAATCATTACAACCCTCACATGCCAAGCCATATACTGTGCTATCGCCCTTGAGTTTGTATGATGTTGTCTGCGATTCCTTTGGTTTCGCATTATCTTTACCCTTTTCTTCGCACGCCACTACAAGCCAAGTGAGACAGAAAAAAAAGAGAATTGTCTTTGCTTTCATTTGAGTTTAATTTTGTGCAAATATAAAGCAATAATTGCAAAAAATACATATTGTAATGTCGTTTTTGGGATTTTTTACCTAATTTTGCAGGCCGATAGGTTCAGATAGCATTGTAATCATAAGTAGACTACAGGCAAGGACCAGTTTTATTTTAAGGATATCAAATACAATTTATAGTTACATAATGGGAAAGAAAATTCAATTCAGTCTCGTATATCGAGACATGTGGCAGAGTTCTGGCAAGTTCCAACCACGCAAAGATCAATTGGAACGCATCGCTCCTTTATTTGTAGAGATGGGCTGTTTTGCACGAGTTGAGACCAATGGTGGTGCCTTTGAGCAAGTCAATCTCCTTGCCGGTGAGAACCCAAATGAGGCTGTTCGTGCTTTCTGTAAACCCTTAAAGGAGGCCGGAATCAAAACACACATGTTGGATCGAGGCTTAAATGCTCTCCGTATGTACCCTGTTCCAGACGATGTTCGCGCAATGATGTATCGTGTAAAACATGCGCAAGGAACAGACATTACTCGTATTTTTGACGGCTTAAATGACGTTCGAAATATCAAGCCTTCAATCAAATGGGCAAAAGAAGCAGGTATGACTGCACAGACGGCATTATGTATTACAACGTCGCCTGTACACACTTTGGAATACTATACGAACCTTGCTGACGAATTGATTGAAGCTGGTGCTGAAGAGATTTGCCTCAAAGACATGGCTGGAATCGGTCAACCTGCCTTCTTAGGTAAGCTTACTAAGGCCATAAAGACTAAGCATCCTGACATATTAATTGAGTATCATGGTCACTCAGGTCCAGGCCTTTCGATGGCTTCTATCCTTGAAGTTTGTAAGAATGGTGCCGATATTATCGACACAGCTATAGAGCCTTTGTCTTGGGGAAAGGTTCATCCCGACATCATATCTGTATTGAGTATGTTGCGTAATGAGGGCTTCGATGTGCCAGAAATCAATATGAATGCCTACATGAAGGCACGTGCACTTACTCAGGAATTCATTGATGAATGGCTCGGATACTTTATCAATCCATCGAACAAAATCATGTCTTCCTTGTTGTTAGGTTGCGGACTTCCTGGTGGAATGATGGGCTCAATGATGGCCGATCTCGGTGGAATTCGTCAGACAATCAATAACCTTCGTAAGAAGAAGGGTGAGGAAGAACTCTCTATGGACGATATGCTTGTGAAGTTGTTCAATGAGGTTGAGTATGTTTGGCCACGTGTAGGTTATCCACCATTGGTAACACCTTTCAGCCAATATACTAAGAATATAGCACTCATGAACTTGCTAACAATGGAGCAAGGAAAGGGTCGTTTTGTCATGATGGATGAGTCTATGTGGGGTATGATCCTTGGAAAGAGCGGAAAAGTACCAGGAAAGATTGACCCCGTTCTTGTTGAATTGGCAAAGAAACAAGGTCGAGAGTTTACGGATGTTGACCCTCGTACGCTCCTAACGGATGCCTTGGAAGACTTTAAAAAGGAAATGGACGAGAATGGATGGGACTATGGTCAGGACGACGAAGAACTCTTTGAACTGGCTATGCACCCTGAACAGTATCGCAATTATAAGAGTGGTCAGGCCAAGAAAAACTTCTTAGAAGATCTTCAAAAGGCTAAAGATGCAAAGCTTGGAGCAAAGGTTAGTCTTGAAGAAGCAACCGCATTCAAGCATGCAATGGCTGATGCTATCGTATCACCTGTTAAAGGTCAGATCTTCTGGGAGTTCCAAGGAGACGGTGAAGCAGCTCCCGCTGTTGAACCATTCATTGGTAAAGAGTATAAAGAAGGCGACACTTTCTGTTATATTTGCACGTCTTGGGGCGAGTTCGAAGCTATCCCAGCAGCACTCGGAGGCAAGCTCGTTGAGATTAAAGCAAAGCAAGGTGACAAGGTAAATAAAGGCGATGTGATAGCCTATATCCAACGTCCCACGGCAGAATAAGCCATGGATTATCAGCAGATTATTGACAAATACTATCCCGAAGACAATCAACTTCGGTATATATTCATGACACACAGCACGCTTGTTACTAAGCGTGCTGTGCGCATTTGCGACCTACATCCTGAGCTTTCTCTTGATCGTCAGTTTGTCATTGAAGCGGCAATGCTCCATGATATCGGTATCTTCAAATGTGATGCACCAGGTATTTATTGCTTCGGAAGCGAGCCTTATCTCATCCACGGACGTATAGGTGCGGAGTTGTTACGGGCAGAAGGTTTCCCAAAACACGCCAGAGTATGTGAGAGACACACGGGGGCTGGCATCACAAAAGAAGAGATAATAAAACTCAATCTGCCTCTTCCTCACGAAGATTTCCTACCCGAAACCATGGAAGAGAAAGTCATTTGCTACGCTGATAAGTTTTATTCTAAAACGCATCCAGAAGTAGAAAAGACCATAGAACAAGCCGAACGGAGTCTTAAACGCTTTGGAGAAGATGGCGTAGAACGATTCAAATTGTGGGAGAAGCTATTCGAATAAAAATAACTTTTAACGCTGTAAACAAGCGTGTTTCAGTGATTTATCACTATCTTTGCACACTAAATGAGAAGATATTCGTTTATAGTCATGTTGCTATGTGCTGTCCTTTTTGTGATGGCCAATGTCGACTATCAGTTCCGAAAGAGGCATAAGAATGCTTCTAACGATAGTGTTGCTATAAACAAAACCCTGAAAACTGACTCTGCCAACCGTCAACCCATCGACACAACTCAGATGGATTCGTTGCAGTTGGCTATCTATCATCACAACAAACTCATTGACGACTCCATCCGACTTGACTCATTGAACCGGCAAAAGAAGAACGGAATAGACGCTCCTGTGAACTTTTCGGCCAATGATTCCATGGTATACGACGCACGAAATAAGACAGCTTTCCTCTATGGTACATCGAGTGTGAAGTATGAAAACATGGACCTTAAGAGCGAACACATTACATTAAACATGGACAGTAGCCTTGTTCATGCCACCGGAGTGCGTGATACGGCGACAAAAGGACTAACAGGTACGCCGGTCTTTACATTGGGATCAGACAACTATGAGAGTGATACTATGGCATTCAACTTTAAGACTAAGAAAGGTCTTATCGATAATGTTAAGACACAACAAGAAGAAGGTTATCTCTCAAGTGAACTCTCCAAGCGTAATGCTGACGGTGAGATCTTCTTGAAACATGGCCGATATACCACTTGCGATAAAGAGCATCCAGACTTCTATATTGCGCTTTCGAGAGCGAAAGTACGCCCAGGTAAGGATGTTGTTTTTGGTCCGGCATATCTTGTTGTGGCTGATGTTCCTTTGCCACTTGCCATTCCTTATGGCTTCTTTCCATTCTCAAAGAAGTATTCAAGCGGCTTTATCATGCCTACTTATGGTGACGAAAGTACACGTGGTTTCTACCTACGTGATGGGGGATATTACTTTGCTATCAACGACAAATGGGACTTAAAACTCCTTGGAGAGATATATACCAAAGGCTCATGGGGCTTGAGTGCGGCCACAAACTACCGCAAACGCTATCGTTATAGTGGCAGTTTCTATGGCAGTTATCAAGATACTAAGACCGGAGATAAAGGCATGCCAGACTTCAGTCGGCAGCAAAGCTTCAAGATACAATGGAGCCATCGCCAGGATCCTAAAGCCAGCCCATACAGCTCTTTGGCTGCAAGTGTAAACTTTGCTACGTCAAGTTATGAGCGCAATAACCTCAATAGTCTTTATAATCCGCAAACACTCTCGCAGACAACTCGTACATCTTCGGTCAGCTGGGGCACCAATTTCTCAAGCATCGGACTATCACTCAGTGCCACAGCCAACTTGAATCAGAATATGAGTGATTCGAGTATAGCCCTCACTTTGCCTGACTTGAACATCAGTTTGAGCCGTTTTTATCCGTTCAAACGACGTCATGCTGTCGGGGCAGAACGCTGGTATGAGAAGATTGCGGTAAGCTATACAGGACAAATTAGCAATTCAATCAACACAAAAGAAGACCGACTTTTCCATTCAAATCTCATCAAAAACTGGCGCAATGGCATGCAACACCGCATCCCAATCAGCGGGAGTTTTACGCTATTTAATTATATTAATGTAAATCCTTCGTTTAATTTCACCGACCGCATGTACACCAATAAGGTGACAAGGTCATGGAATACAACCACTCAAAAAGAGGTTGCTGACACCACATATGGCTTCCATAACATCTACAACTGGGACTTTAGCATCAGTGCAAGCACTAAACTTTATGGAATGTTCATTCCTAATCGCAAGCTCTTTGGCGACAAAATTCAAGCCATTCGCCATGTCATCACGCCGTCGGTAAGTTTTAGTTATGCCCCCGATTTCGGTGCATCACGCTATGGATACTATAGTTCCTACCAACGTACCAACCCTGATGGCAGTGTGGACCTCGTTGACTATTCGCCTTATTCGAATGGACTTTATGGCGTTCCCGGCCGTGGTAAGATGGGAAGTGTTAGCTTCTCATTTGACAATAACGTTGAGATGAAGATTAAATCTGACAAAGATTCTACGGGCATTCGCAAGTTAAGCATCATTGATAACCTTGGTTTCAGAATGTCATATAACATGGCTGCCAAAGAGAAACCATGGAGTGACCTCAGTGTCGACTTGCGTTTGAAGTGGTGGAAAAACTATACTTTCAACCTCAACGCTGTCTTTGCATCTTATGCTTACGAGCTCGATAGTCATGGAAGGCCTTATGTTGGCAACCACACCTATTGGGGAATGGGAAAGATTGGACGCTTCCAAGGTATGTCACAAAATATCTCTTATACGCTCACTCCAGAGAAAATAAAGAAGCTTTTCGGTGGAGGCAGTGACGAGAACAACTCAAAAGGCAAGCGCAACGACCCCAATGCAGAAGGTATTGACACCAATATTGAGTCGAATGTTGACGATGATATGATTGAAGGTCAACGCAATGCACGCAGTAAACGAGGTAATAACAAGGCGAAAACCGATGATGATGGTTACATGACTTTCAACATGCCATGGTCTATTACCTTTGGTTATGGCATCACAATGCGTGAGAATACCGACATCAGAAAGTTCAATTATCACACCATGCGCTATCCATACATGTTCACACAAACCTTGAACTTCAGTGGAAACATACGCATAAGTGACGGCTGGAACATTAGTTTCTCATCTGGATATGACTTTGATCATCACGCCATGAGTATGACAACAGCCAGTTTGCAGCGTGATCTTCACTGCTTTAACATGAGTTGTCAGGTCGTATTGGCACCCTATACAAGCTATAATTTCACTTTCCGCTGTAATGCAAGCACCTTGACCGACGCGTTGAAATATGACAAACGGAGCGGTTACAGCAATGCCGTGCAGTGGTATTAAGCCTATGAACAAAACGCAATTTACCAAAGACAGCATCGAGGCAGCCTATTGTTTCTTTCATCAGAAATGGCAGGTCTATGCCTTTTCTAATAGTGAACGTCAGAAAGATGACATCGAATATGCCATCAGTGAGTATGTCAACGAGATGAGTCCTGCGCTCTATGAGGCCCTTGCACAAGGCAAAGAAGGCTTTCTGTTGACGCATTCTTCTTTTGCAGATGACATGAAAAACGCTGTGAAACAATTGGAGGAACAACTTTAATACATATCTTTTATATCATAAACTATCACAATGAAGAAATCTTTTATTATGCTTTTGTTGTTGCTTTTAACCTTAGGAGCAACAGCACAAAACGTGCAATTGCACTACGACTTGGGGCATTCGCTTTACAAAGATCTTACCAATCGTCCGTCAGTTACTACCACTGTAGAAATGTTTAAGCCTGATAAGTGGGGCTCAACCTTTATGTTTACCGACATAGACTATCAGAGAGAAGGCGTCGCTGGGGCTTATTGGGAGATATCACGCGAGTTTAATCTCACCAAAAACAAGCAGTGGGCAGCTCATATTGAGTATAATGGCGGCTTGTCTTCTGACGAAGATACCTGGCAAGCTAACCGCTTTCAGCACGCCGTTTTGCTTGGAGGTGCATGGAATTGGCATAGTGCTGACTTCTCAAAAACATTCTCTGTGCAAGCTATGTACAAGTATTATTTCAAGAATAAACACTATGGTGCCCATCCATTTAGTGGCTTTCAGTTGACCGAAGTGTGGAGTACGACGTTTGCAAAAGGCTTATGTACCTTCAGTGGTTTTTGCGATTTGTGGTATAATCCCAATGTAAATGGCAAACTTATTCTATTGAGTGAGCCGCAGTTCTGGTTCAATCTAAACACGTTGAAAGGCATGCAGGGTGTCAACTTGAGTCTCGGAAGCGAGGTAGAACTTAGTAACAATTTTGTGTGGAACAAGCGAGGAGAGCACAATCGCTTTTATGCTTTGCCGACAGTTGCCGCAAAGTGGACCTTCTAATAAACTACTTCCGCTCAATATTCCAAAGGAAAAAATAAACCACCGATGTGCATTAGTGATGTGCATCGGTGGTTTTTATATGATGATGTGGCGTAGAACGTAAAATGATTTGAGGCAAACGACCGCGTGATTAGCGTCAAATTGTCGTGCAATTTGCCGTGTTTTTACAACAAACTTTTCACAGCCATAAATTCCTCACTAATTTTTTCCTCCAATGTGTGACCATAAACTTCAACCAGCATAGAGATATCTTTGTGTCCTAAAATTTTCGCAATAACTCCCAAATCAATATTATTATGCCATAGGTAACTACAATAAGTATGACATACAGAATGTTCTTCAATGAACTTAAGTTCCTCATAAAGTTGAACAGCTGCCATTTTAAAATTAAAAGTAGGTACTACTTCCCCTACTTTTGCAAATCTTGATAAAATTGCTGGATTTTTAAAGCAACTCCAAATCAACTATTTGGAACTAGCCAAGAGATCGAACTAGAAAAAAATTTTTTTTTGAGACAGATAATTACTCAGATAAAGTTCAGAAAACACTCAGTGATATAAAAATGATAAAAAATCAATACAATAAAATAAAATAGCGAATCTTATTTTTTCTTTACATGATTTGACATATAAAAAACCTTTACTTGATGAAGTAACAGGTGAACAGTTATATAAAAGTGCTAAGACAGGAAAACTTGTAGTATCAGAAGATAAGTATATTGAACCAAATAGTTTATGGGAAAAGGCTTATTCTCAAAGTAAACTTGAAAAACTTTTAGAAAAGAAAGATGAAATCAATGAACTTTATGAGAAACTAAAATTCATCAAAGAGCATTCTAAACAAAATTAACATTTAATAAAAGTGAGGACTTGTGTTTGTCCTCACTTTTTATGTAGTAGCAATTTTACTATTTTCTATTCCTGATTTATAACTTATATAGATACTAAATGTGATATAATATGATTATTAAAATTTTACAAACTTTAAGTTTACTTGACCTAAGAAACTATAGGAGAATGAATGAAACCAATCTTAAAATATCGTGGCGGTAAATCTAAGGAGATCCCAAACTACATCGATTTAATTCCTAACTTTGAAACTTATTATGAACCTTTTTTTGGAGGGGGAGCCACTTATTTCCACTTAGAGCCCGAGAATGCTTTTATAGGTGATATTAACACCAGTCTTATTAATTTTTACCGTGAAATCTCAAGTGATAATTTTAAAACTATAAAACAAGAATTATTTGAATTGCAAAGGCACTATGAACTTAATCGACGAATTTTCATGAATAATAAACTATTTTCTCCGGATCAACGTGTATCCGATCCAAATGAGGATTTATATTACTATATTCGTGATATGTTTAATAACAAAATAGAAAATCAATATACACGTGCTACAATATACTATTTTATTAACAAAACTGCTTATTCAGGCATGATACGCTACAATTCAAACGGTGAATTTAATGTCCCATATGGTAGATACGCAAATTTTAATACATCTCTTTTAGACGAAAATCATCATAAACTATTAAAGAAAGCACAGATTTATAACGGAGACTATGAGAGGTCTTTCGAATTAGCTACAGCTAATGATTTTATTTTTTTAGATCCACCCTATGATACTGCTTTCACAGACTACGGTAACGAAGTTTTTACAGGCGATTTCGGTGAGGAAGAGCATCGAAAACTAGCTGCAGATTTTAAAAATTTAGGAGCCCCTGCTATGATGATTATTGGTGAAACATCGCTAATAAGTGGGTTATATGAAGGATATATTAGATCTTCATATTCGAAATCTTATTCTGTAAATATTCGAAATCGTTTTAAGTCAGAGGCAAAACATTTAATAATTAGAAATTACGGGGATTAACAATGGCTACTTTTGGAGAAAGATTTTTATTAGGATTCACAAGTCCAAGGAATCCAAGATTAATTAGTCAATACGTCAAGGTTATTGAGAAATATAATCTTGACGGCATGAAGTACGACATTAACTTTCAAGAGCTTTTTTATGATGTATTATCAAAAGAAAAAGTGGCAGGTGTTGAAACAGGTACTGCAAAAGATAAAGCATTAGCTGGCCGGGATAAACTAACTAGGATGCCTCAGGCTTTAGGATTTTTTATCACTCAAAGCAATAAAAATTTTATGCCCGCGGATCAGTGGTGCGATAAGGACCATACCGACGAGGAGTATGCCGCCGCCGAGAAGAAGCGCGGTTTCTTCGGCAGCTTCTGCAGCTAGTCCTGCGCTCCTCTGACAGCGTCGCAAGTCCCGCGACGCTTGGTTTCGCACGCCTTTCTCGAGGCCCGGGGTGCTCATGTGTCAAAGAGAGTATTTACTCATGTGACACAGGTATCATTGGGTTATGAGGTGGACGACAAAATCAACGTGGATTCGTATCGCCGTGCTGTTCGGCATCTACCTGCTGGTGCTGGCGGCATGGTTTGGTGTCTCGCGGGCCTCGGACTCGATGGAGATCGTGAAGAGCCTCGTGTTCCTGATCCTGCTCGTCATCCTGCCCCTCCTGGCGATGGTCTTCGGCGCGTGGGACGGCGTGAAGGAGGGCTTCAGCCTCCTGTGGCTGCTCGCACCCTTCGCGTGCTTCCTGGCGCCGATGTTCCTGTTCTTGAACGACAGCGCCTTGATCTACGGGGTGGGCTACAGCATCCTCGGCTTCGTGGCCCACGGCGTTGGCGCGCTCATCCACGCGCGCCGCGCGCGGCGTGTATCACCGCGTGCAAACGAGTAGTCCTCCCCTGAGTCTGCGGACGCGGTGCCCTCGCGACTGTCGTTTTCCGGCCCGCGGTGAGTCCTTGTCTGGTCTGTGGACGCAGCTTGCGGTCTGGTTCAGGTGCGCTGAGCGTAGTCGCGCGCAAGGAGCTGCGCTGCACATGTGGATGCGGATAGGTTACGAACACGTGGATAGGTTACGAACATCCGGATAGCTTAGTAACCTATCCGGATGCGCATAACCTATCCGGATGCGTGCATCCTATCCGGATGTGCCCTCGCGCTTCTGTTGCCGTGCACAAAACCCCGTTTCGCCCCGGCAGTGCACCCGAGGGCGTAGCATTCCCAGTAGCGTAATGATGCGCCGCCGTCGGTGTGCGCGTTCGACAGGCACACGGAGGTGTTCAGCAATGTTCTGGGATCGGGTTGCGCCCCTGTACGACGCCTTTGAAAACACGGTGAACCGAGCCTCGTATGAGGGCACGGCACTCGCCGTCGGACAGATGATCGGCCCAGGCGACGAGGTCCTGGAGTGCGCGTGTGGCACCGGCGCGATCAGCGCCGCCATCGCCCCCGCCTGCGCGCGCCTGGTCGCGACCGACTACTCCGACGGCATGCTCGCGCAAGCCCGCAAGAAGCTCGCGAAGCGCTCGAACGTCACCGTTGAACAAGCAGACATCACGGCCCTGCCCTACGCCGATGACTCGTTCGACGTCGCCGTCGCCGGCAACGTCATCCACCTCCTGCCCGACCCCGAGCAAGCCCTGCGCGAGCTCGCCCGCGTGGTCAGGCCCGGCGGGACGATCATCCTCCCCACCTACGTTGAGCCCCCGAAACGCAAGCAGGGCGTGATCCCCGCTCTGCTTGCCCGCCTCGGCGCAGGCTTTGAGCGGCGCTTCACCCCGGCCTCGTACCGGGCGTTTGTCGAGGGGATGGGGTACGCCGAGGCGCGCTACCGCCTCGTGCGCGGCCGCATTCCCTGCGTGATCGCCGTCCTGCCCAATAGGAAGCGGTGGGACTAGCGGCCGGCCAGCGCGAGCTCGCGCAGCATCGCCCCGTAGGAGGCGGAGTCACGGCTCATGCGCTCGCAGTGCCCCCACCCGGGCCACACGACCAGCTCCGCGCCGGGGTAGAGGCGCGGAACTGTGCGCCGTGCGAGGCGCAGGTCCGAGTCTTTCTCCCCATACGCGAACGTGCAGCGGCGCTGAGTGGTGGGGGAGAGGGGAGGGAGAGAGACCCGTGAGCAGTCGCGGGCGATCGCGCGGATGCTGTCCTCGCTCATCGCGATGAGTGAGTGAGTCATGGGGCGCGCGGCCTCCTCGCCGTAGAGGCGCGCGAGCTTGCGGACCCCGGCCTCGGGGTCGCGC
>ERZ773265.1544-NODE-1544-length-11759-cov-5.626111_pt1 | contig 11759 bp, 3 predicted proteins | sample MGYA00580512_ERZ773265 | MGnify/ENA primary metagenome ERZ773265 (study PRJEB29015, sample SAMEA2738169) | human oral metagenome | biome: human oral; feature: human-associated habitat; material: saliva | place: China | collected 2183 ...
TGTGTTCTTCGGCTACGGCAACCACCTTTTCTTTGCCGGTTTCCTGCTTCTTGTCGGGATTCCATTTATAAAAGCGTGGTCTATTCTGTTCCTTGTCCATGCGGACATAGGCGTTGAATGGTTGCCCCTGTTTGTCCACCATATTCTTTAGGTATAGTGTACGACCGCTATCCAAGGCTTCACGCTGTTTTTCTGACAGCTCCAAACCGCAGAGCTTATGTGGGACGCCTTGCTGTTGTGTCTGCAGCTGCCGTTCCTTAAATCCACGGTTATTGTCAAAGATGAACTCAATGCCTTTCTTCTCTGCATTGACTTGCAATAAAGCATCGAAGGACTTGCCGCTCTTGGCGGTCATGCCTTCCACCTTCACGGCTTTGCCTTCCACAAGGTCTTTGTACTGGGCATCAGAGAGCGTTACGCCCTTGATTTCCTTGGGGATGTTCACACGGTCGGCACGCAGGGCTATAATTTCGTTGGTTTGCGGGTCGATAGAAACGTACGCAGAGAATGGTTCGCCATTCTTGGGTATTACCTCGATGGTCTTACCCAGATTACCCGTAGTGAGGAGTGTCTCCTTTTCTTCGGGAGAGAACTTGTAGCCCATATAGGGAAAGTCGAGCTGTGGTTCTTTTCTCAATGGATGAATTGCTAAACCGATATTACCGCTATCTTCCGTGCGAAACGCTATACGTGCTTCAGTGTAGATGGTTGTGTCTCCAATAGGTACGGCAATTGTCACGAGATTACTCTTCTGCCAGTTAAGCATTTTTTCCAACTCTCCACTCTGCTCCAATCGCTCACGGTAAAGACCAAGACTGTCGAGCATCTTCCAATCCACCTTTTCGGGGTCGATGGCAGTGGCATTCTTCTGATGGGGTAAATAATCCTCAAAGGACACTCCTATCTCTGCCAGTTGCTGTTTGCTTTCCGGCTTCTCACGGCTTTGCAGCATGGTGCGCAGGTTATCCACGCCCTGCTCCACATTGTCTGCCAATACCTTGTACAGCCCGAAGTGAGTCGGGTTATAGAACTGTTTAAGGAAGTTGGTCATGAAGTTCTTCAGAAGTCCATCCTTGTTGTTGAACTTCAAGAACGCAGCCTGATTGGCGGCGATGGCTTCAGTTGTTTTAAGGTTTCCCTTGTCGTCAATACCAGAAACTACGGAGAGTTTTCCTGCTTCCTTTTCGTTCTTTACCTCCGTGCGGTCTTCCAAGACCAGCACGTAATTGTCATTGCTGTTTGCTTCCATTGCTTAATAATTTTAATGGTGAATACTGTTATCAAGCAGCTAAGTTATAGTAACATTGTTAAAGATTTAAGAGTAAAGGAATTAGCGGGAATAGTCAAGAAATAACAGGAAAAAGATGGATATATAAAAAATAAAGAAGAAGATGTTTGCAGCGTCACTAAAAATCAACTACTTTTGCAAATGAACGTTAATACCCTTGTGGGGTTATAAAATCAAATTATGCCGGTAATAAATAGAATTAAAGTAGTCTTGACTGGAAAGCAGCCGACCGGTAAATGGCTTGCCGAAGAAATAGGAAAGTCTGAAAATACCATATCAAAATGGTGTTCCAACAAGGTACAGCCCCCATTGAAAGTGCTTTTAGAGATTGCTACACTACTTAGTATAGATATCCGAGAACTCCTTATCTCAACGAAAGCTTTGTAAATACGAATGATTCACATCTTTTGAATTTGTCACATGGAAAAAATAATTCTCGCCATTACGGGTCTTCCAAAGCTCAATATTAGCAAATACAAGCGAATCGCTTTTCTGCTTTGCATCCTACTATTGAGCATACATGTATCCTATGCTCAGACTAAAAGTAATTCTGTACAGCAGATTAACGAACTCAATGATATGTTTGCCCGCATTGCAGCTAGCAATGCTTATGTGGAGGATTTGAATTATAACGATGCAGAAGCCATAAATCTTCCTCTTGGTTTGAAACGAACGATTGGTGGTATGGAGATAACGATTGCCATCAGTCGTTTTGCCTTGCAAACTTCTTCTACAGAACTTGGCGTTTATGCAAAGGCGGTCATTCCACAAGGAACAAGTGGCGGGCGTACGGTGCTTTTCTTTGGGGCAGAAGGAATAAAAGGAACACATACTGGTGGTCTGGCAGGAGAATTGAAGCTTTCGCTCCTGCACGATGTCGAGATACCTTTCAATGGCGGAAATACAAAGATTGTCCTTAAGGGTAATGGACTAAGCAAGGACAGGGGGATTTCTCAAAGTGACACCTACATGACCATCGGCTGTGATGGTTTCCATAATTTAGCCATTGACGCGGAAGTCCACTTTCCAACCTCCCTCATAGTCAGGGTCGGGGGACAAGGTACTGCAAATGGCAGTACTTATAAACCAGCTACAAATAATATAAATAAGGATAGGAATTTATCAAATCAAGTCATAGGTCATTTTAATACTGTTATAGAAAGTTGGAATGACCTTCTTGTGTCTTTAGACCTACCAAGTTTTGAAATCAAAGGACTGAAAGACTACGTATTCTCATTGAATAACGTCATTTTAGATTTCAGTAGTAAGCGGAACGCCAAAACGATACGTTTTCCACAAGAATACCAGCAAAATTATCTCCCCGATGAACAAGTGCTATGGAGAGGAGTATATGCAGAAAATGTCTCTGTAACATTACCGGAGGCTTTTTCACGAGCCAGTTTCTCGGCTAAGGGATTGTTAATCGATGATTATGGTATAACGGGGCTTTTCTCTGCCGACAGTATTCTCTCGCTTGATAAGGGCAGTGCTGACGGCTGGCGGTTTTCTGTTGACCATTTTGGACTGAACCTTATGGCCAGTGAACTTGTCGCCGCAGAATTCACGGGACGATTAGGCTTGCCGTTCAAGGGTAAAAATACTACCTTGGGATATGAAGGATACCTGCAACCTAATAATGAATATACAATGCGGGTTAAAAATGAAGATGCACTTGATTTCTCCATTTTTAAGGCAAAGGCTCATCTTGAAAAGAATTCCAGTGTCACTTTACGCTTAGTAGAAAATCGTTTTATCCCGGAAGCGATACTTCATGGATACATGACTCTTGGAAAAGAGGGAAACAGCGACTCCACATCACAAACAAAATTTGATAAGATTAGTTTCCGCGGTCTTAGACTCACGACAGTTGCTCCTTACATTTCCGCAGAATACTTCGGTTATGAAGGAGAGGCAAAATTGGGACACTTTCCTTTATCTATAAATAAGCTTGCACTTAATCATTCAGATACACAGCATGTAAGATTAACAATAGGGGCAGGAATTAATCTCGGAAAGAACCTATTCTCCGGAGCAACGGAATTAAACCTCCTTGCAAAATATGAAAATCAAACTTGGGTGTTTGATAAATTAGAGGTAGGTTCCATTGCTGTAAATTCTGTTATCGCAGGTGTTATAACACTGAACGGGCATCTCAATTGGCATAGAGGTGATGCCATTTACGGCAATGGGTTTGCAGGTGATGTAACTCTTGGATTTTCTTTTAATCGGAAGATTGACAAAAATACAGAGGAAAAAGTAAAACATGATGTTTCTATTATGGCTCGAGCTGCTTTCGGACGAAAAGATGATTTTCGCTATTGGTATGCTGATGGAATGGCAACTTTCCATCCTGGCATACCAATTATCGGAGCACTGACTCTTAACGGAATAGGCGGTGCTTTAACATCAGGGGTGCGTGCTGAAGGTAGAAGTCCGGAAGGTGGGCGCTTTACCAGTTCAAACTATATCCCTGATGCCTCTATGGGCTTTGGATTCAAGGCTTCTACTGTCATTGAAATCAGTAAGGTCGCCTATGGCGAAGCTGCTTTTGAAATGATATTTTCAAAGGCAGGTGGATTGGCATCTGCAGGATTCTATGGTTATGGGGAATTCCCTAACAGGGGAGGAGGCGGAGGTAATACCTCTGTAAGTGACAAGCTCGAAAAACAACAGCAAACGTTCCCTGCCAAGTTATCGGAACAATTTAAACAAAATGACTGGGCACAATTAACAAAGGCCATCAAATCTATTCCGGGAGCAATTAAGGATATGGGACTATCAGGGACATTATGTATCCAGATGGATTTCCAAAACCATGTACTGCATGCCAGTTCTGAAGTTTATCTCAATACTCCTGCAGAATTCATTCGTGGTGTGGGAGAACGCGGCCAGGCCGGATGGGGCGTTCTGCATATAGACCCTAAAGAATGGTATTTGCATTTAGGCACCCCGTCCAACAGGCTTGGCGTACAGTTGGCAGTAGGAAATATTCTTGCCATAAAGACAGGCTCTTACTTTATGGCAGGAAGCCGTATTCCGGATATGCCAGCTCCCCCACAGGCTGTAGCCGACATATTGGGACAAGACCTAAACAGGTTGAGTCTTGGACGGAATCTAAATGCGCTAAGCACGGGGAAGGGATTTGCATTCGGATCAGAACTATCCGTCAAGACCGGTGATATTCAGTTCTTGATAATGTATGCTAATTTCAATGCAGGTTTGGGCTTTGATGTGATGCTCAAGGACTATGCGCAGGCACAATGTCGAGGCCGTTCCGGTACTATCGGTATGGATGGCTGGTATGCCATGGGGCAAACCTATGCCTATTTGCAAGGAGAATTGGGCGTAAAGGTAAAGTTATGGCTTATCCGTATCCGCGTACCGGTAATCAAGGGCGGTGCAGCGGCTCTTTTGCAGGCAGGACTTCCTGATCCAACCTTCTTTAAGGGCTATTTAGGAGTGAATCTCAATGTGCTCGGATTGATTAAGGGTAAGGCGCGTTTCAAACTTTCCATCGGTGAGGAATGCGATGTTGTAATACCGGGGAGTTCTCCGATAGAAGAACCGATGATAAATGATTTGGCTCCTGCTGATAAAGAGAATGAAGTCAGCGTATTCTCCGTTCCTCAGGCAACTTTCAACATTGCAATAGGAAAGAGTTTCGAAGCGACCACTGATGCAGGAGAAACGACCTATTACCGCATCAATCTCAAGGAATTCATAGTCAAAGATAAAAAGGAACATGTCATACCGGGTAAGCTCCTTTGGGGAAAAGATAAGACGGATATTCGTTTCCAGTCTAAAGAAATTCTTCCTCCTAATACAGATTTGACGGCAGAAGTCCGTATTATTTTCGAAGAATTGAAGAATGGTGTTTGGAAGCCAGTACTGACCTCAGGAAAACCAGCCTTTGAAGAAAAGATAAATCATTTTACGACAGGTAGCGCGCCGAGTGACATTCCTATGCGGAATATTGTCTATGCCTATCCTGTGATAGGGCAGAGATACTTCCTTCCCAAAGAATACTCCAAAGGCTATGTGCAACTACAGTTTGGACAAAAATACCTATTTGAAAAAGGTTTTGACTACAAACTTAGTTTTGTAACAAAACAGAATGAACGTATAGCTACAGATTTCAAATATAACGAAGCAGAGAATCGTTTAGAGTTTACCCTGCCGGAATTGAGAAGGCAGACAGAATATATATTAGATTTGTCGTATTCCGCAGCACAGAAGGATATGGCAAACGACAATAAAAAATCTTCTGAGATTAAGGAAATAAAAGACAATGACGATTTCTCAGGACAAATTGGTGGCGACAAAGCTATAGCAAAGATTTCCAATGAGATGGAACAATCGATTCTGGAATATGACTTTACAACCAGTCAGTATGCTACTTTCAGGGATAAGATGCGGAGTGTCAAGGTCCGTGATAACCTTGCCATAGATGCTGGCGTTGCACTGTTGCTTGGAGCTAATGTGCAAGGTAAGGAAGCCTTCGATGAAGCTGAAGTCATGGGTGTGGAGAAAACTCAATACAAGCCTTTACTTTCTCTTCGTTCCGACCTCAAGGAAGAATATTTCAGAGGTACAGTCTTACCACTTGTTTATGAAGGATACCCTTATGGAAATATTCACCTCTCCGAGAGGGAAGAACAGCCAATCGGCGTCCCTCCCTATAGAGCTTTCTCGCCAAGTCAGGACTACCTTTCTGCTTTACATTCAGAATCGGTGAACTTATCTTTATATCACTTCCCCTTTACATTTGATGCTTCTTTGGTATCATTCAATGATTATCGAGACCTTCAGAATACAATCATAAATAGTAGGGATGCTGTTACCCCACAGGTTTACAATCGTTTTGTCATGGGCTCTTTGCCTGTTTTGAAAAAAGGCAAGTATCAAACAACTATCAGTTACGTATTGCCAGATGGAACGGTAACAGGCAGTGTGGACTTCATCTATACCAACCAACTTAATTTGAACAAATAAATATGCGTTATATTAAGAAGACTCTTTTTCTGTTTGTTCTCTGTACTTATGCCCTTATTGGAATGGCACAACAGAAATCGACATCCAATATCAGAGCCCGTGCAGAAATACATTCTGACCGTATTCTTTTGCGTTGGATTCCAAGTGATGCGAAAAGTTGGGACTTGCTTAATCAATATGGTGTTCGTTTGGAGCGTTTGACAGTATCACGTTCCGGTGTCGTGTTGGATAAACCTGAGTTGAAAGTTCTTTCGGAAAAGTTGAAACCGGAAGCGACAGATACATTAAAACGGATTGCAGCACAATATCCGATGGGAGCAGTCATTGCACAGGCTGTCTTTGGGGAAGACTTTGAAGTCAGTTTGGGTAATAATCCTATATCTAAGGCCATTTCCCTTGATGAAATGCGGCAGCAACGCTATTTATTTTCCCTTTATGCTGCGGATCTCTGTTTCCCAATGGCTAAGGAAATCGGCTGGGGATGGGAGGATAAGGATATAAAAAATGGTGAACGGTACTTGTACCGTATTACTCCTCTTGTGCCTAAGAAAAAGTGTCAAATAGGGCAAGGGGCTGTTTTTACCATTGTCGGTGATACAGCTAAACTAATTCGTCCCATCGGATTGTCTGCCCGTTTTAGCGAAGCCGGGGCTTTTTTATCGTGGGATTATAATACGCTATCTTATCTTTATTCTGCTTATTTTATTGAGAAGAGCGAGGATGGTAAGATTTTCAAGCCCATTTCAGACCTGCCCGTTACACGCATTGCAGATGTGGATAAGAATCCTTATGCTCCGATTACCTATTTAGATAGTATCCCTGAAGGGAAGACCATATATTATAGGGTTGTTGGCGTAACGCCTTTCGGCAGTAAGGGGGCGTACAGTGATATTGTTTCCGGAATTGCTTATCCTGCTTTGAAGGCCATACCTATGATAACAAGTTCCTCATTTGACAGGAATGGTGGAGCAGACATATCTTGGCAGTTTGATGGTGCTGAACAAGACTTAATCAAAGGCTTTAATATACTTCATTCTACTGACGATAAGGATTATACCATTCTTGCCGGTAGCCTCAATCCACAGCAGAGGGATTATCATATAACGAATATAGGAAGGCATATCTATTATAAAATTGAGGCAGAAGCCAAGCAAGGTACTTCTACCCGTTCATTGCCGGTACTTATCCAACCCGTGGACAGTGTGCCACCGGGAATACCACAAGGTTTATCTGCACGAATAGACAGTCTCGGAGCCGTGCATTTGTCATGGAAGCCCAATTCTGATGCTGATATCTATGGCTATAGGCTGTATCGCGGACAAACAAAGGGAGAGGAACTGATCCCCATTACGGATTTAGCCATCCGTGAAACAACCTATACGGACAGTATAAACCTTGACAACCTAAATAATAAGGTTTATTATGCGTTAACAGCCCTTGATGAACGATATAACCAGTCTGACCTGAGCGAGACGATAGAGGTTATTAAGCCAAATGTTATTCCTCCAACGACACCTGTAATTGTCGGGTGGAAAGCAGAGGACGGGAGGAATATTATTGAATGGACCCAAGATGAAAATCCCTATCTTGCCGGATTTATTGTGGTACGTACTGACGTGGAGGACAGAACTCGTCTTGTTGCTCGGCGTGTTGAGAGTCCCATAAGTATGAGGTATGAAGATTATGACATTGAATCAGGGAAAAGCTATCTCTACCAAGTGATTGCTTATACCTCAAATCAGTTGCGTTCTCATTTATCCAATCCTATAATATTGAAATCAAAGATGAAAGGGATGGACAATGATTCGATTAAATTCGACTTGGAAGCCTTGCCAGAAGGTATTGCTATCAAATGGGATATACACTATAAGGATTTGATGTCCGTAGCATTATATAAGTTAGACGATTCCAAGACAAAATTCCTTTATAGAGAGAATCTACCTGCTTCTGGAGAAATTACAGATAAGGATGTCTTACAAGAAAAGAAAAACAAGTATATATTAGTTATTAAGACAAAAGGTAATCCACCTATAACCATTACGAAAGAAATAATGTTATGAATAGGGAATATTTTTACAAAAAATTATTTGCTACTTGTTTTGCTTTGTTGCCATTATGCCTATATGGGCAAGTAGATGGAAAATACAGGCTTAGGTTGTTTTTTGATCGGATAGAGAATCATGGTAACTCGATGGGACATATTGATATAGAATTTTACACTAAAAGCCAAGGCCAAGAAGAAGAATTATCACGGTGGCGGCACGGCAAAATAAAGAGACACCGTACAGGTGATGCTCCCCCACCAATTACACGTGATTATTTGACTGCAGAGAATAAGGTACCTGACCAAATTCGCATATGGAGTCGGAAAAAGACGGATCCTGTTATTGGTGGAGGGACAAGTTACTATGCAGAAGACACTAAAAGCTGGGCCAGGAATCTTCCTTACGTCAAGATGGATTTTGACAAGGGGGATGCTGGGAAGTCCTTTATTGATAAGATGACCCTAATGGTTCATCTAGAAATTATTCCTATCTCCATCAACCTGCACTATTTTACAGATATAGGACAAGGAACAGAAAGTTCATTGAAACTGCTACCAGACAATGATATTATTACGCTGAAAGCAACCAAGGGATTTGTAGAATCCACTTATAAGTGGCAATATCAAGTGCCTGGCGAAGGAACTTGGCATGATATGCCTAATAACGTATCTTACAGTGAAGGAAAATCTGTTGTTACATTCAAGGGAACAGACCTATATGACCAGAATACATTTAACAGCCTGATACAGCAAGGGAAGAATATTCTTTTCCGTATCAATGCTATAACTGACGAAACTAGAAATGAGGCTGACTATAAAAAGATTATATTGACACCGACCTATTCTGCCCCTCATATTCTATCCCATGATATAACATTGGAACAATGCCATCAATCTGGTGATGCATCTTTACGTGTATTCCTTGACAGACCACTCTGGCCGGGAGAAGCTTTAGCTGTTTTTAAAACAGGAGGCACAGGTTCTAATATAGATGCACTTGATGCTGAAAATAGTTTTCGAATTAACAACCTTGCAGCAGGTACATATACGTTCCAATTAAGAGGTACGCATAGTAATGGTCAAAATACTTATCGTGAAACTTCGAAGCATATTTTAAATGTAACGATAAATGAGCGTCCTGCCATCACCCACTCCTTTACCCAAAAGAATATCAGTTGTTTTTCCGGTCATGATGGAGAGATTACATTGGCGGCATCTGGTGGAACAGGGAATTTCACCGCTACACTTACAGATGCCGGCGGTTCTGTTGTGCAGACACAAACATTCAATACGGGCAATGTAAGTTTCAAACGGTTATCAGCTGGTAATTATACCTTGCGTGTGCAAGACAGCAATGGTTGTGTTGCTAAGACATCATCAGGAGAAGAACTTATCCACCAAGTGGTACTTACAGAGCCAAATGAGGCTGTTAGCATTACAGAAAAGAGCAAAACCAGTCCTTTGGCTTATCAATCTTCCGATGGGGCTATTCAAATAGCTGTTTCCGGCGGTACACCTTCCACTTCGGGATATACAGTACGTTTTGTGCGGAAAAGCGATGGTCAAGTCTTTACACCAACAGATTCGCATTCGGATGGTAGCCAATACATCTATACCCTTCGTAATATTCCTCGTGGCGAATATACAGCTATAGCTGAAGACATGAGATTTGCTCTGTTAGGGAATGAAGACAAACAGGATCCTTGTGGCTGCCATGCACAATTAGCGATAACACTTTCAGCACCGCCTCTTTTAACTGTAGATGTTGAAGAAACACATTTTATCAGCTGTCATGGTGATAGTGATGGAGAATTGACTGCTCATGGAAAAGGAGGTAAGCCTATTATTTCCGCACAGCTCCCCTATACGTATACTTGGTATAAAATATCGGGAAGTACAAAAGAACAACTTCCGCTGCAGATAGACAGTGTTGCCCATAATCTTTCAACGGGGCAATATCAAGTTAAAATTACAGACAGCAATGGAATATCCGTAGAATCGGCTGTGTTTGAACTTAAACAGCCAGACTTGCTGTCACTGTCATTTACAACACGTCCGCCTTCATGTAGCGGGGGAGCAGGGCTTATTTCAACAACCGTAACCGGTGGTACGGCTCCCTATACTTATGAATGGAACAAGGAAGGAGCAACGGAAGCAAATCTCACTATTAATGAAGCAGGCAGCTTTTTTGTCAGAGTTGTAGACAGTCGTGGCTGTTCCATTACTGGGAATGTCGAGGTAACAACTCCTGAAGCCATTTCTATCAAACCTACGATTACCAATCCAACTTGTTACGGTGCAGACAATGGTGCCATATCTCTTGAGCTGTCAGGTGGTACGGCTCCTTATACCATACATTGGGAAGATGATAATACCCTATCTACATCTAATCGAGAACATCTCAAAGCAGGAGAGTACGTAGCTGTCATCAGCGATCAAGCTGGCTGCTCCCTTCATTATCGTGTAGTCTTAGAACAACCGGAAAAGATGACAGTAAAACTTAGTAGCGGGTTTACGCTTTGCCATGAGCAATCACGTAAAATAACAGCCATACCGAGCGAAGAAAATGTCACCTACCAATGGCTGCATGACGGACAAGCCCTAACCGAGACCAGCAAGGAACTTACAGTAAGTAAGGCTGGTCATTATCGAGTTGTTATTACGAATGAGAAAGGTTGTACGGCAACATCTGAGGTTGAAATCAAAGCCAGCAACACAGAATTGCCTTTGGATATAACCATACCATCATCTGCCACAGCTGGTTCTCCTATTCATGCTGTCAACATCAGCCGTATAAGGGCAGACAAATTAGAATGGTCCTTGCCCGACAATGCTGTTATTACAAGCAAGTCCAACGAAAGTGTTGTCTTTACCATTCCAACACCCGGTATCTATGAAGTAATACTCACAGGATATTTAGGTGATTGTTCTACGGTTGTCAGCCAAAGATTAGAAGTTCTTGGTGAAGGAGGAGTAGTTCTGCCCGATGGAAAAGGAGATGCGATCAAACAGTTTTTGATTAGCCCTAATCCGACTACAGGGGATTTTAAAGTATATGTAGAACTCAAAGAACCAAGGGATTTTACTCTTAGGCTCCTCTCTCCGACATCTGTTGAAATGGATAAAAAGGAGATTAAAAACATCCAAAAGCAGACATTCGAATATGAATTGCGTGGCGATACGGAAGGAGTATTCAAAGTGGAGCTGTCTGTTGGAAACGAGAAATCTACGCTTAGAATCACGAAAAAAAGAAAATAACAATAGGTAGGACTTATAATAAAAGCAGGCTATATGAACAGACAGCATATCCATTTCTATTGGCGTTTTAAGGTTTTATTGATTTTCCTCGTCCTTTGTTGGGGAGGAAAGCAGCCTTTGCGTGCTCAATACTACCCAATTCATGCTACCGTTCAATGGCCGTCTCCTCAAAGTCCT
>ERZ773265.1546-NODE-1546-length-11752-cov-12.549970_pt1 | contig 11752 bp, 7 predicted proteins | sample MGYA00580512_ERZ773265 | MGnify/ENA primary metagenome ERZ773265 (study PRJEB29015, sample SAMEA2738169) | human oral metagenome | biome: human oral; feature: human-associated habitat; material: saliva | place: China | collected 2183 ...
CACGCTGACCCCGCAGCTGCGCGGCATCGACGACCCGGTCGACCGGACCATGCCCTACGCGTGCTCGCTGTGCGGGGCGTGCAACGAGGTCTGCCCGGTCAAGATCCCCTTCACCGACATCATCGTCCACCTGCGCAACCGGGTCGCCGACGCGCTCCATGAGGTTGAGCACCATGGTGGTGGTGACCTGGAACTGGCTGGTCAGTGTCTCCGGGGCCGCGTCGCGCAGCCGCTCGAAGGTCTTGTCCGTCCAGTTGACGCGCCCCTCAGGGGCCTTCTTGCGCACGATCTTGCGGCGCTTGCGCTCGTCGTCGCCGGCCTTGGCCAGCGCCTTGGCGTTCTCGATGACGTGCTCGGGGGCCTGGACGGAGACGTAGCCGCGGGTGTCGAAGCCTGCGCGCCCCGCCCGCCCGGCGATCTGGTGGAACTCGCGAGCGGTGAGGTGACGCTCCTTGGAGCCGTCGAACTTCACCAGGGAGGTCATGACCACCGAGCGGATCGGCACGTTGATCCCCACCCCGAGCGTGTCCGTGCCGCAGATGACGGACAGCAGGCCCTCGCGGGCCAGGCGCTCCACCAGCCGCCGGTAGCGCGGCAGCATGCCCGCGTGGTGCACGCCGATCCCGGCGCGCAGCAGCCGCGAGAGCGTGGCCCCGAAACCGCCCCCGAAGCGGAAATCGCCGAGCGCCTTCACGATCTCGGCCTTACGCGACTTGGACGCCAGATCCACGCTCAGCAGGGAGGTCGCCCGCTCCACCGCCTCCTTCTGGGAGAAGTGGACGACATAGACCGGCGCCTTGTCCTGCCCCACCAGGCGCTGAAGCAGCTCACCGATCGGCTCGACGACGTACTCCATCTCCAACGGAACCGGCCTCACGGCGTCGTCGACGACGGCGACCTCGCGGCCCGTGCGCTCGCGCAGGTCCCGCACGAAGAAGGAGACGTCGCCCAGCGTGGCCGACAGCAGCACCATCTGCGCCTGGGGCAGCTCCAGGAGGGGCACCTGCCAGGCCCAGCCGCGCTGCGGGTCGGCGTAGTAGTGGAACTCGTCCATGATGACGCAGTCCACGTCCATGTCCTCGCCCTCGCGCAGGGACTGGTTGGCCAGGATCTCCGCGGTGCAGCAGATGATCGGGGCGGCGGCGTTGATGGAGGTGTCCCCGGTGACCATGCCGACGTTGTCCGCCCCGAACAGGCGCACCAGCTCGAAGAACTTCTCACTGACCAGGGCCTTGAGGGGGGCCGTGTAGTAGGAGCGGCCCCCGCGGGCCAGGGAGGCGGTATGGGCTGCCAGCGCGATCATCGACTTGCCCGAACCCGTCGGGGTGGCGGCGATGACGTGGCGGCCCTCAAGGATCTCCGACAGCGCCTCATCCTGGTGCGGGTAGAGGGGACGGCCGGTCGTCTCCGCCCAGCTCGAGAAGGCCAGGTAGACCTCCTCGGGCTCGGGGACGCGCTCGGGATCGTCAGCCGGAATGAGGGCGTCGAGCATCGCGTTGAGGGCCGGAGCAGTCTGGGAGGTCACGGCGTCATCGTCTCACGTGGGTACGACAGGCGGCGCTGCCGGCCTGTGGCATGCTGGGCACCTACCGTCCGTCCAGTCTGCCGTAGGAGAACGATGGACCCCCGTGCCCGCATCGAGGCCTTCCTGGCGGACTACGCCGCCGCCCATGCCGAGGTCAAGCCGCTCTTCGACAACAAGGAGAAGGGAACGTCACTTGCTGCTTTCGATGCCTGGAGGGAGAAGCTGCGTGAGATCGACGTCGCGCACAGGAATGGCGAGTTCTACCGCCAGTACGCTTTCAGCTTTTGTAGTTCTCCTGACTTCAGGCCGGATACTGTCGAGATCGAGAAGATCGAGGTCTACGGCAATATGGCGAGGGCGAGACTTGAACGAGACTCCCGTGCCTATGGGGACCCCATTATCGAGATGATGCTGGTTCGCGTCGGCGACGACTGGCGTATCGACACCATTGACGACTACCGCGAGGAGCCGGGCTCCCCACTGGTGGACAAGGACGTGCTCGAGGCCTGGAAGGCCTCCGCCGACAAGACGAGTCCCATGGAGGCCCAGCACAAGGAGGACATGCCCGACCCCGCGGCCGTGTTCTCCGCCTCCTGGGCCTGCGAGGCGCTCAGTGAGGAGTTCATTGAGGAGGGCATGGAGTGGCAGGAAGGAGACGGCGACTGGGACGACCCGGAGGTCTTCGCCCCTTTGCTCGCCAAAGCCATTGAGCAGGCGCGTCGTCATGCTGAGGTCGGGCCGGTCGAGATTCAGGAGATCGGTCAGTTCCCGCACGGCAGCTACCTGGCGGTGGGAGACCCCTTCGGAGAGATGTGCCTGTGCGCCCTCAGGATCGATCCCGGCCTGGCTCGGGCTCAGGCCCTGCTGACTACACTGGGTGGCGAGCGGTGCGTGGCCGCGCTGCGCGTCATCCTCGCGGACCGCGAGCCGGTGCAGTGGAAGCACGCGATCGTCATGAATAGACGTGTGTACTCAACGGATGTGCATCCGTGGCATGAGCTGGACACCAGGTCGGGTAACGGCACCATCGCCGACGCCGACGCCTACTTCGGCATGACCCACAGGCAGTACTCCAGGGTGGAGCGGCAGGTGGAACAGACCTTCCTCATGGATCCGGGGTCGGGTCCCATTGGTGCCTCGACCTCCTCCGGACGGCAGTACGGCGTCGCCCAGGCCTACTGGGGCCTGGATGAGGACGGCCGGCCCGTCCAGCTGGTGCTCGACCACCAGGAGCTCTGGGCGCCCGCCGACCCGCCCGAGGCCACGACCGGGGCCTGAACCGTGCGACGTCGGCCCGCGCCCGCATCCTGAGGAACGACCGCACTATGTCCCGGGCGGCGATTCATGAGAGCATGCGGGCCGTCCCCACCTGTCGCGACACCGTGAAAGGCTGAATCTCCCATGGATGCCCTCGCCGCTCAGCTCGAGGCCGTCTCGGACTGGATCACGCTCCACATCACCATGTGGGTGCTCGTCGGTACCGGGATCCTGCTGACCGTCCGCACCGGCTTCGTGCAGCTCCGCCGCCTGCCGGACATGTTCCGCCAGGTGGCCGGGTCGCGTTCCGGGGCTCAAGGAGGCATCTCCTCCTTCCAGGCCTTCACGATCTCCCTGGCCGCCCGCGTGGGCATCGGCAATGTCTTCGGCGTGGCCGCCGCCCTCATTCTGGGCGGCCCCGGTGCGATCTTCTGGATGTGGGTGGTCGCCCTGGTCGGGATGGCCACCGCCTTCTTCGAGGCGACCCTGGCCCAGATGTTCAAGGTCCGCCACACCGACGGCTCCTTCCGCGGCGGCCCCGCCTACTACATGGCGCGCGGGATGCGCAGCCGCCCCCTGGGTGTCGCCTTCGCGGGACTGACGATCTTCACCTGCGGCTTCTCCATCATCATGGTCCAGTCCAACGCCGTCGCCGGAGTCATCGGCCCTGACTCCCCGCTGCACCTGCCCCCGAGCGCCGCCGCCGCGGTGCTGGTGGGACTCTCCGCCCTGGTCATCCTGGGCGGAGTGCGCCGGGTCGCCCGCGTCACCGAGTGGATGGCGCCCATCATGGCCCTGGTCTACGTCGTCATGGCCGTTGTCATCGTCGCCCTCCACATCACCCAGCTCCCAGGACTTGTGGTCACGATCATCTCCTCGGCCTTCGGTCCGGTGCCCTTCGCCGGAGGGGTGACCGGCGGCATCATCGCCGCCCTGACCAACGGGACCCGCCGCGGCCTGTTCTCCAATGAGGCCGGACAGGGTACCGCCCCCTTCGCCGCCGCCACCGCCACCGTGGCCCACCCCGTCCAGCAGGGGCTCATTCAGTCCCTCGGCGTGTTCGTCGACACCATCATCGTGTGCACCGCGACCGCGTTCATCATCCTGGTCTCCGGCGTCTACAGCCCCGCCCTCGTCCAGGCCGGCACGCTGACCCCCAAGGCCGCGGGCACCTTGACCTCCGACGCCGTCGCCGCCACCCTCGGCAGCTGGACGGCCGTCCCCATGGCCATCGTCATCTTCGTCCTGGCCTTCTCCTCCATCATCGCCGCGGCCACCTACTCCGAGGTCTCCATGACCTTCATCTCCGAGCGGCCCGAGTGGCGCTGGCTGCCCCGGCTCGTCTCGGTGGTCTCCACCGGGCTGGGGGCGCTCGCCTCTCTGACCGTCGTGTGGAACACCGTCGACATCACCATGGCCGTCATGACCCTGACCAACCTGGTCGCCCTCATCTGGCTCGCCCGCTGGGGAGTGGGGGCACTCAGGGACTGGGACGCCCAGCGCGCGGCGGGACGAGTCACGCCCCTGTTCAGCGGTGTGGGCAACCCCTACCTGCCCGGCGACCTCCCCGGTGACGTCTGGACCGGCGAGAGGACCCACCTGGACGAGGCGGGCGGCACCGCCGACGACGGCGTTCCCGCAGCCACCCCGGCCAGCAGCCAGCCCGCCGCCTCGACAGGAGCCGACGCATGAACCTCACCAGTATCGAGAACCTGCTCAACTCCGTCGACGACTTCTTCTACACCTATCTTCTTACCGCCCTGCTCATCCTGGCCGGCATCTACCTGACCGCACGTAGCCGTCTGGTCCAGCTGCGCCACTTCGGCACCATGGTCAACTCGCTGTCCGGGTCCCGATCGGGTGCGCAGGGCGGTATCTCCTCCTTCCAGGCCTTCGCCGTGGGGCTGGCCGCGCGCGTCGGCATCGGCAACATCGCCGGAGTCGCCCTGGCCATCGTGGCAGGCGGCCCCGGTGCCCTGCTCTGGATGTGGGTCGTCGCCCTCATCGGCATGGCCACCAGCTTCGTGGAGTCCACGCTCGCCCAGATCTTCAAGGAGCGCGGCCGGGACTTCACCTTCCGCGGGGGCCCGGCCTACTACATCAAGAACGGTCTGGGATCGGCCCTGTGGGGCAAGATCTTCGCCGCCATCTGCATCGTCTCAGTCGGCGTGACGGTGGTCATGGTGCAGACGAACTCACTGGCCCAGGTCATCACCGCCACCGTCCCCAGCGTCTCGGCCTGGATGGTGGGGGTCTTCCTCGTCCTGCTGACCGCTCCCGTGGTCCTGGGAGGGGTCCGGCTCGTGGCCCGAGTCGCGGAGTGGCTGGCCCCCATCATGGCGATCGCCTACGTGCTCATGGCCGTGGTGGTCATCATCCTCAATATCGGCAGGCTCCCGGAGGTCCTGGGGAGCGTCTTCGAAGGGGCATTCGGTCTCAACCAGGCCCTGTTCGGCACCGCCGGAGGCATCCTTGCGGCGCTGCTCAACGGCGTGCGCCGCGGGCTGTTCTCCAACGAGGCCGGGCTCGGAACCGTCCCCAATGCCGCCGGCACCGCGACCGTCGCCCATCCCGTGCGCCAGGGCCTGATCCAGTCCTTCGGCGTCTTCGTCGACACGATCCTCGTGTGCACGGCCACCGGCCTGCTCATCCTGCTGACCACCAAGACCTACCACCCCGGCGACGGCTCCCTGGTCGGAGCGATCCTCACCCAGCAGGCCGTTGCCGAGCACCTGGGTGCCTGGACCACCTGGCCCATGGTGGTGCTCATCTTCGTCCTGGTCTTCTCCACGGTGCTGGGCTGCTACTCCTACGCGCAGGTCAACGTCAACTTCCTGGGCGGAGAGCGCCGGTCCGAGCAGATCTTCGGGATCGTCCTGACCGCTGCGGCCTTCGGCGGCACCGTCCTGACCCTGCCCGTCGTCTGGGCCCTGTCCGACATCGCCCTGGGGCTCCTGGGCGTGCTCAACCTCGTCGTCATCATCCGGCTGGCCCCCTGGGTCATCGGAGCCCTGCGGGACTTCGAGTCCCAGCGCGCCCGGGGCATCACCGAGCCCGCCTTCGTGGGCCACGGCAACTCCCTCCTGCCCGGTGATGTGGTCCCCGGCATCTGGGAGCCCGACGACGTGGCGAAGCGGGGCTGATTCTCATGGCACCTCTGGGGCGCATCTCATGGATGGGCCAGGTCGATGCCGTCCTGGCCTCCGTCTCCGACATGCTCTACTCCTGGGGCCTCATGTGGCTCCTCATCGGGGCGGGCATCTTCTTCACCGTCAGGACCCGGGGCGTCCAGGTGCGGCACACCGACGCGATCGCTGCCTCAGTGATCGGCTCCCGCGACGGCAGCCACGGCGGCATCACCTCCTTCCAGGCCTTCGCCGTCGGACTGGCCTGCCGGGTGGGGACCGGCAATATCGTCGGGGTCGCACTGGCACTCATCCTGGGCGGGCCCGGAGCCGTGCTGTGGATGTGGCTCGTGGCGATCCTGGGAACCGCCACCGCCTTCAGCGAGGCCACGCTCGCCCAGCTGTTCAAGGTGCGTCGCCCCGACGGCACCTTCCGCGGCGGTCCCGCCTACTACATCTCGCGAGGACTGGGGCTGCCGATCCTGGGCGGGGTGTTCGCCGTCGTCTTCCTCATCGCCAACGGCCTGGTCATGCCCATGGTGCAGGCCAACGCCATCACCGCCTCCCTGCAGGGGGCCGGAGGGCTCTCACCGAGCCTGGGAGCCGTCCTCGTCGTGGCCCTGACCGCGCCGGTCCTCCTGGGAGGCCTGCGCGCCATGGCCCGCGTGGCGGAGTACCTGGCCCCGTTCATGGCGCTGGCCTACCTGGTGCTGGTTCTGGCCATCCTCCTGACCCACCCCGTCCAGGCCCTCGAGGCGGTGCGCTCCATCATCGAGGGCGCCTTCGGCCTGCGCCAGGGGCTGGGCGGCCTGGCCGGCGGAGTGACCGCCGCGCTGCTCAACGGTGTGCGCCGCGGCCTGTTCTCCAATGAGGCGGGACTCGGAGGGGCAGCCTGCGCCGCGGGCTCGGCCACCGTGAGCCACCCCGTCCAGCAGGGATTCATCCAGGCCTTCGGGGTCGTGGTGGACACCCTGTTCGTCTGCACGGCGACGGCGCTGGCGATCCTGGTCGCCGGTGCGGACGTCCTCCAGCCCGGGGCGAGCGCCAAGGAGAGTGCGGGAACCCTGACCCAGGACGCCATCGCCCACCTCGTGGGGGAGTGGAGCCGCTGGCCCATGGCGCTGCTCGTCGTCGTCCTGGCCTACACCACCATCATCGGGGCCTTCTCCTACGCCCAGGTCTGCCTCGACTACCTCACCGACCGTCCCTGGGTCGCGCGTGCGCTGCAGATCGGCGCCGTCATCTGCGCCGGCATCGGCAGCGTGCAGCAGCTGACCACCGTGTGGACCCTGGCGGACGTGCTCCTGGGGCTGGGCGCCATCATCAACCTCGTGGCGCTGGTGCTCCTGAGCCGATGGGTCGTCGGCGCGCTCAGGGACTGGGAGGCCAGGCGGGGCAGGTCGACGGCGGAGGGCGACCAGTCGGTCTTCCGCAGGGACTCCGAGTACCTTCCGGCGCCTCTGCCGGAAGGCGCCTGGGAGGGGGCAGGTGACCGGTAGATGGGAGGTGTCGCGCACAACGCACCACGCGCCTCGCGCACGTGCGGCAGCGATGCCACAGGGCCGTCACCGAATCGAAACACTGTATCCGTAGCCTTCGCGAATACGGTGCCCTCCCTCCCGAAGGAGGGGGACGTGGGCAGGACGTGTATCCCGGTACGGACCGCTCCCGTGCTGGTTCGCGCGCCCGACTCCCACCGCGCCCGCGCCGTCGTCCCACCCCTACGGAGGATCTCACGTGCAACCGGTTCTGGCTTCCCTGACCAGTGCGGCATCCAGCGCAGACAACAGCTGGACCGCATCCTTGGAGCGCTTCTTCAACGATGGCGCCAAGATCCTCGATGATGCCGCCGGGTACCTGTTCCTCTACCTGCTCGCCTGGCTGCTCGTGCTGGGGGGCCTGTACTTCACTGTGCGGACCGGATTCGTGCAGCTGCGGCTCTTCCCCTACATGGTGCGGGCCATCACCTCCTCCCGTGACAGCAAGGAGGGCGGGATCTCCTCCTTCCAGGCCTTCGCCGTCGGGCTGGCCTCCCGCGTGGGCACCGGCAACATCGTGGGTGTGGCCATCGCCATCACCATGGGCGGCCCCGGCGCCGTGTTCTGGATGTGGATCGTGGCGCTGGTGGGCATGGCCACCGGATTCATCGAGGCCACCCTCGCCCAGCTCTACAAGGTCACCCACCCCGACGGCACCTTCCGCGGCGGCCCGGCCTACTACATCCAGCGCGGCCTGGGGTCCAAGCCCGCCGCCAAGCTCTTCGCCGTCGTCATCACCTTCGTCTTCGGCTTCGCCTACGAGGCCACCCAGGCCAACACGATCGCCGCCACGTTGGAGAGCACTTTCCACGTCGAGCCGTGGATGACCGCCGTTGCTCTGGTCGTCATCACCACGCCGATCATCTTCAAGGGCATCAAGTCGGTCGCTGCCGTCTCGGAGTGGCTCGTGCCGATCATGACGGTGGTCTACGCCCTCATCGCCGTGGCCATCCTGGTGCTGCACGCCAGCGCGATCCCGGGAGCGATCCTCTCCATCTTCGAGGGCGCCTTCGGAGTCGACCAGGCCTTCGCCGGGACCGCCGGGGGATTCACCGCCGCACTTCTCAACGGCACCCGCCGAGGCCTGTTCTCCAACGAGGCCGGTGAGGGATCGGTCCCCAACATCGCGGCCACCGCCACCGTCCCCCACCCTGTCCAGCAGGGATTCGTGCAGTCCCTGGGCGTCTTCGTCGACACGATCGTGGTCTGCACCGTCACCGCCCTCATCGTCCTGCTCTCCGGGGTCTACGACCCGGTGGCCGCCCAATCCGCCCCAGAGGTTGCCAATGGCGCCGCCAACACCCTGACCTCGGCATCGGTCACCAACGTCCTCGGTGGCTGGGCGCAGTACCTCATGGCCGTCATCATCTTCGTCTTCGCCTACTCCTCGCTCCTGGGCAACTACACCTACGCCCAGGTCAACATGGACTACCTCCAGGGCAAGCAGCACAAGCACTACGCCCTGCGGGCCATGATTATCGTGGCCACCGCCGTCGGCTCCCTGTCCACCCTCACCTTCGTGTGGAGCCTGTCCGACCTCGTCATGGGGGCGATGACCGTCATCAACATGGTCTCCATCCTCGCCCTGGGAGGCTGGGCCTTCGGGGCCCTGCGCGACTGGGAGGCCCAGCGTCGCGCCGTCGAGGCCGGTGAGAAGGACGAGATCCGCTTCATCGCCACCGGCAACCCCTACCTGCCCGGTAAGCTCCCCGGAGACATCTGGGCCGTTGACGGCGCCGCCCACGCCGCCATCACGGAGCGTCGCGCCGCGCTCGAAGAGGCTTCGGGCAGCTGATCCCAACAGCGCTAGGCTGAGGCCCATGAAGATCGCGCGCTTCTCCACCGGCGACGAGCCCCTCTACGGCATCGTCCAGGGCCTGCCCGAGCACGAGACCGTCTCGGGCGAGTCCGAGGGGCACCTCCTGGTCCTCAAGGGAGACCCCCTCTACTCCCTGCCCGAGGCCACCGGGGAGGTCGTCGAGCTGCGTGAGGCCCGGCTCCTGTCACCGGTCATCCCGCGCTCCAAGGTCGTGGGGATCGGGAAGAACTACGCGGGCCACATCGTCGAGATGGGGGAGGACGAGCCGCCGCGCGATCCGGTGGTCTTCCTCAAGCCCAACACTTCGGTCATCGGACCGGACGCTCCCATCGTCCTGCCCGCCTGGAGCGAGGAGGTCCACTACGAGGCCGAGCTCGCCGTCGTCATCAAGACCCTCGCCAAGGACGTCCCCGTGGAGCACGCCGACGACGTCATCCTGGGGTACACGGTCGCCAACGACGTCTCGGCCCGCGACCGCCAGCGCGCCGAGCCGCAGTGGGTGCGGGCCAAGGCCTTCGACACCTCCTGCCCCCTGGGGCCGTGGATCGAGGTTCCCGAGCCCGGCCGCGAGCCGCTCTTCTCACCCGGAGACGCGGTGGTGCGCGCCCGGGTCGACGGCCGCCTCGTCCAGGAGGGGCGCACCGCTGACATGATCCGCTCGATTCCCGAGCTGGTCGCCTACGTATCGACGATCTTCACTCTTCTTCCCGGCGACGTCATTCTCACCGGCACACCGGCGGGAGTCGGCGAGATCCGAGCCGGTCAGCGCGTCGAGGTCGAGGTCGAGGGCATCGGCTCCTTCTCCAACCCGGTGGTTCGTCGCTGAGGCGACGCGGCCGGCCCCGCGGAGCTTAAGTCCTCGTCCCGACGACGATGGGCGGGACTCCCGGGGCGTGCCCTGAGAATCCTGCCCATTGGCGAGTGCTGGTGTTGCCCCTCGGCTGTTGCTTCTCGGCCATGGGGCGCCGAGGCAGGCGATCAGGCGTCCTTGGGTGAGCTGCCTGAGCTCTTCTGGTCACTCTTCTTGTCGTCGCTCTTGGAGTCCTTGCCCGTGCCATCGTCGGATGCGCCCTCATCCATGTCGGCCGGGCCCGGGTCGGTGACGGTCGTGTCCTTCATGAGATCGTCAAGAACGGCGGTGGAGTACTTGTCCTTGGGGCAGATGAGAGTTGCGGTGAGCATGGTCGGCCTCTTGATGGTCGAGAATGCTCTGATGAACTCAGTGGCTTGGTATTCCTTGCCGTCCTTGCCGGTGTAGGTCCAGTCCAGCCTCTTGGTCTCAATGGCGTTTCCAGAGGCGTCTTTGACGGAGGTCGAATCATCCTGTGCGGGTTTGAAGCTCACATGGGTGACACCCTGAGAGAACTTCTGCTGCTCGCTCGCCGCGTGGGTTTCTGTGTCCTCGCGGTCAGTGGAGAGCTGTCCGTTGAGGAGGTTCTGCATCGTCACGAACTGGCAGCCGTCGTCGCTGACCAGCTCATTGACTCCTCCGGTATCGCGCTTCGTGTTGGTCCAGCCCGGTGCTGACACGATGATGTGCCAGCCGGCTGCTCCTCCATTGACCTCCGTGCCCTCTGTGCTGGAGGAGTCGGAGGGCTTGTCCGAGGACTGCGACGAGCTCTTGCCTGATGAGGTGCTGGAGCGTGCGGGGCCGGACTCGTTCTGACACGCAGCGAGAACCGGGACCGCCAGGGCGAGGCTGAGGCCGGCGACAAGGGGAAGCCTGAGAACCGATCGGCGGCGGCTGGTGGAATGTGCCGCGGGATGTGGGGACGGGGACATGAGGCCTCCAAGGAACGATGAGTCGGGAGCCTTCCCGAACGGACTGGGGATGTCATCACCTCTGCTGGGAGCCGCGAGAACTTCCTGGCGGCGACATCATGATCTCATGGGTGCCACGTTAATTCGTCTGAGTGCGCAGAGCGATGGGGTAAGTTCCCCATCCCTCGGAGTCGAGGTCGAGTACTCCAGGTGAGGGACTTCCTCATAGCGTCCCCGTGTCCGATGATGAATTCGGGCAACACATGATCCTCAGACCATGTTGACGCACGAAAAGGAAGTCGTGGCTATGAGGACAGTGCCTGCTCGGCATATTGCCGCAGGGGCCTCAGTGCTGGTCATGACCGCTGGAGCGTTCACGGTGCCGGCGACGGCGGCCGGTGTGGCCGGGCCTCGCCCGAGGGGGTTCCCGATCAGTACACCTAGGTGGCGTCAGAGGGGACTATCCTGGCCCCATCATGCCTGAACTCAGTGATCACTCATCCGCTGTCCGTCCTGAGCCCCCCACCGTCTCCGGTATCCCGGAGCAGGGCTCATCGTCCGTGCGCGTACGTTTCTGCCCCTCACCCACGGGAACCCCTCACGTGGGCATGGTGCGCACCTGCCTGTTCAACTGGGCTTACGCCCGCCACACCGGCGGAACCTTCGTCTTCAGGATCGAGGACACCGACGCCGCCCGTGACTCCGAGGAGTCCTTCGACGCCATCCT
>ERZ773265.1556-NODE-1556-length-11692-cov-2.672166_pt1 | contig 11692 bp, 11 predicted proteins | sample MGYA00580512_ERZ773265 | MGnify/ENA primary metagenome ERZ773265 (study PRJEB29015, sample SAMEA2738169) | human oral metagenome | biome: human oral; feature: human-associated habitat; material: saliva | place: China | collected 2183 ...
AGTTCTTTAAAGAATCTCCATCACTTATCAGCCTTTTGGCTAAGACCAAGTGTCGGAATCTCCACGTTGTTGTATCCGTAGTGAGCTGTTACTGGAGCCATGTAGTCTTCTTCTCTCTCAAAGATAAATCCGTAGCCTACACCACCTTCAATCTGTCTTGCGATACCGTCGCCGTTTCTTGCTGGGTACTTAGCTGAGTCTACGAAGAAGCCTTCCTGTACAGCCTGGAAGTATCCACCTACTTCGATGATTTCTTCCATGAATAGAAGTGCTCTTTCCTTGATGTCTCTAACCATCTCTCTTAGTGGGCCGTCCTTCTTGAGCTCTACGAGTTCCATAAGTCCGTCCATACCGATGAGTGCCTGCTTAGCATTGTCGCAAGCTTCCATGTTGTAGATGTGCCATGGAACGTTTCTACCTTCATCAGGTGTGATTGTTGACTGGATATCAGCACGTGTAAGCTTTGAAATGAACATGTTTAGCACGTGTGTTACAGTAGCTTCTCTTACTGATGAGCAGATATACTTTGTGTTCTGCTGAGCTCTCATCTTATATCTATCGCAGATATCTCTAAGTGCTACAGCGTATGGCAAGTCAAGGTACATACAAGGAGCTGGTGTAGCTGTTGGTGGTACTGTTGACAGTGAGATGTTGCTTGGCTTAATACCAACCTTCTCTGAGAAGAGTGAGTTGATTGAGTGCTGAACGATAAGCTCAGGCATTACCTTCCAAGCTTCTCTTGCTGTTGCGTTAGCATTGTGAGCGCCGTCAATCTGAAGAATGTCAGCCCAAGCCATAATCTTCTTTGATTCACAAGCGTCAACAAATGATCTAACACAGTTGATATCTCTGTAAAGAACGTTGTACTGTGGATCCTGGTGAGCACCGTTGATACCTTCTTCAGCGAACATTACCGCTACATCTGGTCCTGCTACACCTGATACGTATGAGTGGTAGTTGATTGGACGACCTACTTCATCCTCAATTAAGTCAAGAGCCTTTCTCTGTGCTCTAACCTGTTTTCTTGTTACAGGAATACCACCGATACCCTGTGGAGTACCCTCCATAAGGCCATCGATATGTGACTGACCCATATGTCTGATTACCATGATATGGTCAGCGCCGTGCCATGCAGCCATTCTCATTCTTCTGATATCATCTTCGAATCTACCAGAAGCAATTTCTGTTGTGATTACTGGAAGTGGCTGTGGATCGATATCTCCAAAGAACTTAGCTGGTGGAAGACCAACACTGTTCTTTAGTGGCTTTGAGCAATCCTTATATACAAAAGGTCCTAGCTCTAGGTTTGGAGCTGGTTCACGCCAGTGCCATCCTCTTCTTCTTGGCTCATACTTATCAAGATCCTTGATAATCTCTCTAACGTCAATCTTTTCGTTATGCTTTAAAATCATATCTGACATTTTTATTTGCCCCCTTTCTTAAAGAGAGCAACAGCATCTGTCCAGTATTCACCGTTTGCTAATGCTGTGCCTGCTTCAGGAATAGTAATGTTCTTTTCTTTTGAAATCTTGTAAACAACGTGACCTGCGCCGTGGCCCATTAGTCCGTTATCCATGCAACCCTGTACAATCTTCTGTGTCTCGAGTGATGAAATTCCCATTCTTAGGAGTACAGCTCTCTCAACTGAAGGTGTTGTGTTCTTCTTTCCAAGCTCCAAAAGAGGATTTACTACCTGTTCTGTAAGCTGCCAGAATCTCTCATATAGTTCTTCGTCAGTAAGATTAGCTATATGTTTTCTTCTTTCTTGAAAATCGTCTTCTCTTATCATTCTTTTTCTCCTTTTATTTTATAGACCTAGGGCGTTCTTAACAAATTCGATATCTGTCTTTGTCTCATCTGCTAGGAACTGAAGGTCTTCAGCTGTTGGGTTTGTTACTCCATGCTTCTTGCATGACTTCTTGATTAGAGACTCTCTGAAGCGCTTGATGTCAGCTTCCTGGATTCTTAGGTAGCTTGGGTCCTTAGGAAGTACTAGGTTTACGCCTGGCTTATCTTCCTTATCTGGATCACCGAACTTGATCTCGATTCCATTCTCTCTAGCGAATGCCATCTGTGGCTGGATGTGCTTACCAGCACCTGTGTACTCAGTTTCGCTTACTACGATTACTGCATCTTCTGGAAGTTCCTGAGCTAGTGCAAATGCAGCAGCTACAGCTGTGTTTCCAGCAGGTCCTCTTTCGATACCTTCTAGCTGAGCAAGAGCTTCTGTGATGTACATTACATCACCCTGCTTAACTGTTACGTATCTATCCATGTAACGTAGAGGTCTTGCAGCACTTCTTGGAACATCTGAGTGGTCAGGATCTGTAGCGTATGGTACACCGAATCCTGTGTGTCCTGTTGTGCATGACTTCTTGTTGAATGCTTCGTCTGATGCCATTGAAAGTCCTGTTAGGTCGATTGAAGCTGAAACAAGCTTTGTATCTACAGCGCCAGCCTTGATTAGACCACGAGCTGTACCTGTCATCATTCCGCCACCAGCGTTTGTGCAAACTACCATCTCTGGATCCTTACCAATGCGCTCACGGCACTGTGTGGCGATCTCGTATCCAAGTGTTTCTACACCAGCGATACCAAATGGTGAGTATAGTGAAGCGTTGAAGTATCCTGTATCCTCAAGGATTGATAGGAATGAGTAGAATAGCTCAGGTCCTACTGTTAGCTGAACAACTTCTGCTCCGTATGCTTCGCACTTTCTAGCCTTTTCTACGATTTCAGGCTGCCCAACTCCGTGTGAGTCGTAGCACTCCTGAACGATGATGCACTTTAGACCCTGCATAGCAGCCTGTGATGCAACAGCAGCACCGTAGTTACCTGATGTAGCAGCGATAACGCCCTTGTATCCTAGCTTCTTAGCATGTGCAACTGCGCAAGCAGCTCTTCTTGCCTTAAAGCTTCCTGATGCGTTTGCAGCCTCATCCTTAGCGAAAATTCTTGCACCATATCCTGGCTTTGCATACTTTCTTGAAAGAGCTGAAAGGTTGCGTAGCTCGATAAGTGGTGTGTTTCCTACTGCGTGCTCTGACTGAATTCTAGCGATTTCATCAAGAGTGTATCCTGTTGACTTCATTAGAGCTTCGTAATCAAATGCAACTGAACCTGATTCAAAATCATTGTAGTCAAGTCCAAGAGCTTTCTTCATGATCTCATTCGATCTTCCCATCACGGAATCATAATCTTTTGCTAATGCCATTATTTGTTACCTCCCATGATTTCTCTGAGCTGCTTATCGATTTCGATAATTTCTGGAACGAACTTTCCGTAGCTGTGTGTATAGTAAGGTCCCACCTCAATGAGTTCGCCTTCTACAATACGACCAACTGCTGTCTCTACCTTAACTGTGTCGCCGATTTCAGCGTCCTCTAGTAGAGTTCCCTTTGTCCACATTTCCAAGTCACACTTCTGGGTATCTTCAGGAATCTTTCCTGTTCTTTCTGCAGCCTTAAGAACTACAGAGTGAATTCTTACCCACTCGCCTTTTTTTGCCATTTTGTTACTCCTTTATTGATAGGGCGCGAAAAATAACTTCCGCGCCCGTAGTAAATAACTTTTGTTTAATTATTTTACAATCTTCTTGTCTGGGTTGATTCTTTCTCTTACGTCTCCCATGATTGCGCGTGGAACTGGAAGAGTAATCATTGTGTGTAGACCAGCATCTGCGTTGATAACCTGTGGAATCATGTTTACGCACATAGCGATTGTTCCAAGACCACCTTCAACCTCTGGGCTGTTTACCATGTTTACGTTAGGTGTTCCCTTGATGATTACATAGTCACCAGTCTGAACGCCAACCTGCTCTGGCTCGATCTGCTGTGGGTGCTCCATGCGAACTTCCATTCCGTTTGAAAGTGTAGCATCAGCTGTCATAGCAACACCTGCGCATGATCCCTTAGCTGCGAATCCGTAAGGTGACTTTCTGTCTACATCTGTTGTGATAGGAGCCATGTCCTGAGCGAACTTCTCAACGCCTAGTCCTAGACCTTCAGCGATCATTCCTACTGACTCAGCGAATCCAACGTGTCCTGACATTGTGCCGTTAGCTTTTCTTGTCTCAAACTCTTCTACGCTGATACCGATTCCCTGCTCTTCCATTACAGTCTTACCGAATGGTGATAGTGAGTTAACTCTCTTTGATAGGATGTGCTCTACGTCTACCATGCAACCTGTCATAACAAGTACTAGAAGGTCCATGATATGTCCTGGGTTGATACCTGTTCCAAGAACTGATACTCCGTTAGCCTTAGCAATCTCATCAAGCTGCTTAGCTAGTTCTGGCTCCTGAGCTGCTGGGTATGACATCTCTTCTGCTGATGTGATAACGTTTAGCTTCTGCTCTAGGATGAATTTTAGCTTATCAAAAGCTGTTCTTGTGAATGAGTCTGTGCAAAGAAGAACGATGTCTGCTGCACCTGGCTTGATTAGATCCTTAGGATCTGAAATTAGTACGTCAGGTCTGTCGCCCTTTTCTGTCTTGATGAAGTCGTACATTGACTTACCAATCTTAGCTCCTCTACCTGCAACGCCAACGATTTCAAAACCCTTCTTTGAAAGAATCATGTCAGCCATTCCGCCGCCCATAGCGCCGAGTCCCCAAATAATTACTTTTACATTTTCCATAATAACTTTCACTCCTTTTCTTTGTCTAAGCTATATGCCAACTAATTTTGGCGATTAGGAATTGCGATTTTTCGCATACCCAATACACTAATGCAATTGCTGTGCCAACTATATTGTGTATACATTATTTTTATATCACGGATTCTTTCGCCATATAGGTTATTATAACACAAAAATCGTGGTTTTTTTGTGAAGAAACAAAAAGACTTGTTTTCGCAAGTCTTTTCAAAAAATTGTACAGTTTTTAGATGCAAATATATGGGCATTTTTGATGCAAATAATTTTGCATTTATTCCTTTAGGCCATATTTCTTCATCTTGTGTTGTAAGGTTTGACGCTTTATCATCAAAACCTCTGCAGTCTTTGAAATATTACCACCTTGATCGAGCAAAGTACCTCTAATTATCTCTTTTTCGAGACTTTCCATATACTCTGTAAGTGGTCCACGCCTCTGCCAATTTGCCATATCATCGCCTAGCGCTTCTGCACGCATAGGCATCTGAAGCAGCTTTGTCGTCAAAACGCTCTCGTTATCAGCCATTGAAACAGCTTGAATTACAATGTTTTCGAGCTCACGCACATTTCCGGGATAGTCGTAGCTGTTCAGCTTTTCTATGACATTTTCGTCCACGCTAGTAAGATGCTTGTTAAACTGTTTGTTGTGCTTCCCAAGGAAGTTCTCTATCAAAATAGGAATATCGCTCATTCTCTCGCGAAGCGGTGGAATGCTTATTCCTACAACATTAAGTCTATAGTAAAGATCTCGTCTGAGTTTACCCTCTTCAATTAGCTTTTGTGGCGGCTCATTAACAGTAGCGATAATCCTTGTATCTATTGGAATGTCACGGGTTCCTCCGACACGTCTTATATACATTTCTTGAAGAACTCGAAGTAGCTTACCCTGAAGTTCATAAGGCATGGAGTTGATCTCGTCGAGCAAAAGAGTTCCGCCACTGGCCTGCTCAAAGAGCCCAGCTCTATCTGTAGCCCCTGTAAATCCACCCTTTGTCGTACCAAAGAGAATTCCTTCAAGAAGGGATTCCGGAAGTGCAGCGCAGTTCTGCGCTAGAAACGGCTTGTTCTTGCGCTTGCTGGCGCAGTGAATACTCTGTGCAAAGAGTTCCTTACCAGTACCAGTTTCTCCATATATGAAGACCGTAGCATCGTTTTTTGCAGCCTTCTGGGCGCGCTCGATTACATGAGTAAAGTTCGGAGATTCTCCAACTAGGTCATCAAAACTATATCTTTTGATGGACGGTGGTTCAACCTCACTGCCCATGTCCTTTTCTTGTAACTCCAAAATAGTATTGCTCATAGACTGAAGTGCCGTTATATCCTTTGCAACTTCAATCGCCGCAATCGTTGTATTTCCGACCTTTACTGGCACTGTACTATTGACTGTAGTTATATTTCTGCCATAAAGATTCTTATATGATTGACGTTTATTTCTCGTCGAAATTCCCTTCTTCAGCGCTTGAAACATCGTGCTTTCGGCCTGAGTAACGCCCGGAAAAGCCTTGTGATACTCTTTCCCGATTACATCGCTCGTCGAAATTTGCTCAACATCTGACATCGCCCTATTGTAGAAAATGCCAACTCCGTCCTGATCAACTATGTAAACGCCCTCGTCCATTATGTCGAGAAGGCGCTCTAAAATCAGCTTATAGTCTTTGTTTTCCATCTAAAACTCTCCTTCATAACCTACATAATACCACATAAAAATAGCGAGTGCAAATATTTTTGCACCCCCTTTTATCATAGACTCCGCACAGTCTTTATATCAAAAAAAGAAGAAGCAGTAGGTGAAACCCGCTGCTCCTCCCTAGGCCTAAAGTTTAATTGAATACTTTAGGCCATGTGGATTTTAGTTATAGCTGATTGTGCTCTCGCTCACTCCAGCGCCACTTACGATTATGTTGTTGAAGGACTTGCTTGGCTTTAGTGTGCCTAGCACATTTCCGCTTGAATCCTTGACAACGATTTCTGAAGCTGATGAGCTGCTTACATTCAGTACTACTGTGTTCATGCCTGACTTAGCAGTAAGAGACTGGAGCATGCTTCCGTTATCTGTAGCGATTACAACTCCGCCACTGATTGTTCCAGTGCCTGTGAAGTCAAGAGCTGCATTACCACCTCTTGATGGTCCCTCGACATATAAGGTGCCTCCTGTAACTTCGAAATTTCCGTTTGAATCAACTCCGTCGCCTTCTGCAGAGATGTTTATCTCGCCCCCAGTGATTTTGATGTACGCATTCTCATCTACGGACATATCTCCACCTCCTGGGCCGCCTCCTGGCCCACCAAAGCCCTGATTTGTGCTATCACTGCTAGATGATGAGCTTGCTGCGTTTAGACCGTCGTCACTTGAAGTTACATCGATTTTTCCGCCATTTATATCGATACTCTGTCCCTCAATACCTTCGGAGGATTCGGTGACAGTTATCGTTCCTCCATCAATGGTAACATTGTTTCCGCTGTGTATTCCGTCATCCGCTGCGGTTATTTTGATAGTTCCGCCTTTGATATATACAAAGCCCAGGTTGCTATCATCCTTGTTTTCACTGTGGATTCCATCATTTGATGAATTAATCGTTATTGTACCATCAGCAATTCTTACACTGTCCTTTCCCTGAAGGCCGTGTCCACTTGATGTGACATCTATGGTTCCTGATGCAATTACAAGGTCATCCTTGCTGACAACTCCGTGTCCTGACGCTGTGCTGATTTTAAGGGTACCTGTTCCGTTTATTGTCAGGTCATCTTTTGAGAAGATTACTCCGTCAACAGTTGATGAATCATCCGAAGCGAACTCTCCTGTTTCTGTCAAAGTGTTTTCACTTCCCTTTGCAAGAGTTAGAAACACCTTGTCTGCCTGCTTCACCTGGATTGCTGCAGTGCTCTCACTAGAGATAGTAACGCCGTTAAGCACAATCTGTACCTTAGCTGTCTTATCTGTATCGACTACAATCTGCCCGTTTAGATTTCCAGATAGAATGTAAGTGCCTTCTTTAGTTATAGTTACAGTGTTTACACCGTTTTCACTTGAGTATTTTGCTCCATCTCCGCTTATATTTGTCTTGCTATCTGAGAGCTTTACCTTCGTAGCTTTGCTCTCGTCATAACTAGAATCCAGATCTCTTTTGGTAAACATGTCCGATGTTGAAACCGATGTAGAGCTACTCGAGGAGCCTGTGCTAGTGCTTTTAGTCTTTGTTCCGCACGCTGCAAGACTTGTTATCGCCAGCATCGTACTGAGAACCAGTACTCCTGCTATCTTAATCTTTTTCCCTTTCATTAAAGTTCTCCTTCCTCTATTGGCCTATGTATGATTATTTCCAGATTACCGTTTCTGCACCTGATCTCATCGACAAAGGCTTTTTCCATAGCTTCTGATTTTAGCTTGAGGTTATATGTGAGCTTGAATAAGCTTCCCATGTTGCTTGTTTTCATCTGCGTCAGCTTACACTCGTCCGTATATTCTTTGAATAGGTCATCGAACACATCTGTGTAGTCGAGAACCTCTGGTATAGTAACCGTCATAGTACGCGCCTTGTTTGACTGACTACCGAACTTGCTTAGTGAGTATAGTAGGATCGCTGTCAAAATGATTGCCACAAACAGCAGTGCGTATAGTAAAAATCCCATTCCACAAGCAAGACCTGCTGCCATTGCTAGAAATACTGCCGCTATTTCCTTTGCACTTCCAGGTGCTGAACGGAAACGCACAAGGCTGAAGGTTCCTGCAACCGCAATTCCTGCTCCAATGCTTCCGTTTACCATCATGATTACCATAGCCACAACAGCTGGTAAGACTGCGATTGTAACTACAAAGCTCTTAGTATAGCTGTTCTTATACATATGTACTAGAGCAATCAAGAATCCGATCAGCAAAGCTGCCCCTATGTCTATCAAAAAGGTCGACATCCCTATGCTAGCACTTGAGCTAGTCGCACTCTGCAATAAACTTTGTAAACTCATTATCCTACTCTCCTTTCCTCAAAGACGGCGTAATCTGAGCTTCCCTTTATATATTTTCTATATGCCTCCCCATACTTGGAAAAGCTTCCTTTGGTAATATGCTCTTTCCCCATAAACTCTCTGAGCCAAAATGGGAGTCCATTTAGCGTTTTTACTTCAAGTAAGACCTTGCCTTCTGGAAGTATCCTATGTGACTTTGTTTTGCCACTATTTGAGTCCTGAGATACCATGCAAATGTTACAGTCAAATGTAAGCCTCAGATTCTTATCCTCGATTCCCGCAAGAGCGATACGGTCATACTCAATATATGCCGACTGCACAAGTCCTCCGTAAAAGTCTCTTGCGTACTGTAATTCCTTTAAGATTTGCAGTTCCTTTGGCCCTTTATTCTCAACGACTTGCTTGTCGTTTTTTCCTGCCATAAAGTCGAGCGCCTCCTGATATTCGAGTTTTACACGTCTCTTATATACAACATGCTTTAACTTCTTCTTAATTTCAAGGAACACGTCGTCTCCTGCGCCCGCTTCACCATAGAACCTGATTCTGAACTTCTCTTTATAGAGAGGCTTCTCTAGACTTCTTCTGATCAAAACGTGGTTTGCAGTGTCAAAATATATGCTTTTTACATTGCTTCTGCCAAACTTATCCTCTACCATGTATTTGCTGGCAATTTGCTGAAGCAAGGCCGCCTGTTTTGTTGTCAAAACATATTTAATTTCTCTTCTCTTGAAAACATCCTTCATCATTTTCATTTCATTTCACCCTTTTTATAGTAATTTTCCAAACCGAGAGCTACAATTATCAGCACTACGGCTGCTGGTATATATAAAACTGGATAGACGGAGCTTGTTCCGTAGATATCAAGCACCCCCTTTAGGAAGCTTCCAAATATCAAAGTTAGAATACCTAGCTTATATGTAGCACTTGCATCTTTTGATGTAATAAAGCTTTTATCTAATATTCTTGCTACAAGATTTGGCAAGACCCCTAGTAGAAGCGGAATCATGAACATCAGATACATGAACGGCGAGTACACCTGGTGGCTAAATAGCTCGTATACTGCTCCTATTATTAGAACCACGATACTCTCTACTGCGTAGAAAATCAGTTCTGCCTTGTTTTGATTGAGTTTATATGTAGACAATGTCGCTCACCGCCCTTTCCTGGATTGAGTGTCCGTTTGTAGTTGGCTTGTTCACAATCTGTCCGTTAAAGTACATCGTTGATGAACCACCGCCATCGAGATTGTATGCCGTTGTTACGTTTAGCTCTTGCATGAACTCTGCAAGTTCCTTTAAGCTTAGTCCTTGGCTCTCGCTTGTACGTCCATCGGAAACTACAAATACGTAATTGTTTTCGTCAATGATTCCAATTGCTGTACGCGGATTGCTTGCCATTGCCTTGCCTACCTCATCTGAGCTATCGACTGCAACTTCGCCATCCTCTATCAAAGCTGGACCAAACGAGAGTACCTGATAGGCATCGTTTTCGAGAAGTTCTTCAGCTGTTACATCACCCTCCTTGATGATCTTCATGCTTCCATCCTTGTAGATAACTAGGTCCTCCTGGTCATCGTTTTGACTTTCGCTTCTCAAGAGCTGTCCATTTCGAATTACATATCCAGCGTTACATGCTCCGTAGAAGTCACCATTTATAGCTAGGACTGCATCTACACTGCTTGCAATATTTGATGTGGTATCCGTTACATTCTTACCGTAGGTCTCTCCGGCAAGTGCAGTTTTGATAGATGAGTTTTTCTTTAATGTTACAAATGCAACGTATATTTTTGTTGAATTTCTCTCGTAGGTTTTAATCGTAATCTTCTTGTAGTCGTCTTCATAGGCTGTCGATGTGCTAACCGATGCCGTACTTGAACTATTTGAACTGCTCGATGAGCTTTCATTGCTAAAGCTTGCATAGCTTCTTGAAATGACTAGGCTATCGAGTATCACCATACTTGACCCACCGATTAAGATTGCAATATATGCGATTGCAAGTATTCTTCTGAGCTTGTTGCTCAATATATTTCCTTTTTTCTCATTTGACATAGTTAACACCTTTCTTTCCGCGAAAAATGAATTTCTTCTGAACTGCCCAGTTAAAGAAAAACATTGTTAGCTCCGTACAAATCTTTCCGATGAACGGTCCTATTCCTACGCCGTAGCTTAGTCCCATCAAAATGAGAGTGTTGACCATTAGCGAGAAGCTGGCAAGAAGCGCATAAGCGCCAAGCTCCTTAATCACAGGTTTATCACTAGCGAAGACGATCTTCTTATTTACAAAGAAGTTGAATCCTGCACTGATGACCCTTGCTAAAACATTTGCTGCTACTAGCGGAACTCCTAGGAAAATCTGCAAGGTATAAAGACCGTAGTCTAGTAAAAACGATAGAATCGACGAAAGCGCAAACTTTAGGATTTCCTTATATATTCTTACGGAATCGTGCAAGGTATTAAAGTGTGATCCCTCGTTGTTGTTTTCGTAAATCGTCTCAATCTCTAGCTCGTAGAACGGACGGTTTTCCTTTGCCCAAACCATCAGCATGTTCATTTCATATTCATAGCGTGAGCCTGAGATCTCTAGCATCTTATCTAGGTGCACTGCTGAAAATCCACGAAGTCCAGTCTGTGTATCGCCTATATTGCTACCGCTTGTTACCTGAAAGACCTTCAAAGTAATTTTGTTTCCTAGCTTGCTTCGAAGCGGAACTTTTTCTCCATCAAAGTTTCTCACTCCGATAACTAGACTATCCTCATCTAGCGAAGCTCTTGCTGCTACCCTGACTATATCGTCGGGACTGTGTTGTCCATCTGAGTCTGCTGTGACTACAGCAAAATTTCTTCCATTGAAAGTTTCCTTTATATATTTGAAGGCGGTTTTTAATGCCGCTCCTTTTCCCATGTTCTTAGGGTGTCTTAAAACCTTAGCTCCTGCTAACTGATTAAAGATGTTAAGATATTTCTGTCCGCTGCCGTCATCGACAACGACTACTAGCAAGTTCTTTGCAACAAGCTCAGCTGTAAGCTTTACTAGTTTTTCGTCTGGCTCATATGCAGGTATTACTACTATTGTTTTC
>ERZ773265.1557-NODE-1557-length-11691-cov-5.341268_pt1 | contig 11691 bp, 10 predicted proteins | sample MGYA00580512_ERZ773265 | MGnify/ENA primary metagenome ERZ773265 (study PRJEB29015, sample SAMEA2738169) | human oral metagenome | biome: human oral; feature: human-associated habitat; material: saliva | place: China | collected 2183 ...
CAAATATGTGGGATAAACCATTTAATTATAAAGATTTATTTATAAATTATGAAGTCTCTAATTATTTTAATATAGTGAATATTACGATTAAGTATACACTTCGCCCTGAAGACGCTCGTTTGGATAGTAAAGATTATAAGATAAAAGGCTTGGAAATAGATCAAAATGTTACAGAGGAGCTTTCTGAATTTATTAAAAAAATTAATAAAGGTTTAAATCAGAATAAATATCCATCAGATTGGCAAATGTTTTATCTATTTAAAGAGCTTTTTCAGTACTTTTCAACAAATAAACAGACTTCTAATCGTTCAAAAGGGGAAACATCTAATAGATATAATTATTTTAGGGGTCAATCTCATGATTTTGAATTACGCCCAGGTATATTACGAGAAAATATAAAAAATGAGTATCGAGAAAATTTTGAAAAAATATATTCAGATTTTTCTAAAAAGTATCCAAATGAGTTACAGTATTTTGAAATTTCTGAAAAGAGTGTGGAGAGAGAACAACAACTTTCTCTTTTGCAACACTATGGTTTAGCCACAAGTTTACTAGATATTACTGCTAATCCATTTATTGGTTTGTTGTTTATGCTTACCGGAGATGTAGAAATTGAAATTAATGAAAGAAAAACACTCGCTATTCCAACGTTTTATTTTTTCGAAATAAATATGAATGATACACCATTATTATTTTCAGAGGTTAGAAGATCAGACAAAAATAAAAGACTTTCAGCACAAAGGGGAGCTTTTCTAAATTTTGATAAGCTAGCAAATCAAGGTGAAATAAAATTAATAAATGTAATTAAGCTAACAATGGTATTTGAGGAAGAAGCTTCTTCTAGTATTCATCAATTAGAAGATTGTGAAAAATTAGAAAGAAAAAAAGAGTGCCTAAAGAGTATTCAGAAAGAAATGATTGAAAAGCTTAAAGAATTTTATTATTTTGAAGAGGATTTATATCCAGATTTTGAGAAACAAATTGGTTATTTAATAAATAAATACAAAGTTAATGAAAAGAAAGTAAAATTGAACTTAAATTCTTTTAAATCTGAAGAACTTTAATTGTTCGCTAGGAAGTAGTTTATGTAAAAAAATAGTCGTTCTAAATTATGATAAGAAGCCCAGAGTATTACTCTGGGCTTCTTGTGTTTGAAAAAAGCAAAATAGTAACAGAAGAGAGCAAAATTAACATATTTGTTAATTAACATATATGTTAATTTTAGAATAGGGAGGTGGAGTATATGAAGCGAAAGTTCATAGCATCAAAAGAATTGGTGGATCGGTTAGATAGTTACGATTACGATGAGATGGTGAAATTAGCTGCGGCGCTAAAAATGCTAGAAGAAGAGGGTGTAACTGATGAAATGATTCAAAAATGGGGAGTACATTATAAAGGGAAAAGTTATTTAGAGATTGTAATATGCAAGAAGAAAAAGGAGGAAACTGACGATGAGTACGTATCTAACTTCCAAACTAAAAAAGTACGTATCGGAATACCCGAATTTTAGTAAAGATCTTGAAAAGACTATTTTATTGCAAAGGGTAGCACTGCAGATTGTAAAACTTCAAAATGATAGTGGATTGGCATTAGAAGACTTTGCGCGAGAAGTTGAATTGCCGAATTCTCACATTTCAAGGTTGCAAAGTGGAGAGCACAACCCAACGATACTCACTTTATTGGATATTGCTGAAAGATGTGGGTATAAGTTAGAAATTAAAGTTAAAAAGAGTCGAAAATAAAATAATTTAAGAAAAATTTCTTTTAAGTACATAGCTATTTAACCTCTAAATTTATTCTTATTAGTGTAGGGCAAAATGACTACCAAAATAAATGAGGAGGGAAAATATGGGACATGAAACAATTGTTGATAAAAAACTATATTTAGTTTTCAAAGGAAGTAATGGAGAAACAAAACGCCTTATTATTGCACGACCTCAAGATGAATTAAAGAAAATTGTCGCTGAAGTAGCAATGGATAAAATTAGTGTATCTAACCTATTTGAAAACGAAGGTGTACTATTATATGCAACTAAAAAAGATGCTTATTATAAGACGTGCAGAGTAGATGTGTTCGGCTATGATGAGAATTAAAATTAGAATGGTAGCTACTTATATTCAAAATAAAGGGTTGTGGTTTCTAGAGTTAATCTAGAGGCATAACCTTATTTTTGTAAAAATTCAAAGCAAAAGAGTAGATTAACGAAGTTTAAACAAATAATAATAAATTATTACAAAAAAATCGTTGACTTATTCTTTTGGGTGCGTTATCATGATTTTGTGGTAATAATAAATAATTACTTTTGCTAAAAAGGAGGTCATATATGCGCTGGTTGGCACGGATTCTGAAAGATAATCTTTTATCAATTATGGGGATATTAGCAATAATTCTATATAGTTGCCTTAGAACTAACAAAATAGTTGATAGATTTTCAGTAATAACAAGTATCTGTTATATTTTTCTAGTAGCGATTATCTATATTGTTAATATATACAAGAATAAGGCGTCATTTGATTATTATAAATCAGATTCGTATGAAGAAATTATATGGAAATGGGGAATGAAGGTCATTACTCTTATATTGCTAGAATTTGCTATGATTATAGCGATTGATGCATTTAATCTACAGAAGATAGCAGTATATATTGGCTATATTGAGGTTATATTGATGGGCATTCTTGCGTTAGAAACTTTTGTATGCCTCATAATGGTATATTTTAAACGAAAAACCGGATACTTACTTATATTTTTGGGTATAGCATTTATCGCGCTATTAAATAATACACATTTTATTAATTTGCTATTCGGTTCTGTAGGTATACTCTTTGTTGCGCAGTATATACTATCTGATAATTTTTTTGATTATTTAAAAAATCATTATTCAAAATATGACATGATTACGATTAAAAGATATATGAAAGCTAACAAGACAAGATTCTTAGCATTTTCTTATCTGATAACATTTTCTGTGAATGTGATATTTATGATTAAACTTTTGTTGCCAAGTGGAATCAAGGAATGGCTAAAAAATATGATTCTTAACGTTTATAATTGGTTAACTAGAACGAATATCCCAAGTGAAATTGCGGATCCAGTTCTGATTAATACTGTAATTTTAGGAATCATCATTCTATTTTATACTCTTATAGACAGTTTTTTAAAAGGGAAATTTAAAAAGCCAAAAGCTTCTATTTTGAAGTACATGAGAGAAAATTTACAAGAAAAGAAGGTGGGGAAGAGCCATGGATAGAAGACTTTCAGATTATGTAACGTTTTTGTCTGGCGTTAATCCGACGCGTGCTAATAAACAAAGGGACGAGATAGTCTATTACGAGCAGAGTGACTTTAATAATGATTTTAATCATTTGGATGGATACGAGATTGAAGAAAATCCATCGGACTTTGGGAAACAGACACTTAAAGAAGGGGACATTGTTATCAGCAATATTCAGCAAAAGGCTGTGATGATTGGGAAGAGTAATGCTGGTAAGGTGATTCCGTTGAATTTTACAAAAGTAGAATTTAAAAAGAAGACACTCGATAAGAACTACTTTTTATATCTATTTAACAGTAATCAATCTATACAACGACAAAAAGAGAGGGAGCAACAAGGAAATGTACTTCAAAAGCTTTCGACAAAGGCCTTAGGTGAACTGAAAATCCCTGTAATTCCTTTGGAAAAGCAAAAGAAAATTGGGGAGGCATATAGTAAAACTTTAAAATTACAAGGAGAATTAATTAGGTATTCAGATTTATTAGAGCAGTTTTCAACACAAATTTTAGAAAAAACATTACAAGGGGATTAGATGATGGTGGATGAATTCAATAAAAGCGAATTAATCTTTGAAGATAAGGTAATCGATTATCTTACAAAAATCGGTGGGACAAAACAATGGGAATATCGTCCTGACATTAAAAATACAGAAGCTTTATGGAATAACTTTAAACGTATTCTTGAACAAAATAATAGAGGAAGATTAGACAAAGAACTTTCGACCGCTGAATTTAATCAGGTGAAAAGAGTTATTAACCAATTGGAAACTCCGTATAAAGCTGGACAATTTCTGTATGGAGTCAATGGTGTCAGCCAAGTTGAAGTGGACTTAGATAATGGGGAACATGTCTTCTTAACAGTTTTTGACCAAGCACAAGTAGGCGGTGGAAATACTGTTTATCAAGTGGTGAACCAAATTGAACGTGAAAAGGTGATTCCAGGGAAACCGAATAGACGTTTTGATGTGACGTTATTAATCAATGGATTACCAATTATTCAAATCGAATTGAAAAGTGCGATGCGTCCTGCAAATGAAGCGCTAAATCAGATGGAACAATATATTGCGGAGCGCCAGTATAGCGGCATCTTCTCAACAGTACAGATTTTAATTGCCATGACGCCAAATGAAATTAAGTATATGGCCAATACAACTAGAGACAAATTCAACAAGGCTTTTGCTTTCAAGTGGCAAGATGAGGAAAGTACAAAACCAATCAATAACTGGATGGTTTTTGCAGATAAAGTATTGTCGATTCCAATGGCACATGATTTGTCTACTCGATACATGGTTTTAGATGGTACGAAGAACAAGGAAAGTATTAAAGTGATGCGTCCTTACCAAGTTTATGCAACGAAAAGAGTGCTTGAAAAAGTCGCTCAATATGACTTTAAATATGATGATGGCAGACTTGGCTATGTATGGCACACAACGGGATCGGGCAAGACAATCACAAGTTTTAAAACAGCGTGGTTAGCAAGCCGTCTTCCACACGTTCATAAGGTAGTATTCTTAGTGGACCGAATCGCTTTAACTAGACAAACGGTTGATGCTTATCAAGCCTATGACCCACTCTCTAGAGGAGAAGGGGAATCAGGAGTTGTCAACGATACAGCCAATGTGTCTGATTTGAAGACAAAATTAACAAGAAAAAGCGACAAGAATATTATCGTGACCAGTATTCAGAAGATGGCCCGTTTTGTATCAAGAGATTCATTCAAACCTTTAAACCATAATATTTTATTTATTGTCGATGAAGCTCACCGTTCAACAGGAGATGGTTCGGATACAGAAGGAATGCTACAAAGTATTCGTAAAGCCATTCCGAATGCTGCTTGGGTAGGGTACACTGGAACGCCTCGTTTTGAAGGGCAGAAGACAAAAGAAGTCTTTGGAAGTCTGCTTCACGCATATACGATTAAGCACGCGATTGCTGATCATAATGTTCTAGGATTTAACGTTGAATTCAAAGAAACGATTGAACCGATGGAAAATCCTTCAGAGGAAGATATCGATGATATGATTCGCGCTAGCGTGTATGATACGGATCCTTTACACGTGGAATTAGTCGTTCAAGATGTCTTGTACAATTGGAAAGAAAAATCGAATAATTATAAATATAATGCATTGTTTACAGTACACGTAGGTGGTAATAAACCTTCAATCCCGCGTGCGATGGAATACTTTGATAAGTTTATGGAGGAAAATCAAAAGTTAGAAGAAAGACCGTTGAAGATTGCAGTTATCTTCTCGGCGGATACGTCAAATAGTGATAGTCAGTTGCAAACGAATGAAAGTCTTGATCGTGCACTTGATTCATATTATGAAATGTTTGGAGCAAGGTTTGATCGAACAACGCTAAAAGCTTACTCTGAAGATTTAGCTAGAAGATTAAATAAAACTGCTGATGATGGAAATTATTTGGATTTAGTAATTGTTGTTGATCAACTATTAACAGGGTTTGATGCACCAGAGTTGAATACTTTATATGTGGATAGAACGTTGAAGGGTGGAAATCTGATTCAAGCATACTCTCGAACAAACCGTGTTCATGACAGTGTAGCTAAACCTTGGGGGAACATTGTAAATTATCGTTGGCCAAAACAAAATGAATATGAAATGAATAAGGCGTTTGCGATTTATTCGGATAGACACTCGGCTGATGAGCAACTTGACTTAGATGAACTGATTGATGGGAATACAAAGGATAAAATCATTTCTAAACCATTTAGTGTTGCAGTAAATGATATGAAAGAATTAGTCGATGAGTTAAGAGATTTAACAGATAACTTTGATAGAATTCCACCTAGCGAAGAAGACCAGAATGACTTATTTGAGAAGTTAAAAAATTACAACAGATTAATGACTCAGTTAAAACAATATACCGTAGATGAAGAGGGGAATCGCGTCTCCGCATATGATGCACCTGAAGAATTCTACGACCGTATTGGAATGACTCCGGAGGAAGAAATTAAATTAACAGTAGTGATTGCAGATGAGTTAAAACGACTTATGGCTGAAATTGAAGAAGTTGATATTTCTCATATTGAATTATCAATGGTACAAATTAATGAAGTGAGAATCAATTATGATTACTTAGTAGACTTGATTGCGAAAATGGCAGATGAAATTCATGCTCATCAAAACGAAGAGGCTGAAGCTACAAGAATCGAAATCAATGTCGAAATTGCTAAGTCTGACAACGAAGAAGAAAAAGAAAAAATGCGTCGATTTGTGGAAGCTATCTATAGTGGAGACTTTGTATTTGATAGTTATCCTGCACCAAGAACTGTGGACGCGATGGATCGTGCGAGAGAACGAGCGGTAACAAAATCAAACACACGTGAAGTAGCTGAGTTTGTTCGCAAATGGGGACTTGATAACAGTACATTGGTAAAAGACTTGTTAGCCTTAATCGAGAAGCATTCGATTGGACAAGATGACTTGGATAAACAAGGGGAAATTTCAGCAATCTTAAACGCAGCACGTGCGGATTACCAAGAATTAGCAGAACCTGATATTGCTGAGTTATCTTGGATTAAGTATCGAAATGAATTCAGAAAAGCAATCTACAAACTTGCAGATGACATTAAGAGAGGTGAATAGAGTGGGAGAAGTAAAGAAAAATATACCCAAGTTAAGATTTAGAGGGTATGAAGACGCTTGGGAACAGCGGAAGTTTGGTAATATTATTCAAATAGAAAGAGGTGGATCTCCAAGACCGATTGAAGAGTATATAACTACTTCGTCCGATGGATTAAATTGGGTTAAAATTGGTGATGCACCCAATCAAGGCAATTATATTACTAGTACGTCAGAAAAAATAAGGCCAGAAGGGCTCTCGAAAACTAGAGAAGTTTACCCTGGGGATTTAATTTTATCTAACTCAATGAGTTTTGGGAAACCGTATATAATGGCAATTAAGGGGTGTATTCATGACGGTTGGTTACTTTTAAGGGATAAAAATAATTATTTTGATTTAATATTCTTGTGTAACTTGCTTGGAACTCCGCAAATGCTCCAACAATATAAGGGGTTAGCAGCAGGGAGTACTGTGAATAATTTAAATAAAGAATTAGTTAGCAGTACACAAGTTTGTATTCCAAATATTGAGGAACAAAAAACGATAGGTATATTTTTTGAGACTATAGATAACCTTATTACCCTTCATCAGCGTAAGTATGATGCTTTAAAATCGATGAAAAAAACACTACTTTCAAAAATGTTTCCAAAAAATGGAGAAGATGTTCCGGAAATTCGTTTTAAAGAATTTACTGACGCTTGGGAACAGCGTAGACTTGAAGAAATCTTTTTAAAGATTAGAAATGCTTTTGTAGGTACTTCAACACCCTATTATGTTGAGAAAAATCAAGGGGGACATTTTTACATTGAATCGAACAATGTTAAACATGGAAAAATAAACCATGATACAGAAGTGTTTATAAATGAGGAGTTTTATCAAAATCAAAAAGATAAGTGGTTGAAAACTGGTGATATTGTAATGGTTCAGTCTGGTCACGTCGGACATAGTGCGGTAATACCAGAATACTTAAATAATTCTGCAGCTCATGCTTTAATAATGTTTCAGGAGTATAAAATCGAAACCAACCCGTATTTTATTAATTTTCAATTTCAAACAGAAAGCGTGAGAAATAAGATTGATAGCATAACTACTGGTAACACAATCAAACATATATTAGCTTCAGATATGAAATTGTTTAGTATTTCAAATACTCAGAAAAAAGAAGCAGACAAATTAGGTGACTTCTTCATTTCCTTGGATAATCTCATTACTCTTCATCAGCGTAAGCTTGATGGGTTAAAGAATATGAAGAAAACACTACTACAACAGATGTTTGTATAAAAAAGGAGAGAATAAAATGACGAAAACAACCGAAATTACATCGAAGCTTTGGGAGATGGCTAATAAATTACGTGGAACAATGGATGCAAGTGAGTATAAAAACTATATCCTCCCATTTATGTTCTATCGTTATTTATCTGAGCATCAAGATGAGTATCTCCGTGATAATGGATTAGAAGATTTTTATCAAAATCCAAAAGATATAGAAGAATATTATGAAGATATTGCTAGAAGCCTTGGGTATGTGATTGAACCTCAGTTTACGTGGAATGCTATTGTCGACAGTATTGAAAATCACAAAATCAAAGCCAGTGATTTCCAAGATATGTTTGAGGCCTTTCATAAACATGCGAAACGAAATACAGATTCAGAACAAGAATTTGCAAATGTCTTCTTTGACGTGAACTTAGGAGATACTCGCCTAGGTTCTGGGACAAATGAACGCGCAAAAGCTTTGAACGATATTGTACTGATGATTAACGAATTCGATTTTAAAGATGAATCAGGGCATGACATTCTTGGAGATGTTTACGAATACTTGATTGGTCAATTCGCAGCTAATGCAGGGAAAAAAGGTGGAGAATTCTATACGCCTCATGAAGTGAGCCAAATTTTAGCTCGTTTAGTGACGGATCATGTTGATAAACATGAAACGCAATTCCGAGTATATGACCCAACGATGGGGTCGGGTTCGTTATTATTAACGGTACAAAGAGTATTCTCTGGAAGAGACATTTCAAAAGTAGAATTTTATGGACAAGAGCTTAATACAACAACTTATAACCTTGCTCGCATGAATTTGATGATGCATGGCGTTTCATATGCCAATATGAATCTAAAAAGAGCAGATACATTAGATAGAGACTGGCCGTTTGCTACTCAGAACGGAATTGAGGTTCCGAAGAAATTTGATGCGGTAGTAGCAAATCCGCCATATTCACAAAATTGGGATATTAAGAATATTGACCGTGAAAAGGATGTACGTTTCAAAGGGTTCGGTGTTGCACCAGCTTCTAAAGCAGACTATGCATTTGTGTTACATGGGTTACATCATTTGGATGAAAAGGGAACAATGGCAATTGTATTACCGCACGGTGTCTTATTCCGAGGGGCTTCTGAAGGAAAAATTCGTGAGAATATTTTGAAAGAAAATTTACTTGATGCCGTAATTGGGCTACCAGCGAACTTATTCTATGGTACAAGCATTCCGACAGTAGTTTTAGTATTCAAAGGTCGTGAAGCACGTGGAGAGAGAAAAGATGTCTTATTTATCGATGCTTCGAAAGAATTTGAAAAAGGAAAGAATAAAAATACACTATCTGAAGAAAACATCAACAAGATTGTTGAAACTTATCATAATCGTGAAGATGTTGATAAATACGCGCATGTAGCAACGATTGAAGAAATCAAAGAGAATGATTACAACTTAAATATTCCTCGTTATGTAGATACGTTTGAGGAAGAAGAAGTCGTTCCGTTAACAGATATTGCTAAAGAGTTAAATGATATACAAACAAACATTGATGAAACTACAAAATCATTGATGAGTATGTTGGATGATTTAGTGGGAACTACTCCTGAAGCACAATCTGAGCTAGAAGAATTCAGAAAGTTGTTTGGTAGTAAATAATTACGAAGAGTAGAGGCGAAAACCTCTACTTTTTTGTTTGTGAATAGAAATAAAGCATACGTTTGGGAACAGCGTAAAGCCAAACGATTATTTGTTTCTTGGGTGGATAAAGGATATCCGGATTTACCAGTTTTATCAGCAACACAAGATAAAGGGATGGTTCGTCGAGATGAAAATGGAATTAATATTCACTATGATGAGAAAAATAAATCTGGTTATAAACGTGTGATGCCTGGACAATTTGTAATACATCTTCGTTCATTTCAAGGCGGATTTGCATATTCAGAGGTTGAAGGAATTACCTCTCCTGCGTATACAGTATTTGATTTTAAAGAATTCGATAAACATATACCAGAATTTTGGAAATATGTATTCTCATCAAAAGATTTTATTAGAAGACTTGAAAAAGTTACATACGGTATTCGGGACGGAAGAAGTATTGGATTTGAAGATTTCTTAACATTGAAGTTTAATGTTCCAGAAAAGCGGGAACAAAAAGTAATTGCTGAAATCTTAGCAGGAGTTAACAATCTCATTACTCTTCATCAGCGTAGGTCATCGAGAATTATTGGATTATCAGCTGCTTAGTTCTGCTAGGGAACGCATTACAAGGTCAATATCCTTATTTTCTAGCTCTGCAATAATGTGTAGGTATGTTTTTTGAGTTGTTGTCATACTGGCGTGGCCTAGTCTTCTGGCCACGCTTGCGATTGAAACACCAGAGAATAGTAAAAGAGAGGCGTGAGTATGCCGAAGTCCGTGGATGGTAATAATAGGAATGCCACAATGGATGCAATGTCGCTCTAGGCGTTTATTTGGAGTAGAATTCCAAACTTTTCCATGGACAAATATAGGTTCGCCTTCTGGAAGACCACGGAGTAATTCCGTAAACTGAATGACTGTTTGCCAGTCGATTTGAATTTTTCGGTTCGAAGTGAAATTTTTTGTTGGCAAAAACCCCGTGCTATTTTTATAATCCCATGTTTTGTTAATAGAAATCGTTTGATGCATAAAATCAAAGTCTTTTGGGGTTAATCCCAACGCTTCAGAAAATCTCATTCCAGTTTTAGCTATGAGATAGATAAGCCAGTCCCAATCAAGGGTAGTGCCAAGTGTTAAATCGGAGAGCAGTTTATGAACTTCAAATTGATTGAGGAATTTTTGTTTCTTATTTCGAGCATGCTTTCCTTTGATGATTGCCTTCCTGGTAGGATCACGCTTAATCCACCCTTCGTCGATAGCGTCTAATATGGCTGCTTTTAATTGATGATGGAAGTCCATCGTTGTTTGTTTTTCATGGACTTCTGCATAATCGTTTAAAAGTTGCTGATAAGTGGTACGAGTGAGTTGGCAAATTTCAAGAGTTGGAATTAGACGTTTTAACCAGAGTTGTGTCATTTTATACTTCTCCATTGTTACATTTCGAATGGCACCTTCTTTATAAATATGAATCCAACGATTGTAGTATTCATGAAACAGTTCGTGTTTAGTATTTTGTTTTGAGTTCATTTCTTTTTCCTTCTTTCATAGGGAAAAGATGACCTAGCTGATGATAGATTAAGTATAATGCTTGAGTTTTAATTTATTGATAAGTCTTACAGTCTTTTTAGCCCACCTATGCTATAATAAGCATGAATAGAGAAGGTTTTCATGATTGGAGGAGAGAGTATGAAAGGGAAACAATTATTTGCATCGGCGCTTTGTGTATTGGCACTTGCCGCATGCAACAAAAAGCCCGAAGAAGCGACGACAACGGCACCAACGACGGCTCAAGCGACAACCGTGGCGCAAACAACGGTAGCCCAGACTGAGCACGCGACGTATTTTGAGATGTTGCAACTGGCGTATAATGTGGCGGCCAAGGATGCGGATATTACGGAAGGGTTAGCCGCGGCCAAGAAGGTGCGTGACGAGATGTTTGAGC
>ERZ773265.1559-NODE-1559-length-11687-cov-6.655949_pt1 | contig 11687 bp, 10 predicted proteins | sample MGYA00580512_ERZ773265 | MGnify/ENA primary metagenome ERZ773265 (study PRJEB29015, sample SAMEA2738169) | human oral metagenome | biome: human oral; feature: human-associated habitat; material: saliva | place: China | collected 2183 ...
TAGATTGCCTTTGGCGCGCACCTGCCCTTTATGCAAAATCACAAAGCTATCGCACATCTTCTCAGCTGAGTCCAAAACATGGGTACTCATGAGGATGGACTTACCTTTTTTCTTTTCCTCATCCAAGAGCTGGATAAGATCTGCAATAGCTACCGGATCCAGCCCCAAAAAGGGCTCATCCACGATAAAAAGACTAGGATCCACCACGAAAGCACAGATAATCATGACTTTCTGCTTCATCCCCTTAGAGAAATGCACTGGAAACCAGTCCAACTTATCCTTGAGTCGGAAGATAGTTAAGAGGCGCTCCACGCGCTCAAAAGCGACTTCCTGCTCGATATCGTAAGCCATGGCCACCGTTTCAATATGCTCACGCAGGGTCAGCTCCTCATAAAGACTCGGTGTCTCTGGGATAAAGCCAATCTTCTTACGGTAAGCGCTAGGATTTTCTCCCAGCTGCAAACCATCAATCCGAATTTCTCCCTTGTAAGGCGTCAAAAGGCCAATAATCTCATTGATAGTCGTGGATTTACCAGCACCATTGAGACCAATCAAACCAACCAACTGGCCATTGCCCACTTCAAAGCTGACATCCTTTAAAACCGGGATATTTACATAACCACCCGTAAGCTCTTTGATTTCTAACATATTTTCTCCAAATCTGGTATAATAGTTCTTATATTATAACAAAATCTAGCGAATAGAGGTATCATTTATGGCTGATTGTATTTTTTGTAAGATTATCGCAGGGGAAATCCCGTCTTCTAAAGTTTATGAAGATGACCAGGTAGTTGCCTTTCTAGACATTTCTCAGGTCACTCCAGGCCATACTTTGGTCGTTCCCAAGCAGCATTTCAGAAATCTTTTGGAAATGGATGCAGACAGTGCTAGTCAGCTCTTCGCTCGTGTCCCAGACATCGCCCGCAAGGTCATGAAAGCAACAGGCGCCAAGGGCATGAACATCCTTAACAACAACGAAGAAATTGCTGGACAGACGGTCTTTCACACCCATGTCCACCTAGCTCCTCGCTATGAAGAGACAGACGGTCTACAAATCAGCTTTGAAACCCACGAACCAGATTTTCCAGCCTTAGCTCAATTGGCTGAAAAGATTACTCAAGCCTAAGGAGGGACTATGAAATTTTCAAATCTTATGCTGTTCACAGGTGCCGCCTGGACCAGCTACCGATTGGTCAAAAATCGGAAGGAAATCAGCCAAGAAGTCGTCGAAACATCTGATATCCTAGATAAAATTCAGGATAATTTAGCTAACATCCAGCACAATCTCGCCATTATCCAAGAACAGCGAGACAATATCAAGGAAATGGCTCAGGACTTGACTTATAAATACAAGATTTTCGAAAAACAAGCCCAAGCTCAAATTTCACAAATACAGGATATCTGGCAATAGAAAACTTTCTCATAACAACAAAAACCATGGCACAACCATGGTTTTTTCATATTTGCGAGATAAAAACTTCAATCAAAACTTATCGACTATTCTTCCTTTAGTCTCTTCTCAAGAATTGATCCAAGTAATAGTCAAAGTAGGTTTTGCTTCCTGTAATGACTACCGCACGACCTTCAATACCATAACGCATCTTCTTTGCTTGGGCATCCGTTAAGCTTATTTCAGCTTCCACCTTAAAGAAGTTGCCTTTTTCCGTTTTCGTCGCATTGTTGTCAATGTTTGAAATTTTAGATTTGAGAACAAATTCTTTATTATTTCCATCCATTGCAGTGAAACGCAGAGTCTCACCTTTTTTCAGACTAGCTACATCTTTCGAGGTCACATAGGTTGTGATGACGACCTTTTTTTCCTTGGTCAAAACAGGATACAATTGAGCGAGCAACTTCCCTTCGGGAACCAGATTCGCTCCTGCTGTTTCAGGATTTAGGTGGAGAATACCATCTTCAGTTGCTGTGATCATACCCTTTTGAGTGATACCACCTTGAACCTTGAGATTGTTTTCAACTTCTAAAATCTTTTGATTCAGAGCCGTCAATTCTTGACCAACTTTAGTCAACTGCTGAGCTTTCAAAGACTCAAGCTGACTATCCAGGCTACCAGAATAGGCTTGCTGAGCACCAGAACCCGCATACTGTACCCGATAACCCGCAAGAGCTGATTCAAACTGAGAAATCTGACTATCAATTTGCGAAAGAACCTGACTCTTTAGCTGACCTTGACTATCTGCAGCAGCTTGTGCCTCATAAGCCTGATAGATGCTATAGCCGGCATTAGTCGAAGGAACACTTGTTCCATTTTGGATAGCATTTCTAAGGGTCTGGTAATCTGCTAATTTAGCATTTGTTTCATTGATCAGATTCCCCAGCTCTGCCTGTGAATTACTAGCTGCTGAATTTTGAGAAGCAATGGTCGAATTTTGCTGCTCGGTATTACTACGGATACTCGCAGCTTGATTCTTGTAATCATTAAATGCTTGCTCATAGCCGAAGCGATCCTCTCCTGAAAACTGGCTAGTCCCCGTCTTCAGACTTTCTTGCAGCAGCTCCAACTGACGTTTTTGCTCCTTCAAGCTTTCTACTTGAGAGGAGAAAGTTTCTTTTTGAGTATTTTCACTATCAGACTTATACTGAACTAAAAGATCCCCTTTTTTTACAACCTTATTTTCCTTCAAATTATTAGTGACAATGGCATTGTTACTGGTTGATTGGATGTTGGCTAGAATCTTGCTAGGTTCAATAGAAGCACCTGAAGTAATAGTGATTTCTTTTTTAGCAAAGAGAGAGAATAAGACCACAAAAATCAACAAGAAGAAAGTCGGTAAAATCACGCGCACAGAAAAGCTAGAATATCTACGGTTATAAAATTCGGCACTCTCTAAGTAATGTTCTTCCATCTTCTTTCTCCTTTCTAACTATTCACCAGATGAGCATAGAAACCATCCTGAGCAACCAACTCTTCATGCGTCCCTTGCTCCACGATTTCACCCTTGTCCAGAACAACCACTTTTTCAGATCGCTCCGCAATGGTCAATCGATGGGCAATGAAAATGATGGTCTTGTCCAACTCCAAAAGGTTGTCAATGATCTTTTTCTCTGTCAAGATATCCAGATTGCTGGTCGCCTCATCAAGGATCAAAACAGGAGCATCGGTCAAAAGAGCCCGAGCCAAGGCCAAGCGCTGACGCTGACCACCTGAAATTCCTGAACCATCCGATGTCAATTCTGTTTGGTAATTCAAAGGCATCCGTTCAATATCTTCACGAATTTCCGCAATTTCCAGCGCTCGAATGATTTCTTTCTGAGTCGTTCCGGGTTTTGCACCTAGGAGAACATTCTCCAAAATGGTACCATTAAAGACATAAGGCTGTTGCGGCAAGTAATTGATATGACGGCGCAAGACATGCTTGTCAATCTGATTGAGGTTGATATTATTAACCAGAATTTCTCCCTCGTTTGGATCGTAAAAGTTCACGATCATCTTGGCAAGAGTCGTCTTTCCAGAACCAGAAATTCCCACAAATGCCACCTTGCTGCCTCTTTCAATGGTCAAATTAATATCCGACAGAACATTTCGTCCATAGCCATACTTGTAGCTGACATTTCGCAACTCAATGTCGCCCTTGGTCATGCTCAAATCACGGATCGCTTTTTTATCCATAAATTCAGAGTCAACCAGATAAACCTCGTTCAAGCGATTATTGGCAACTTGGGCAGTCTGAAGCTTGGTCTGTAAATTGATAATATTTTCCAGCGGATTTGTGAAATAAACCAGCAAAGTATTATAAGTAATCAACTGCCCCAAGGTCATTTTATTGTCCATTACCAAAAGGGCTCCCATCCAAAGGATTGCAACATTCAGCAAGAGCTGAGCCGTCTTCTTCAAGCCGATTTGGATATTTTCCATCCGACTATAGGCAAATGATTTCTTCAGATAGTCAACAAATTCTCTATCAATCTTTTGATAGCGGAAATCTTCACTTGTCAAGGATTTGATCGTCTCAATACCATTGATATCTTCGATAATAGAAGAAGACAGAATGGCATTGGATTCCATCGTGTCGCGATTCATTTTTTCAAATGGCTTCATGAAAGCGAAAATCACGACGATATAGATAGGCAGCGAAAGCAAACTGATAAAGAACAAATAGAAGTTTTGTGAGAACAAAACAATTGCCATGACGACAACGATAGACACATCCAAAAAGATGGACAGAATAGTACTAGCTAAGGCATCAATGATACTATTGGCATCGTTGAAGCGCGATACGATTTCCCCTGTCCTTCTCGTCGCAAAAAAAGACATGGGTAGATGAAAGACATGCTTAATATAGGACAAAATCACATCAATCGAAAGGCGTTGGCCTAAAATGAGAAGCAGATAGCTCTGAGCATAAGTTAGGACCTGTTGCAAAATGTAGACGACTATTAGACCGAGAGAAATAATTCCTAAGGTATTCCTCATCTGATTCGGTACGTAAGTATCAATAATCCCCTGCATGTAGTAAGAACCCACGATATTGATAATCGTCACCAGCATCGTTGCAATAACGATATTGGCAATCAGTCCCTTTTGTTTCATTAAAATCGGAACAAAAGACCAGAGGCCATTTTTCTTTTCCTTGTGTGGTCTATATTCTGGCGCTGGGGCGATGAAAATAGAGACACCTGTCCACTCTTGCGCAAACTGTTCCTTAGAAAGCTTGGTCATTTTAACAGCCGGATCTGGATCCGCAATATAAACCGAATGTTTATCGTGCCCAGTCACAACATAATAGTGAAGCAATTTCTTATCTTTGATAACATGGGCGATAAAAGGATAAACGATGCCCTTCATGTCAAATAAAGACATATCCGCTTTAAAGGCTCGTGTTTCAAAACCTAACTCTTCCGAAACCTTCACTAGCCCAAAAGCAGTTGTTCCTCTTAAAGTTGTCTTGGCCATTTCACGCAAACTAGCCAAAGAATAATAGGAACCATAATAACCATATATCATGGCTAGCGCTGCTACACCACAATCTCTCGCGTCAACTTGAGCCCTATAATGACGCTTTGTAAATCTCATACAAACTCCTTTATTTACAAAAGTGTAAATTTGCTTTTATGGAGAACGACCCTCGCATAAAAACTCCTAATTAGTAAACATTCTATTCAACAAAAACTGCTTGTCGACTTTATCCATAGCGGTTCTCTCCAGCAAAAAACAAGTATAAATTAGGGAGAAGAACTTTCATAACAAGCAAAAAATAGATATCTCTATCATACACTAATGTGGCGTATTTTTCCAATGGTATCAGTCGTTTTACTCCATGTAAACATAAAATTACTTAAAAAACAGACATAAAGTAACTTTATCAGACCATTCTACATTAAAAAGCCTCTTGTCCAAATCAAGACGAACAAGAGGCTCTATGTCGAAACACAAAATATTAGTTAAAAACGTCTGGACTTGCAGCACCACCGTTGTTAGCACCACCACGATTGCTAGAGCCAGAACGTGATCCAATTCTAGAACGAATACGACCATATGCACGAATAGCAAGTCCACGTACAGTGCGACCAACTTCACGACCGATATCAAATACGGCACGAACAAGGTCACCGCCGACCCAACCACCTTCTACTTCAACCAATTCAGCTTCAGAAAGTGGCATAAATTTTTGATCCAATGATTTAAAATCTTTGTTCATGAAATTCACCTTCTTCTATTTAAAATATTAAATTAGCTGAAAAGTCCTACTAAGAAGCCTGAAACCAATGAGCCACCCAAAATAGCCAATGATACTGTGAAAATGTCAACAGGGATACCGTAGAATGCCCATCCACCGTCGATCATCATCATTTCTTCTTCAGTCAACGCAGCAAATTGGTTGTCCATCATAGCAAAGTTTTCCATATGTGTTCTCCTTTTTTACAAGGCCTTCTTAACCTTGTTAATATATTGTTTGCGGTCAGTTTTTTTTCAAACATTGACTCAACACCTATATTATACAACAACCATATGTGGTTCAACATGACATTGATGTCATGTTTGGAAGAAAAATGTGTAATTTTTTCATAATCTTTTAAATATCCTATTTTTCCCATTTTCCCTAGTTTCATTTTGTGGTACAATAGGGGCTATGGAAAGTATTACTTTGAGTCCTAAACGAGCGGAAATTGAGGCTTTTGTCCAGAAATATCAAGACAAGCTTGCGCCTAGTAAAAATCAGTATATCCAATATCTACTGAAATTGAACCAGGCAACTGTCAGTATCTATACTTCTGGCAAGGTTCTTTTCCAAGGAGAAAAAGCTGGTCACTATGCTGCTTTTTTCGGCCATCAAGCCGAGGAAGCCAGCAAGACTTCTCAGAAGATCTCCCTTATAGGTACGGATGAGGTCGGAAATGGCTCTTACTTTGGTGGTTTAGCAGTTGTTGCTTCCTTTGTCAGTCCAGAACAGCACGCTTTCTTGCGTAAGTTGGGCGTGGGCGATTCGAAGGCCTTGACCGACCTTAAGATTCGGCAACTGGCACCGATTTTGAAAAAGGAAATCCAACATCAGGCTCTGCTCCTGTCTCCAGAAAAATATAACGAAGTGGTTGCCTCTGGTTACAATGCCGTATCTGTCAAGGTAGCTCTTCACAATCAAGCCATTTATCTGCTGTTACAAAAAAGGTTAAGACCAGAAAAAATAGTTATCGATGCCTTTACCAGTCAGCAGAATTATGACAAATACCTACAAAATGAAAAGAATCATTTCCCTAATCCTGTTAGTCTCATTGAGAAAGCGGAAGGAAAGTTTCTAGCTGTCGCTGTTAGCTCCATTATCGCCCGCGACCTCTTTCTGGAAAATCTGGAAAATCTGAGTCAAGAGCTTGGCTATACCCTTCCGAGTGGAGCTGGAAGCAAGAGCGACCAGGTTGCTAGCCAAATCCTCCAAGCCTATGGAATGGCTGGCCTCCAGCATACCGCTAAACTTCATTTTAAAAATACAGAAAAAGCTAAAAAGCTCTTAGAAAGGTAGACTATGAAAAACAAACGCTTTGACTTCCGTGCCTTCCTCAAGGAGTGGGGAGTCTTTACCCTGATTATCTCTGTCATCTTACTCACTCGCTGGCTGCTCTGGGCACCTGTCAAGGTAGACGGCCACTCTATGGACCCAACCTTAGCCAATGGGGAATATTTGATGGTTTTGAAACACCAGTCCATTGATCGCTTCGATATTGTCGTAGCCTCTGAAAAGGATGACGATGGCAAAAAGAAAGAAGTCGTCAAGCGAGTGATTGGTCTTCCGGGCGATACCATTCAGTACGAAAACGACACCCTTTATATCAATGGTAAAAAAACTGATGAACCTTACTTAACCGAATACATCAAGAAATTCAAAAAGGACAAGCTCCAGTCTACTTATGTAGGCAAGGATTACACGGACAACGGAACTTTCTTCCGCAAGCTGGCCTCTCAAGCCCAGGCCTTTACCGTGGACAAGGAAGGTAGCCCCGTCTTTACCATTAAACTCTTAGATAATGAGTACCTACTTTTAGGTGACGATCGTATCGTGTCCAAGGATAGCCGTCAAGTGGGTGCCTTTAAATCCAGTCAGATTCAAGGCGAGGCTAAATTTCGTATCTGGCCAATCCTACCTTTCAAGACTTACTAATACTTAAGAGTATACTCCATCCAAACTCAGTTGACTACTCAGCTGGGTTTGCTTTTTAAAGAGCATATAGAAACAATGACAGAATTTTATTTTTCAGGCACTATTGAGCGCATCATTTTTGAAAATCCCAGCAATTTCTTTCGAATCCTCCTCTTGGATATCCAAGACACGGATTGTGAAGATTTTGATGATTTTGAGATTATCGTGACCGGAACCATGGCCGATATTATCGAAGGCGAGGATTATACATTTTGGGGCAACCTGGTCCAACATCCAAAGTACGGACAGCAACTAAAAATTTCCCGCTACGAGAGGGCAAAACCGACTAGCAAGGGGCTGGTTAAATATTTTTCCAGTGATCACTTTAAAGGTATCGGGGTCAAGACAGCCCAAAAAATTGTGGATCTTTATGGGGACGAAACCATTGATAAGATTTTAGCTGAGCCAGAAAAACTCAAAGAAATCACTGGCCTTTCCGCCAAAAATCGAGAAGCCTTTGTGGCCAAATTGCAACTCAACTATGGAACAGAGCTGGTCTTAGCTAAGCTGGCCGCCTACGGCATTCCTAACAAACTAGCCTTTCAGATTCAGGAAACCTACAAGGAAGAAACGCTGGAAATCGTCGAGCACTATCCCTACCGACTGGTTGAAGATATCCAAGGTATCGGTTTTAAAATCGCTGACCAGCTGGCCCAGCAGTTGGGAATTGAAAGTGATGCTCCTGAGCGTTTTCGGGCTGGCTTGATTCATACCCTTCTGACCCAATGTATGGAAACTGGAGATACCTATTTGGAAGCTAGAGACCTATTGGCTCGTACTATTGAGCTTTTGGAAAGTTCGCGCCAAGTAGAGCTAGACCCCAGTCTGGTAGCCGATGAATTGGCACACCTGATTGAAGAAGACAAAGTCCAAAATGTTGAGACCAAGATTTTTGAAAACAGCCTCTTCTTTGCCGAGGAAGGCATCCGCAGCAATCTGGTCCGCCTCTTGGAAAAAGGCCGTCAGGATCGCTTTAAAGACGAAAAAATCCTCAATGCCATCAGCCAAGCTGAAGATGACCTAGGCATCCACTATGATCAGATTCAGAAGCAAGCCATTTTCGACGCTATCACACAAAAAGTCTTTATCCTGACGGGTGGACCAGGAACAGGAAAAACAACGGTTATCAATGGTATCATCGCTGTCTATAGCCAGATTCGGGGCTTGGATTTGAAAAAGAAGGCAGATTTGCCCATTCTCCTTGCTGCTCCGACTGGTCGAGCTGCTCGCCGTATGAACGAATTGACTGGACTACCCAGCGCTACGATCCACCGACATCTCGGTATGACTGGAGATGATGATACCAGTCATTTGGATGATTATCTGGATGCTGACTTTATCATCGTAGACGAGTTCTCCATGGTGGACACTTGGCTGGCCAATCAGCTCCTCAGTAATATCTCTTCCAATACCAAACTGCTCTTGGTTGGGGATGCAGAGCAGTTGCCCTCTGTCAGTCCTGGTCAGGTATTAGCTGACCTACTGCAAATACCGAGCATTCCCCAAACCAAGCTGGAAAAAATTTACCGTCAGAGCCAAGATTCGACCATTGTCACTCTGGCTAGTCAAATCCAAAAAGGACTACTACCAGAAGATTTTACTGAGAAAAAAGCGGATCGTTCCTATTTCGAAGCTCGAAATGAACACATCCCGCCCATGATTGAACGAATTACCAGCGCAGCTATTCGCAGCGGCATCCCAGCTCAGGATGTACAAGTGCTGGCTCCCATGTACCGCGGACAGGCAGGCATTGACCAGATAAACAGCCTCATGCAAAATCTGATCAATCCTGTGGAAAAAGATCAGCTGACCTTTGAGGCACCCGATTGCCAATATCGACAAGGAGACCGGGTCATCCACTTGGTCAATGATGCCGAAAGCAATGTCTTTAACGGTGACTTAGGCTACATCGTCGACCTGCTCCCAGCTAAGTACACCGACTCCAAGCAGGATGAATTAACCATCAACTTTGACGGCAATGAAATTAGCTACCAGCGCAGCGAATGGTACAAAATTCGCCTAGCCTATGCCATGAGCATCCATAAGTCTCAAGGCAGCGAGTTTCCCGTGGTTATCCTTCCCATTACCCGAAGCAGCCACCGCATGCTCCAGCGCAATCTGGTCTACACCGCTATTACCCGAGCCAAGAGCAAACTGATCCTACTTGGGGAAAAGTCAGCCTTTGACTACGCTGTAAAGAATACTGGAACAGCCCGCAAAACCTACCTGATTGAACGTTTTGGAGATGTAGAACCCCCTCAAGAAATTATCCACAATCCTGTGGATAACAGCGAACCGCCTGTGGAAAACTATATCCTAACAGAAGAAAACTTCCAGAAAATTGATCCTATGATTGGTATAACAGAAGAAGATATTCACAGTATTTTTGGCGATGGCAATTAAATGGAAACCGAATCCAATAGGTTTTACTTTTTATGCTGTCACAGAACCTTACTAAGAAAGCCTCACAAGTTCCTTCTTTACTCAGATTCGACCAAGAGTGCCTTATCAAATATTCCCCTTTAAAACAGTAGAGTCTGAGATAGTTATGTCCCAGACTCTTTTACATTCTTATCCAAACCCCGTCACTGTCAGTCCTAATAAACGAACGCCTCGCGGCTGCTCTTCCAGGCTGTCATAGATTTCATGACTAACCCGCTCAATTACTTCGACTTCCTTCGTTTCTTGCTCCAAGGTCCTCCTTTTGGTTAGGGTTGAAAAGTCAGCATAGCGGATTTTGAGGACAACCGTCTTGCCGGCTTTCTGGTGTTTCTCTAAGCTGAGAGCGACCTTAGCTGCCAAACGAGATAGTTCTTTTTTTATATCCTCCTCGCCATGGAGCAATTTGGTATAGGTCCGCTCCTTACCGATAGACTTGCGAATACGATTGGACTTGACCGGACTATTGCTGATACCACGCGCTTTCCGGTAGAGATCAAAACCAAAGCGGCCGAACTTATCAATCAAGGTCATTTCCGGTATCTTGAGCAGATCTGCGCCAGTATAGACCCCCATTTCATGCAGTTTCTCGACACTCTTCTTGCCAACTCCATGAAACTTAGCAATATCCATGGGCGCTAGAAAGGCCTCTGCCTCCTCGGGTAAAATAACCGTCAGACCGTGCGGTTTCTCATAATCACTGGCAATCTTGGCCAGAAACTTATTATAAGAAACGCCTGCCGAAGCTGTCAGTTGCAATTCATTCCAGATATCGTGCTGGATCAACTTGGCAATTTTGACCGCAGATTTAAGCCCTAGCTTATTCTCCGTCACATCCAGATAAGCCTCGTCAATGCTCATGGGCTCAATTTTATCCGTGTAGCGCTTGAAAATCTCTCGAATCTGCAAACCAACTGTTTGATATTTCTCATAATTTCCCGAGATAAAAATCCCCTGCGGGCAACGCTCATAGGCTTCCTTGGAACTCATAGCCGAATGAACTCCGAACTTTCTGGCTTCATAATTACAAGTCGAAACCACACCACGTCCACCCGTCTGACGCGGATCACTACCGATAATAACTGGCTTCCCCTTAAGCTTAGGATTGTCCCGCTCTTCGACCGAAGCAAAAAAAGCATCCATATCAATATGAATGATCTTTCGCGATGTATCATTGATTAGCGGAAAAATTAGCATGCTGTCTCCTATAAGTTAGATTAGCTCTTTAGCAAATTTTATCATTTTTAAAGTAAGTTTCAAAGGATTTTTGCTCAAAAGCAAGACTGGAAAATGTGAGAAACTTTCTGAACTGCATAGACAAAGTATTAAAATAGGAATTTCAGTATTGGACAAATTTTTCCATAGCAACATTCAAAACAAGTACAAAATAATTCAACTTATCAGCTTCTTTCTACTATTTTCATTTACCATTTTCAAAATTATAAAACAGTTTACGATAAAATATCAATCTGTATTATAAAAGAAAGCCTCTTTTAGCACTGAAATTCGTTTGTGAAACCGATTACCTTATGATATACTTTAATTATAAATGTAACAGTTTATGTTGCTAGAATAAAGAGGAAAATCAAATGGTTGTTA
>ERZ773265.1561-NODE-1561-length-11675-cov-173.607057_pt1 | contig 11675 bp, 7 predicted proteins | sample MGYA00580512_ERZ773265 | MGnify/ENA primary metagenome ERZ773265 (study PRJEB29015, sample SAMEA2738169) | human oral metagenome | biome: human oral; feature: human-associated habitat; material: saliva | place: China | collected 2183 ...
CGGAGGGCGGGCTTGCCGCCGGGGATGAAGAGTGCGGGGGTGTGTGTGGTGACCCTTCGTTGGGTCTGCTTCTGAGAGCTCATGACAACCTTTCTCATTTTTCTATTTCCTAGGGTAGCTCTTTTGCAAATAATTGTCATTTAGAACCTAAGTGAGTATAGTGATTCCCAGAAACACGTGTGCGCCGAGGCGCGCCCAAAAACGCACACCACGTACATCCACAAAGAGAAAAACACGGCAGAGCGCACCCCGGACGCAGGGGAGAAACCGGCAACAGGCCGCCGGGCCCAGCACCGGGCAAGCCCCGAAAACATCGGGTAGCGCGCCAGCCAACGAGCAGTCATCCAAGGAGCCACCATGCAAGGACGCACCAAACCCCTGAGCCTACTCAGCGCAACCACCCTCGGATGCACCCTCGCACTCGGGGCGCCCCTCGCCCTCCCCCAGGTCGGCACCTTCACCGCCGCACAGGCGCAGGAAAATCAGGCGCAGGAAAACCAGACCGGCGCCCAGGCAGGCACCGAGTCGCGCGGTTACGTCAACTACGAAGGTGACTACGTCATCGCGGGCGTACATACCGAAATGCTCAACGCATTCCTCGACGGCAACCAGTTCACCCTCGCCACCCTCGCAGACACCGGCCCCGGCCAGCAGGGACGATTCAACCCCGCCCGCACCGTCTTCCACCTGCCCGACGTCGAGGATGCACACACCAACGTCGTAGCAGGCTACGACTACATTGCCCCCGAAGGCACCGATATCTTCTACATTCCCTCCACCCGCACCCGCGGCCTGCTCTACCCCGGCCTCGGCGCGGAAGGAATCCGCCCCGGCGCGCTCAAGGACAACACCATCAACCTTGAACTCGTGCGCAGCAGCGTACCCGAAGGCGGCCGCGCCGAAGTCTTCACCGAATCCGGCCGCGACAACCCGCGCGTCTTCAGCACCAACGACCAGCTCGCACCGCACACCATCACCTCTGGCGGCCACGAGCACCTCAGCTGGGCATTCACCCGCGCCGGCATCTACCAGCTGACGTTCCGCGCCACCGCAACCCTTGCCGACGGCACCCCGGTCAGCTCCGAGGCAACCTACACCATCGCCGTGGGCACTAACGCTGAGGAAGGCTTCAAGCTCCTGAACGCGCAGAACGCCGCAAAGGAAGCAACCAAGGATGCCACGAGCGAGGTGACCACTACCCCCGAGGCAACCTCCACCGCTACCGAGAGCGCCACCAGCAGCCCCAGCGCATCTACCTCCGCGAGTGCTGAGGCGAGCGCATCTGCTGAGGCGAGCGCATCCACCGGCATTCGCCGCGTGGATGGATCCGTGAACGGTCAGAACGCCGCGCAGGTGACCGACCCGAACGGCGCGAAGGCAGCAGCGAATGGTGAGCAGGCATCCCAGGGTGGATCCGGTGTAACCGCTATCAGCGGCACCGACAACACCAATAACGGCTCTGACAAGGGTGAAAACAAGGACGGCAACTCCACCAGCGCGAAGGGATCCAGTGTGAAGGGCTCCAACGCCCAGAACATCAGCGCACCCAGCAACGGCGGCGGCATTACCGGTAACGGTGTGCTGTCCTCCGGTCTGCCCGGCAGCCTGAACCAGCAGTGCATCGCCACCGAGGTTCCCGCCGAAGATACCAAGGACTCTAAGGACTCCAAGGACGCTCAGAAGGACAACAAGCAGAGCAACCAGGCAGCCCAGGCACCGACCAGCATCCCCACCCTCGCCGTGGTCAATACCGCCGAGCACAGCGGCCGTGAAGAAGTCACCCACGGCCACTTCGACGTAGGCCCGATCCTCAACGGCGGCAACCTCACCAGCAGCGTGAAGGACGACCGCACCAGCCCCGCCCGCCACGTCTCCCCCGGCGCCCTCGAGTTCGTGCTCAATGACGCCGCGAAGATCAACCTGCCCGCAGGCATGGAGAACATCGCCCCGGCGGGCACCCCCGTGCACATGATCGGTGCAACCCAGCAGCAGGGCGTGCCCTGGCTCGGCTGGAGCACCCAGGACCCCGAACTGCTCAAGCAGCTCGACGGCCCCGTCACCATGAGCCTCAACGGTTTTGAGGGCCCCGGCACCATGTCCACCTTCCTCTCCGGTAACTTCGGTTCCGCCGGTCAGCAGGTCTTCGATTCGCGTAGCGGCGGCTCCTTCCAGGTGCCCGCAAACACCCACCAGCACAGCAACTGGGTGTTCACCGCTGAGGGACGCTACACCGTGACCATCGGCTGGACTGCACGCCTGAAGAACGGCCAGCAGGTCAGCAGCGAATCGGTTCTGCACTTCACCGTCGGCAACCCCGATAACGCCCCGGCAAGCAACAACGCACAGGGTGCGGCAGAAACCAAGCAGGACGGCGGCAACGCTAACAGCGCTAACGGCGCCAACAACGGCGGCGAGAAGAGCACCGCAAAGAACCCCGTCAACGGCACCGTCGACGAAGCCACCGGCATCGTCACCAAGCCCGACGGATCCAAGGTGCGCATCGTCGGTAAGACCGCCTCCGGTGAGGATTGCGCCCTGACCAGCCAGGAACTCGCGAACGCCCAGAAGGCAGCCGCGGCAGGCAAGCTGCCGAACACCGGTGTGGTCATCGACCCGTTCATGGTCAGCACCTCCATTCTGGCGCTGGCACTCGGTGCCATGATTCTGCGTTCGGCACGCCGAAAGGGCCGTAGCGGTGACACCGCATAGCGGGCATACCGGCAACCGCGCGCAAGCATATAGTCGGCGTACCGCCCTCACCCTCGCCTCCCGTATTGCGGTGGGCGCGGGGGTGGGGGCTGGTGCCTTCGCACTGAGCGGATGCGCCAGCACCGTGAACGCCTCCTCCGACCGGATGCGCGTGGTCGCCACGACCCCGATCCTGGCGGATTTGGCGCAGCAGATTGCTGGCGAGCGCGCCAGCGTGCACTCCCTCGTGCCTGCCGGGGCTGACCCGCACTCGTATGAGCCGAGCCTGCGCGATATCCGCGATGTCGCCTACGCCCGCTGCGCCCTGACGAACGGTCTGCTGCTGGAGCAGCGTAAGCTCAGCAAAATGGTTGAGGCGAACCTGCCCGCAGGCGTTGTGTCCGTGGCGGTTGCGGAGAAGATTGAGCAGTACGGCGGCAAGCTCGAAGCCATTGTTGAGGATGCCTCCCTGGACTCCATCTGGCTGGGTTTGCGTGTTGAAGAGGGCGGGCAGAACGAATCTGCCCCCGCCGACTCTTCAGATGCGGGCATGCGCTTTGAGGTGCAGAGCGTGCGGGCGCGGACCTCTACCGATTCGTCGAATGCGCAGCTGGCGGCGTTCATTACGCAGACCTTCGGTGCGGTGGAGATGCTGTGCGATTCGCATGCGCGCGGCGTGAACCTCACCCGTGAGGGGGACACCGCGATCCGCACCGGCGATATGGGTTCGCTGGAGCTTCCGTTGCAGGCGCATACGCACCTGTCGTGGGCGTTTAGTGATGCCGGTGAGTACGCCATTGAGCTGAGCGCCACCGCGGTCAATGCACCGGAGTCGGTGCGTTCTTCGCGCGGCACCCTGTATTGCGCGGTCGGTCGTGACCCGCAACAGCTGGTGGACCGCTTGGCGAAGGAACAGAACGTTTCTGCCGCCGAGATCAAGGTTCTTTCCGCAGGTCACGCCGATATTACGGCACGTACCGGCGACGGTAGGCTCGTGCTTCGCGCGGATTCCTCCCAGGGCGCCGTAGAGTACGAACTGAACCGCACCGTGGTCGCGGTCCCCTCCCGCACCCTGCAGGAGGTGCCCGCCGGCGGTAGCTACCGTTTCCTGCGTTCAGGTGCTTCGGAGCATCGCGGTCAGGTGTACCTGCTGGCGCAGGCCGTTCTGGGCAAGCACGTGCACGGCGAAATCGACCCGCACATTTGGCATTCGGTACCGAACGCGAAGGCGAGCGTGCAGGTCATTCGTGACGCGCTCACCTCCGCCGATCCGGCGGGTGCGAGCGAGTACGCGACCCGCACCGAGCAGGTCATGAAGGAGCTTGATGCCCTGGACGCTCAGCTGCGTCAAGTGTACGGGGGCCTGCCGGAGTCGGCACGCAACTTGGTCACCACGCACGACGGCTACCGCTACCTGGCGAGTACCTACGGGTTGCACATTGCCGGTTTTGTGAGTGCCAGTGCCAGCGGCGAACCGAGTATTCAGCAGCGTCAGCGCCTGCGTCGCACGGTCGAGGATTTGAAGGTTCCAGCGATTTATCTGGACAAGTCCACGGCGATGCGTTCGCCAGTTCTCACGGAGCTGGCTCGGGAGGCTCAGGTGCGTACCGGGGTGCTCTATTCGGACACCCTGGATGCGCAGGCTCCTCACTACACGCAGATGATGCTGGCGAATGCTCACACGATTGCGCTGTGCTCTGGGGCTAGTTCTGGCGGCGATTCTTCGGGTGCTAGCTGCTCGGAGGCAAGTACCTCATAACCCGGTTTTAAGCTACCCACAAGCTCATATAGCCGTATCAGCATATAGATAATCTTTCACACACCGTTTCGGTCATGATCCAAGGAAGTCCTCATGATGAACTCAACCACCCCCTCCCGTTCCTCACGTAGCCGCGCCCTGCCCGCCCTGGCTCTGGGCGCCAGCCTGATGCTCGCACCCCTGGGTGTGGCACACGCGGAGACCACCCCGGCAACTGCCGAGAGCGCCTCCGCTCACCCGAGCGACAGCAACCTGAGCCGCGGCGAGCGCGCCCTCACCCAGACCCTGTCGGCGGAGCAGCCGGTCGCATCCGGCCGCACCGAAATTTCTGCCGGTCACGTGGATATGGGTCCTCGTTTCAACAACGGCAAGTTTGAGCTCATGCTCCACGACGACCACGGCGAAACCCCCGTCTGGCGCAGCCTGGACGAGGTCATCTACCGCGGTAGCGATAAGGCAATCCTTGAGGTGCCGAACGACCCGCGTTACTCCTTCGTGGGTGCGCCCGCCGGCTCTAAGGTGTACGTGATTCCGCAGACCGAAACTAAGGGCGTGATCTGGCCGGGTTGGAACACCCAGGATCCGCAGCTGGTGTCCAAGCTGAACCGCGGCGTGAACCTGACCCTGGAGCAGGTGAGCGGCCCCGGCACGTTCAGCCTGTACCTGGAGAACGGCAACTTCTCGGCGCCGCAGGTGCTGTGGTCCTCGACCAAGAGTGAGCCGCAGAAGCTGTGGGTTGAGAAGAACACTCACACCCACGCGAACTGGGTGTTCACCGCCCCGGGCGAGTACCTGCTGAAGGTCACCGCGAGCGCTGAGCTGTCTGACGGTTCGACCGTGTCTGATACCCGCTACCTGAAGTTTGCGGTGGGTGATTCTGCGAGCGCTGATTCCCTGTACGCGATGGAGGCACAGGCTCGCGGTTCTGCATCCTCGGGTTCGGCTTCTTCTGCTTCTCAGGCCGCCGGTACCCAGGCGTCCGGTGCACAGGCATCCGGTTCTTCTTCTGCCGCCGCAGCGAGCGACCAGAGCGGTTACAAGGCAGAGTCCACTGTCCCCTGGGGTGCTATTGCCGCAGGCGTGGCAGCTGTGATTGCCGTGGGCGCGTTCCTTTCGTTCCGTCGCCGCTCCTCCGCGCAGCGTGAGGCTCTGGATGAAGTGCGCGGTGACCGTTCGTGAGCGCATCGGTAACAGCGGGTACTGAACCTGTTCTAGAGATTTCAAACCTGTACGCCGGCTACGCGCGCCGTTCCATCCTCAAGGATCTATCCCTGACCCTGGAGCGCGGCGAGTTTGCGGGTCTGATTGGTGCTAATGGTGCCGGTAAGACCACGCTGCTGCGCACCATTTTGGGTCTGATTCGCCCGGCGTCCGGTCAGGTTCGGGTGCTGGGCGAGTCGCCGCGTGTGGCGCGTGCGCATATTGGTTATGTGCCGCAGAAGCACCAGTTCCAATGGGATTTTCCGCTGACCGTTAAGGACACGGTGATGACCGGTCGTGTGCGTGAGATTGGGTTCTTCCGCCGCCCGGCGAAGAAGGATTGGGTACAGGTTTTTTCGGCGATGGAACGCACCGATGTTCTGCACCTGCAGGACGCTTCCATTGCGGAGCTTTCCGGTGGTCAGCGTCAGAGGGTTCTTTTGGCGCGCGCTTTGGCGGCGAACCCCTCCCTACTGCTGCTGGATGAGCCGTTTACGGGCGTGGATGCGCCGACTCAGACCACTCTGACTCGCTTGTACCGTGAATTGGCGGGTGAGGGCATCACGATTCTGATGTCTACGCACGACATGCTGGCGGCGCGTGAGTCCTGCTCGCGTCTGTGCGGTGTGCGTGGCAATATTCACCTGGATGGTCCGGCGGACTCCTTTAGCCTGGAGCAGCTGCATACGTGGTTGCACGGTCACGATATTGAGGAGGCGCAGGGTCACGCCCGCACGGGCTTCACCTGTGCCGGTGGTGCGTTGGATGAGTACGGCCACGAGCTACCCGATTCCTGCGCTTCTGACTCTTCTCTCTCCCCCGCCCACGCTGATTCTGCTTCTACCGGGGGTGCCCGTTGATTACTCCTATCGATTTTCTTGCCGACCTGTTCAACCCGTCTCTGGCGTTCCTTCCGCGCGCCCTGGCGGCGGTGCTGCTCGCATCGGTGGTTACCGGTGTGGTGGGCTGCCACGTGCTGATGCGCGGCATGGTCTTCATTGGCGATGCGGTGGCGCACTCGGTGTTTCCGGGTCTTGCGGTGGCGTTCGTGCTGGGCGGCAACCTGGTCATGGGCGGTCTGACTGCGGGCGTGGTGACGGCTATTCTGGTGGCTATTTTTAGCCAGAATCAGCGGCTACGCGAGGATTCCGTGATCGGTATTTTCTTCGCGGCATCTTTTGCGTTGGGTATTGTGATTATTTCGTTGGCACCGGGCTATTCGGGGTCGGTGCAGGATTTCTTGTTCGGCTCGATTGTGGGTGTTTCGAATGAGGACATTACCCAGGCCGCGATTATGGGTGCCGTTATTCTGCTGGTGTTGTGGCTGTTCCACCGCCAGATTGTGACGGTCAGCCTGGACCGTGAGAGTGCCCGCGCGATGGGCCTGCCGGTGCTTGCACTGGATATTGTGCTGTACGTTCTGGTGACCATTTCTGTGGTGCTGGGTTTGCAGACGCTCGGTAATGTGCTGGTATTGGCGCTTCTGGTGATTCCGGCGTCAGCAGCCCGCCTGGCGTGCCGCCGTCTGGGGTCGATGATGGTGTTCTCGCCGGTGTTTGGCGGTATCTGTTCGATTGTTGGCCTGTACCTGTCGTGGGCGTTTAACCTGCCGACCGGTGGCACGATTGTGCTGTCGATGGTGGCGGCTTTTGTGCTGGTGTGGGCGGTGACGGCGGTTCGTTCGCGAGCGCGTGCCCAGCTGAAGAATTAAACCCAGCTCAACCTCGACTCAATCCAACTTTCCTCGATTAAACGCACGAGGCGTATCCCCGTTTGGGGGGTGCGCCTCGTGCGTTTTTTACAGGTCTTAAATACCCAAAGTGAATCATGTTCATGTTTAAAGAACCAAAAGATACACTCCGCGTAATAAAAGCGCATAATTCAACACGTCGGGTTTAATGAAAATACAACCTATCAAATATTTCTTATGGGTTGATACATGTAGTGATAAAGCAGTCACTACACCCTCATTAGAGCTTCAAAGAAGGAGTCATCATGAAGGCATATGTATACCACGGCCCCGACCAGAAGGGCGCCTGGGAGGAAGTCCCGAACCCCACCATTCTTGAGCCCACGGACGTTATCGCCCGTGTCGACACCACCACCATTTGCGGTACTGACCTGCACATCCTGAAGGGTGACTGCCCCGAGGTGGACCACGGACGCATCCTCGGCCACGAGGCTGTCGGTACCATTACCGAGGTTGGCTCCGCGGTGACTGACCTGAAGGTCGGCGACCGCATCATCATCCCCGCCGTGACCAGCTGCGGTAAGTGCTCCTACTGTAAGGCGAACCAGCCTTCGCACTGCCAAACCGTTGGTGGTGTCGGCTGGATTTTCGGTTACATGATTGACGGCACCCAGGCAGAGTACGTGCGTGTTCCCTACGCAGAGACCTCGGTCCACCTGGTTCCGGAGGGCCTGACCGATGAGGACGTCCTCTTCCTCACCGACGCACTGCCCACCGGCTTCGAGATCGGTATTCTGAACGGCAACACCAAACCCGGTGACACCGTCGCTGTCGTGGGTGCAGGCCCCGTGGGTCTGGGCGCAATCATGACCGCTAACCTCTGCGGTGCCGGCCGCGTCATCACCGTCGACTTTGACGAGAACCGCATGAACAAGGCACTGGAGCTGGGCGCAACCGATAAGGTCAACGCGGGCGACCCGGACTTCATCGAGAAGATTAAGGCCCTCTCCCCCGACGGCCTGGGCGTGGACGTGGCAATTGAGGCTGTGGGTGTTCCGCAGACCTTCGAGACCTGCACCAAGATTGTTCGCCCCTACGGCAACATCGCTAACGCCGGCGTGCACGGCAAGCCCGTCGAGTTGCCCCTGAACACCATGTGGATTTCTAACGTTCGCATCAACATGGGTCTGGTCAACTGCAACACCGTCGGCAACCTGCTGAACATGGTCCGCTCCGGTCGCCTGAACGCTAAGGCTATGGCAACCCACCGCTTCACTTTCGACCAGTTCGAGGAAGCCTACGACCTGTTCACCCACGCTGCCGAGCACAACGTGGTGAAGGTTGTTATCTCCCGTAACCCCGAGGTTGCGGCATAGACTGCGGTAGGCTCATATACCGCTCATACTGAAACCCCAAACTTTCGTTAGGGATTTCGGTGGGATGTCTTCATTACACTGCGAACATCCCCACGATTCGCCTCCGGGTGGGAGAGGGTAGGTCCCACCCGGAGCGCGAATCGCCCTCCCCTACCCCGAGATGTAGTTATTTTCTGAAGAGATAAGATTTTCTAAAGATTCAAGAGATGCGCCAGCTCGGGGTTTTCTGTTCCCTCAACCCGTTCTTTGGGCAACCCGTTCTTTGGTGGGTTTAGGGGCGGTTCCTCAAGCATGATGCACCCTCCACCGGGCGCTCTGCCGACCCGCTCTTGCGGGTTCTTCTGCCAGGCAACCTCTACTGGCGGAGGGGCGCATCATTTGGCTCTTCTTGGTCGGGCGGTACCTCCGATTCTGCTCCTCCTTGAAGGGAAAGGAAAAGGGTCGCACGCTTACGATTCAATGGCGATTCGTAGGCTGCGACCCTTTTCTCATGCCCGATGGATTCTAGGGCGGCTATTTAGTTTTAGGCTTCTCACCGTCAGCCTTCTCGCCGATAGCGGCGTTCTGTGTGATGGGGTTGAAAACCTCCGTGGGATCATCCTCTCCGAATGCGGCAGATACCCCAGATACGGCAGAGGGTTCGGTGGCGCTTCCGGTGACGGGCTCGGTGGGTGCATCAGCCGGATCCTCGGCAGGCACGCCAACGGGCACCTCCGCAACGATGGGCTCTTCCGAAACAGGCGCCTCCGGAGCCTTCTGCGCATCCTCCTGCTGATCCTGAGCCGGAGTCTCTACAGGCTGCTCAGAAACATCCTGCTCAGTAGCTACCGGCTCACCGTGCGCAGAATCCTTCTGTGCATCCTTCTGTGCATCTTTCTGCCCTTCCTTGTGCGCGTCCTTATGTTCGAGCGTGTAGATGATGCGCGGTTCCAGACGCTCAAAACCAATCTTGGAACGCACCCAGTTCACCGCCCGATCGATGCGGTCCTCACCCTCGGTAGTTTCAACAACCCGGTAGTTACGCGGCAGCATCACGCTATCACTGAGCACACGCGGGTACTCGTCAATCTCCTGGATACCCGCCATGTACATATTCTCGCGGAACTGCTGGGCGAACTCCTGCTGACCCAAGAACAGCTGGTCGGCGTAGGTTTTAGCCGCCAGGCGCTCGCTGTAGGCGTGCTTCGAATCGCGGGCACCCTTCTTAGAGCCGTAAATATCCCAAAAGTAGAAGTACACGTTGTTCGCGATAATCGCGCAGATAATGCGGTCCTGCAGGTACACGAGGGCACCCACCGCACCGGCACCCACCAGCAGCAGAACCACTGCGATGGGCGGCAGGCTGTAGCTGGTCCAGTCCACCGGCTGGCCGGTGAAGATACGCACCAGATAGGCAATGGTTGCCACAATAATCGGCACACCGATGAACACCGCGGCGAGCGGCGTCCAGATGTACAGCAGGCCACGCAGAATCAGGCGGTAGTAGCGTACCGAGTCGCCAATGGGGATGGGCGTGGGCTTCACGGAGGAGTGCGCACGCTTCATGAGCAGGCTGAACACGCGGTTGCTGTCGATGCCGACTTTACGCAGCTTCGATTCGAGGGAGGCACGTTTGAGGAAGACCCGGTAGTTTTCGAGGACGACGCGCTGGTCGGAGGTGAGGCTCTCCGGGTCGGGTAGCGCGCTGATGTCCATGCCAGCTTCGGTCAGTAGCTTGCTCCACAGCTCTAGGCGCGCCAGTTCGGAGGGTTTTGCCGCCGCCTGCGCCTGGTAGTTCTTGTAGGAAATGAAGATGGTGCTGGCACCAATCAGCAGTGTAATGAAGGGTGCTATCCAGTCTTTGAGTCCCATGGTGGCGTTCCTCCTTGAGTTGTGTGGAGCCGCTGGTTCCTCGGTCTTTTCAGCGCGTCTTTTCAGGACGTCTTTTTGGGGCGTCCTTTGCGGGCGCGAGCCCGCTGTTTTTACCGTACCACCGGCACCTGTGCTGAACCTTTAAATGCGCAGGTGGGTACGTAAAAATAGCCCCGCCTCCCGACGCTCAAGAGCAACGGGAGGCGGGGCTTATGTACCCGAATTAGTGCGCGGAATTAGTGGTCAGCGGGCTTCATTTCGCGCGGTGCCTTGCGGATCATGAAGTAGCTGATGACAGCCATAACACCCATGAGCACAGCGCTGAACGCGGAGCTAACCACCACGCCGGAGTCGAAGGCAGCGAATGCGGAGGAGAGCAGCTGGTTTGCCTGCTCGCCGCCCACCTGGCTTGCAACCGCCACGGCACCGCCGAGGGTTTCGTGGGCGTTATCGGCGAGAGTCTCATCCAGACCGGCGGGGATTGCGACGTTCGCGCGGTAGATGGCGGTGAGCATGCCACCAATGATGACGGTGCCGAGCACCGCACCCATCTCGTAGGAGGTCTCCGAGATCGCGGATGCCGCACCAGCCTTACGCGGCGGCACGCTGGAGAGCATCAGGTCGTTCGAAATGGTCTGCGCAATACCGATGCCGGTACCGAGCACAATGAAGATCAGGATAATCACCAAGTCATTGTGCGCACCCAGGAAGGCGAGCACCGCGAACGCGGCAGCGTTGAGCGCCAGACCGAAGGACACCACCTGTGCCGGGTGGAAGTGCACCGCCACGCGCGCAATCACCAGGCCGGCGATAATGGTCGCCAGGGTACCGGGAATCAGCAGCATACCGGCGTACATGGGCGGCAGACCGGAGACCAGCTGCAGGTGCTGGGAGGCGAAGTAGATGAAGCCAACGTCCACCATCATCGAGATGAGGTTTGCGGTAATCGCACCGGTGAACACGGTGTTGCGGAAGAGGCGCACATCCAGCATGGGCTGAATATCGTTCTTTTCGCGGTTGAGCTGACGCAGCACGAACAGGACAATGAAGCACAGGCCGGCAAGGATGGTGCTAATAGCCACCGCATCGAACCCGGTTTCGGAGGTGTGAG
>ERZ773265.1563-NODE-1563-length-11666-cov-26.381276_pt1 | contig 11666 bp, 7 predicted proteins | sample MGYA00580512_ERZ773265 | MGnify/ENA primary metagenome ERZ773265 (study PRJEB29015, sample SAMEA2738169) | human oral metagenome | biome: human oral; feature: human-associated habitat; material: saliva | place: China | collected 2183 ...
GCTTAAAATCCTGCGGGAGTGGTGTGAAATTTAGGGCTAGTCTAGTACAGCCCCTAATGTTTTGGGTTTTCTGCAAGGTTTAGATCATTCATCTGCTGCAAATTATCTGATGGTCTACTGGGGTGGTGCGATGCTTGGTCGTTTCTTGGGTTCTTTTGTAATGACAAAAATTGTTCCCAACCGCTATTTGGCATTCAATGCTACAGCAGCAACTCTGTTGATCATTGCTATAATGGTGGGTAAAGGTAACCCAAATATTGCAATGTGGGCATTGTTGGCTATCGGTTTCTTCAACTCGATCATGTTCCCAACGATTTTCTCTTTGGCAACCAAAGGGCTGGGTCGATTCACCAGTAAAGCTTCCGGCGTATTGTGTACTGCGATTGTTGGTGGTGCGTTTGTTCCTTTAGCACATGGCTGGGTAGCAGATACTTATAACTTGCTAGTTTCTTTCGTTGTATCAGTGATTTGTTATGCATACATCGTCTTTTTTGCGATTAAAGGCTCTAAAGCTGACGAATAATCTATCCTGATAAAAGGCCGTCTGAAACCTTATTGGATTTCAGACGGCCTTTTTACTTTGTGGCATAATGATTTAAATGACAGGAGGAAAAATGGCCAAAATCATTTTGCTACATGGCTTGCACATGCATTCATGGGTAATGAAACCGCTGGCGTATTTGCTGGAACAAGAAGGTTTTGAAGTTGCTCTGTTCGATTATTACAGTGTTTTGCATTCGATGAACCGACATGTTGAAGATTTAGCGCGATGGATTGATGAGAACCATGCTGATGAAACGCTGCACTTTGTCGGCCATAGTTTGGGCGGGTTGGTCTTACGCAATTTTGCAGCGGCATATCCGGATAAAGTCAGCGGCCGTATCGTTACCATGGGTACGCCGCACCAAGGCAGCCGTGCTGCGCAGCGTGTGTTCAACATGGGTTTGCAAAAGCCGGTATTGGGCGGCTCGTATAAAGGTGCATTGGACGGCAGTATGCCTGAATTGCCCGAGGGTGTTGAGTTGGGCAGTATTGCCGGGAATAAACCGTATGGACTGGGCCGTGTTTTAGGTTTGCATGGTGAACATGATGGTACGGTTTTGGTCAGAGAAACGCATTGTCCGAATATGCGCGATCATGTTGTTTTGCCTGTCAGCCATAGCGGTATGTTGTTTAACCGTAAAACGGTCGAGCAAGTGGTGACATTTTTGCATGATGGATGTTTTAAAAAGCAATAAAATTTCATTTATTTAAATTTAAAAGTATTTAATGTTAATAATTTTATATATCTTAAAGAAAGTGTCACAGTTTTGCTGAAGCTGTTTTTATAAAATAACAGGCAGGCCGTCTGAAAATCGGGTTTCAGACGGCCTGTTATGCTAAAATCTGTTAAATACTTATTAAAAAGGCAAAGAACAATGTTTGCTTTCAAATCCTTACTTAATATGCCGCGCTTTGAGGCCATCGCTGTGGCTTTCGCTTTGGTGGCGGCAATGGGTTATACGATTATTTCGCTTGAATGGCTGCCGCATATGTCGATTGTGACGGCGATTGTGGTCTTGCTGTTGTACGGTTTGATGCGCGGCTTGAAATATCAAGATATGCAAAACGGTATGATAGGCGCGGTCGGGCAGGGTATGGGCGCGATTTATCTGTTTTTCTTTATCGGCCTGATGGTCAGCGCGCTGATGATGAGCGGTGCGATTCCGACGCTGATGTATTACGGTTTCGGATTGATTTCACCTACTTATTTTTATTTCTCGGCGTTTGCACTCTGCTCAATCATCGGTATTTCCATCGGCAGTAGTTTGACGACTTGTGCGACTGTCGGCGTGGCATTTATGGGTATGGCGGCTGCGTTTCATGCCGATATGGCGATGACGGCAGGCGCGATTGTGTCGGGTGCGTTCTTTGGCGATAAAATGTCGCCGCTTTCCGATACGACCGGTATTTCCGCTTCGATTGTCGGTATTGATTTGTTCGAGCACATCAAAAACATGATGTACACCACTGTGCCTGCGTGGTTGATCAGTGCGGCGTTGATGTTGTGGCTCTTGCCCAATGTTGCCGCGCATGACATGAACAGCGTCGAAGCTTTCCGCGCGCAATTGGAAGCAACCGGTTTGGTACATGCCTATTCGCTGATTCCGTTTGCCTTGCTGGTTATCCTCGCCCTGATGCGCGTGAATGCTATTGTAGCCATGTTGTTTACCGTTATAGTGGCGCTGATTGTGACTTACTTCCACAGTACGCCTGATTTGAAACAGCTGGGCGCGTGGTTTTACAGCGGATACAAACTCGAAGGCGAAGCATTTAAAGACATTGCCCGTTTGATTTCTCGCGGCGGCTTGGAAAGCATGTTCTTCACGCAAACCATCGTGATACTCGGCATGAGCTTAGGCGGCCTGTTGTTCAGCATCGGTGTGATTCCGTCTTTGCTGGAAGCCATTCGTGCGTTCTTGACCAATGCCGGACGCGCTACTTTCAGCGTGGCCATGACATCGGTCGGTGTCAACTTCCTGATTGGCGAGCAATATTTGAGTATCCTGCTTTCCGGCGAAACCTTTAAGCCGGTTTATGACAAGCTTGGTCTGCATTCGCGCAACCTTGCCCGTACGCTTGAAGATGCGGGTACGGTCATCAACCCGTTGGTGCCTTGGAGCGTCTGCGGCGTATTTATCAGCCATGCCTTGGGCGTGCCTGTTTGGGAATACCTGCCTTATGCCTTCTTCTGCTACTTGAGCTTGGCTCTGACGCTGGTGTTTGGTTGGACAGGGCTGACTTTGAGTAAGAAGTAAACCGCATTTAAAATAGCAATGCTTTTATAAAACAAGGCCGTCTGAAGTGTTTCAGACGGCCTTGTTTTACTTAAAGTAGCCGTATTAACATGATTTCACTATAATTGCTGCGCCAATAAAAAAATAATCCAAACAATGAACAAACAAATCCGCCAAGAAATTTTCGAGCGTTTCCGCGCTGCCAATCCTCATCCGACTACCGAGTTGAGTTTCAGCTCGCCGTTTGAGTTGCTTATCGCTGTTTTATTGTCTGCGCAGGCGACTGATGTCGGCGTGAACAAAGCGACTGCCAAACTCTTTCCCGTTGCCAATACGCCGCAAGCCATGTTGGATTTGGGGTTGGACGGCGTGATGGAATACACCAAAACCATAGGCCTCTATAAAACCAAATCCAAACACATCATGCAGACTTGCCGTATTTTGCTGGAGAAATACAACGGCGAAGTGCCTGCCGACCGAGAGGCTTTGGAATCTTTGCCCGGTGTCGGCCGGAAAACTGCCAACGTGGTATTGAATACTGCATTCGGGCAACCTGTTATGGCGGTCGATACCCATATTTTCCGTGTGGCCAACCGCACCAAAATCGCGCCCGGCAAGGATGTGCGCGAAGTTGAAGACAAGCTGATGCGCTTTATTCCCAAAGAATTTTTGATGGATGCCCATCATTGGTTGATTTTGCATGGCCGCTATACGTGTAAGGCTTTGAAACCGCAATGCAGCAAATGTTTGATTAATGATTTGTGCGAATATCCGGCAAAAATGTAAATAAAAACAGATAAAAAAGGCCGTCTGAATTTCAGACGGCCTTTGATTTGGCTGTGATTAGTCGGCAACTGCCATCAGGCTGGCGTTACCACCAGCAGCGGTAGTATTGATACTGCAAGAGATTTCTTCAAATACTTGCAGAATGTCCAGACCTTGTTCGGAAGGCAGGATGCGGATGAGCGCACCGTCGCGGCCGGCTAACTCTTGTTTGCGCTCGCTGCTCAAAGGCTCGATAGCGGCAACATGGCTGATGCCTGCGTTTTCAGGTTTGCTGTTGACTTGCAACAAACCGTCCAAATCGGCTGAGTAGGAAGCCAACGGGCTGTTAGGCTCAACAACGGTTTGGATGCCTGCGGCTGCCAGCTCGGTCAGGGCAGAGAAGGCTTGCAGCAGATTGCCGCCATGTACCCAAACACGTTTTGGAGAGCGCCAGCTCAATGAGTTGCGTTCGCCGGTCGGGCCGACCAATACGGTTTCGGCTTTGCGCAGGGTACGGACGCGTGCGTGACCCAAAGCTGCGGCTGCGGCTTTTTTCTCTTCTGCGTTAAACGGCAGTTTGTGAACCAGGGTTTCCAAACGTTTGAGCGCGTCTTCATCTGCTTGGCCGATACGGCTGAGGGTTGGCGCAACCCATTCAGGAGTGCGAACCAAGCGTTGCAGATAGAATGGACCACCCGCTTTAGGACCGGTACCGGACAAGCCGTGACCGCCGAAAGGTTGTACGCCGACAACGGCACCGACGATGTTGCGGTTAACGTAGATGTTACCGGCTTCAATGCGGTCGCGGACGTGTTCGACAGTACCTTCGATACGGCTGTGTACACCGCTGGTCAAAGCATAGCCTTTGGCGTTGATTTGGTCGATGAGTTGATCCAATTCGCTGGCGCGGTAGCGGATAACGTGCAATACAGGACCGAACACTTCGCGTTGCAACTCGTTCAAGTTGTTCAATTCAAACAGGATTGGACGAACAAAAGTAGAGTTGTTGCTATCAACGTCGGCAGCAGTTTTGACTTCGTGGTAAGCCTTCGCTATGCCTTTCATTCGATTGATGTGGGCCAACAGGTTTTGTTGGGCTTCAGCATCGATGACAGGGCCGATGTCTGTGGTCAGTTGGGTCGGTTTACCGACAACCAATTCGTCCATTGCGCCTTTGATGATGTTGACCATTTTATCGGCAACATCTTCTTGAACGCACAAGATACGCAGAGCGGAACAACGTTGGCCTGCACTGTCGAAGGCAGAGTTCAATACGTCGAGGCAGACTTGTTCCGGCAGGGCGGTAGAGTCCACAATCATCGCGTTTTGACCACCGGTCTCGGCAATCAGGACAGGGTTGTCGTCGCGTTTGGACAGCGCTTTGTTAATCAGGCGCGCTACTTCGGTAGAACCGGTGAAGATCACGCCGCCGATGCGGGTATCGCCGGTCAAGGCAGAGCCGACATCGCCTGCGCCGAGTACGAGTTGCAGCGCAGAAGTCGGAATACCGGCTTGATGCATCAGGGAAACTGCGTAAGTAGCAATCAGGCTGGTTTGTTCGGCAGGTTTGGCGATAACGGTGTTACCGGCTGCCAAGGCGGCAACCACTTCGCCGGTAAAGATGGCCAATGGGAAGTTCCATGGGCTGATGGCAACGATTGCGCCGACAGCTTTGGCATCTTTAGGCAGGGTGTTTTCAGCTTCGTTGGCATAGTAGCGGCAGAAGTCAACGGCTTCGCGTACTTCGGCAACGGCGTTGTTTAAGGTTTTACCGGCTTCACGGACGGCCAGCATCATCAATGCAGGCGTGTGTTGTTCCAACAGGTCGGCAAAGCGGCGCAGGCAGTCGGCGCGTTCTGAAGCAGGTTTGGCGCTCCACTCAGGCAGGGCGGCAACGGCTGCACCAATCGCTTCTTGAGCCAAGGCTGCATCGGCAAAGCTGACGGTACCGACAACATCGTTGTGGTCTGCAGGGTTGCGGACAGGTTGAGCTTCGCCTACGTTACGCGCTTCGCCATTGACGATGGAAGCGGCATGGAAGTCTTCGGAAGAAGCTTGGTTGAGTTTTTCTTGCAGGTTTTGCAATACGGTTTCGTTGCTGAAATCTACGCCTTGAGAGTTCAGACGGTCTTTGCCATACAAATTGCGCGGCAGAGGCAGTGCCGGATGCAGATGGATGCCTTGTTCGGCGATGGTGTCGAACGGGCTCTTAATCAGGTGGTCGATGCTGATGTTTTCGTCAACGATTTGGTTCACGAAAGAAGAGTTCGCACCGTTTTCCAACAGGCGGCGTACCAAGTAGGCAAGCAGGGTTTCGTGTGTGCCGACCGGGGCATACACGCGTACGCGGCGGCCTAAGTTTTGCGGGCCGACTACTTGGTCGTACAGGGTTTCACCCATGCCGTGCAAACATTGGTGTTCAAAGTCTTTGCCTTTACCCATTTGGTAGATTGCGCCCAAAGTGTAGGCGTTGTGGGTGGCAAATTGTGGGAACACGGCATCTTGCGCATCCAAGAGTTTGCGTGCGCAGGCGAGGTAGGAGATGTCGGTGTGGACTTTACGGGTGTAAGTCGGATAGCCATCCATGCCGTCTACTTGAGCCCATTTCACTTCGCTGTCCCAGTATGCGCCTTTAACCAAACGGATCATCAGTTTTTGGTTGTTGCGGCGGGCCAGGTCGATCAGATAGTCGATAACGAACGGGCAACGTTTTTGGTAGGCTTGAACAACGAAACCGATACCTTTGTAGCCGGCCAAGTCAGGGTCGGAAACCAAAGCTTCCATCAAGTCCAAAGACAATTCGAGACGGTTGGCTTCTTCGGCGTCGATGTTGATACCGATATCGTATTTTTTACCCAAAAGGAACAATTCTTTCAGGCGTGGCAACAGTTCGCTCATAACGCGTTCGTGTTGGGCGCGTGAATAGCGAGGGTGGATGGCGGAAAGTTTAACGGAAATACCGTTGCCTTCGTAAACGCCTTGGCCTGCGGCATCTTTACCGATGGCGTGAATGGCTTGAACGTAGTCGTTGTAGTAGCGGTTGGCATCTTCTTCGGTGTATGCGGCTTCACCCAACATATCGAAAGAGAAGCGGTAACCCATTTTCTCGCGCTCTTTACCGTTTTGCAGCGCTTCTTCAATGGTTTGACCGGTTACAAACTGTTTGCCCAACAGGCGCATTGCGTAGTTCACACCTTGACGGATCAGAGGTGCACCACCTTTACTGATCATGCGGCTCAGGGCAGAACCCATGTTTTTTTCAGAAGTGTTGGTGGTCAATTTGCCGGTAATCAGCAGACCCCATGCAGCCGCGTTAACGAAGAGGGAAGGACTGTTGTTCAAGTGGCTTTTCCAGTTGCCTTCGGAGATTTTGTCGGCAATCAGGCGGTCGCGGGTTGCATTGTCCGGAATACGTAGCAGGGCTTCGGCCAGACACATCAGTGCAACACCTTCTTCACTGGAGAGAGAGAATTCGTGCATCAAGGCATCTACGCCGCTTGCTTTGGTGCGGCTGGCACGGACTTGGGTAACCAAACGACGGGCAAGCTCGGAGGCGGCATTGCGTTCTTCGTCGGTCATCTGTGCACGTTGCAACATATCCTGAACGGCCTCGATTTCATCACGGCGGTAGGCATCAGTTACAGCTTGACGCAGAGGAGTTTGTGTTGGAAAAGCGAAGTTAAACATTATTTATGTTCTCCAAAGGTTTTTTCATGGTTTCAGACGGCCTGAATTAAGACTGCTAAAACAAGCATTCTGAAGGATAGTAATATCGTAATAAAATTATGATGCGGATACAAGATGCATCCGCATAAATTGCTGTTTTTTCTGATAAGGCTCAGATTATTTTGAAACAGTTTATGTCGTAAAGACGGCCTGCACGGAATCATGCAGGCCGTCTGAAAACGTCTTATTTAGAGGCGCGGTATTCTGCGTCTGCTTTTTCGAAACGTTCTTGCAATTCGCGTGACGGTTGTTTGTCCATCAGAGATACCAAAACAATCACGAGGGTACAAGCGATAAAGCCTGGAACGATTTCATATACAGTAGAGAAGCCTGTTTCTTGTGCGGCCAAAGCAGGTTTTTTAATCCACTCAGCCCAAACAACCACAGTCAGCGCACCAGCAATCATGCCGGAGAGTGCGCCGTAGGCAGTAATGCGTTTCCACAAAACAGACAGGATCACAACCGGACCGAATGCGGCACCAAAGCCTGCCCATGCGTAAGCTACCAAGCCCAATACTTTGCTTTCAGGGTCAGAAGCAATCAGGATGGAAATCACGGCGATAGCCAATACCATTACGCGGCCAATCCATACCAATTCAGCTTGTTGGGCGTTTTTACGCAGGAAGCCTTTATAAAAGTCTTCGGTAATCGCGCTGGAGCAAACCAACAATTGGCAAGACAGGGTGGACATTACAGCAGCAAGAATCGCGCTCAAGATGATACCGGCAATCCAAGGGTTGAAGAGCAGGGTAGCCAAAGCGATGAAGATACGTTCGTGGTTGCCGTTCATTTCATCAACGTGGGCAGGGTTGGCGCCGAAGTAAGCGATACCGAAGTAGCCGACAGCCACAGCACCGGCCATACACAGAACCATCCAAGTCATACCGATACGGCGTGCAGAAACCAAAGATTTAGCGCTTTCGGCAGCCATGAAACGGGCCAAAATGTGTGGTTGGCCGAAATAGCCCAAGCCCCAAGCGGCGGTAGAGATAATGCCGATGAAAGTAGTACCGGCAAACAGGCTGCCGTATTCTTTACCGGTAGAAGCGGCAACTTGTTGGATGGCCGCGTTCATTTGATCTGCACCGCCCAAACCCAAGTACACCATTACAGGAGTCAGTACCAATGCAAAAATCATCAAAGAAGCTTGCAGGGTATCGGTCCAGCTTACTGCCAAGAAACCGCCCAAGAAAGTGTAGGCGATGGTCGCGCCGGCACCCAGCCACATGGCTTGGGTATAAGACATACCGTGGAACAGGCTTTGGAACAGGGTAGCACCGGCTACGATGCCTGAAGCACAGTAAATAGTGAAGAAGAACAAGATAATCAGTGCAGAAACCACTTTCATCAAGTGACCGCCGGCACCGAAACGGTGGAAGAAGTAATCAGGAAGCGTCAGCGCGTTGTTGGCGTATTCGGTATGTACGCGCAGACGGCCTGCAACCAAAAGCCAGTTGAGGTATGCACCCACAATCAGACCAATGGCGATCCAAGCTTCATTCAAACCGCTCAGGTAAATGGCACCTGGCAAGCCCATCAAAAGCCAACCGGACATATCGGAAGCACCGGCAGACATCGCGGTCACGAACGGACCCAAGCTGCGGCCGCCGAGGATGTAGTCGTCGAAGTTTCGTGTTGAAAAATAGGCGGCGAGGCCGATCAGTAATACGGCGACCAAATAGATCGCGAAAGTGATATACATGGGATTCATGTACTTATTCCTCATCTAACTTATAAATACGGGTTTTGAAATTGCAAGAAATTCGTACCCAAACTTTTTTCTAATAAAAATACAGCTTAAAAATCCTGTTTTTTACGAGAGAGTCAGGATAAATTATTTTCAAATACAATAAAATACGAAATCTTAATGCATTAAATTGTAAATAATTTAAACCAGCATACCGCAAAAAGTCGCTTTTGCAAAGCGAAGAACTCAGCCTTTATTCGAAATTGATGCCGCCTTTTGGCTAAGTCATTTAAAAACATAAAAATATATAAATTTTTACCGATGATGACGAAGGAAAGTGTGTGAAACTATCTTTCCTGATGTTTTTTGGGGATTAAAGAGAAAAAGTAATTAAACGACTTGGACTTTCAGACGGCCCTGTGTAGAAACCCCGTATCTGTGTCGGGCAGATACGGGGTTTTTAGAAAAAAAGACTACATTAAATAGAAAAATCGTCTTTTAGTAAGTGTTTATAAGCAAAGAGATAAGAGGCTGCGACAAAGGATGACCCGCCCAGGACGTTGCCTAAGAAAACGGGAATCATGTTGTAGAAAAATTGACCCCAGCTGACATTTGCGCCCGCCCAAATGCCGGCCGGAATGATGAACATATTGGCAACAAAGTGTTGAAAGCCGATTAATACGAAGATCATAACAGGGAACCACATGGCTAAGATTCGTCCTGAAGTATGGCGTGCGCCGAAGTAAAACCATATGCCCATACACACCATCCAGTTACATGCGATGGCAGAAACGAATGCGCGGCCGAAGTCCATATTGATTTTAGCTTCGGCAATGGCAATGGTTTTCGCTGTGGCCGGCCCTTCGGCAAGGCCGACGTAGTGGCCGAGAAAATAGGCCATGGCAACGGCGCCTGCCAGATTGCCCAAGCTGACGATCAGCCAGTTGCGTACCAGTTTGTAGGTGCTGACGCGGCCGGTCAATCTGCCCAAAGCCATAATCATCATATTGCCTGTTGCCAACTCACCGCCGCCGATTAAGATACAAATCAGTGCGATAGGGAACACAGATGCGCCCAATAGAGCGGCCAGACCGTTCCATTCGGCAGGAATGCCGCTGATGACGCGTAGGCAGGCAAGATAGCCGAAGCCGACATAACCGCCGCCCAAGAAACTCAAAATCACCAACATCTTGATGCTGAATTCAGATTTGGCGCAACTTTTGCCGATGGCGTCCTGCAAAATTTCATGAGGGAACAGGTCTCGTGTATCCATGAAGTTTCCTTAAGGTTAATATAAGAATAAAAATATCTTTCTTTATCATACGGATGGCGAGTTTGCCTGAGAATATGGCGGACAGGAAATAACGGCTGATTGTAAGGATAGAAGCGTAGGTTATATATTGGCAGACGATGTGTGAAAGGCCGTCTGAAAAAGTTGCTTTCAGACGGCCTGTGGATTTGCTTGATGCGTCAGAACTACAAGCGCGTTACGCTTAAAACGCCTTTGATGTCGCCCAAACTGGCTAATACGCGCGGCAGGTCGTTGACTTGGCGGACTTCAAGGGTAAAGCGCATACTGGCTTCCAAATCACGCGATTGGGTTTGCACCGCGGTAACGTTGAGTTTATGACGCGCCAGCGCATCCGAAACATCGCGCAGCAAACCGGAGCGGTCTTGGGCGTGGATTTCAACATCGACGGCAAAGACTTGTCCTTCTTGCAAGGCTGCCCAGCTTGCATTCAACACTTTTTCAGGAGACTGTTCGGCAAGGTGGCGGAAAGAAGGGCAGGTGTTGCGGTGGACGGAAATACCGCGGTCGCGCGTAACGAAACCGATGATGTCGTCTGGAGGTGCCGGTTTGCAACATTTGGCAAGCGTGGTCATCAGGCCGTCTTCGCCGTCAATCAAAATGCCGTTTTTGCCGCCTTTTTTGATTTTGGACTGCTTGACGATATTGGTTTCATCAATAGGTACAGGAGGCGGTTCATTCAGCGCGCCGCAGGCTTTATGGATAGCGCGGTTGGAAACTTCGCCCTGACCGATGGCCGTATAGAGTTCGTCGGTTTTTTTGAAGCCGAGTTTTTCTGCTAATGCTTGCAGATTGGGTTTGGGGAAGATTTTTGACAACTGTTTGTCCAACTGGGCTCGGCCTTCTTCGCGCACGGTATCCGCATTTTGCTGGCGGATGTAGGCACGGATTTTGCTGATGGCGCGGTTGGATTTGACCCAGCCTTCGTAGAGCCAGTTGACGGAAGGGTTCCCCTCTTTGGCGGTAATGATTTCAACGCGTTGACCGTTTTCCAACGGCGTGGACAGTGGCACGATTTGTCCTTCGACTTTTGCGCCGCGGCAACGGTCGCCTACGCTGCTGTGCAGGGCATAGGCAAAGTCGATGGGCGTGGCGCCCGTAGGCAGGGAGAGGACTTTGCCGTGCGGAGTCAAAACGTAAATCGTGTCGTTGAACAGCTCGGTTTTAAAGGCGGCAGCGAGGTCTTCCTTGCCGCTTTCGGCCATGTTTTCACGCCAGTCTAAGAGTTGGCGCAGCCAAGCGATTTTTTGTTCGTAAGCGGAATCGCCCTTGCCGCCTTCTTTATAACGCCAGTGGGCGGCAACACCGAATTCGTTGAATTGGTGCATGTCGAAGGTGCGGATTTGGACTTCCACGCCTTTGTCTTCCGGGCCGACGATGACGGTGTGCAAACTTTTATAGC
>ERZ773265.1569-NODE-1569-length-11623-cov-4.976746_pt1 | contig 11623 bp, 9 predicted proteins | sample MGYA00580512_ERZ773265 | MGnify/ENA primary metagenome ERZ773265 (study PRJEB29015, sample SAMEA2738169) | human oral metagenome | biome: human oral; feature: human-associated habitat; material: saliva | place: China | collected 2183 ...
GATAAGTTTGGGCTACGTGCGTGGACGATAAATCTACGTACGTGGATATTTGGATTTGCGTGCCTGGTCTTTAAGACTACGTACATAGATGCAGGAAAACCACTACGTGAAGGCGCTTTTTCTTCACGAGAATGGCACTTTTCCCTCCGCTGGATAAGAAGGATACTCGCGATAAGGCGAAAGGCTTGCGTATCACTTCGAAGAGGGATGTCGGGGAGCTGGGCGTGCGATACCTTAGCTGAATAAATAGAGGGCAGGAGACTGCGAAACAGCCTCAATACAGGGCAAGTTTACCGAATAATCCGCTTCACGCTGGTAGCTACTTCCTCGATACAGCCCAGCGATTTTGATGCGTAAGCCCTACTTCCACACGGAGCCTAAAAGGCTATTAATCCCTAAAAGGTTATCTTTGTGTAGAAGCCCACATAGCGCAAGCTGCATGGGCCATTGTCAAATACAAACCAATTTTAGTTAGAGCAATGGCACTTTTTGATAAGTTTACCAAAAAGAATAGCGAGGCAGCGACTCTCGCACCTTCGTCTGTCCTCCCCACGATCTTAGAAGCACTCTCCAAGGAAGGTTATCGCCCCGAGCGCGACAACGAGATCCGCATCGTCTATAAGAACGAAGGCATCTTCTGCTGCTTCTACTACCGTGAGGATGACCCTGAGTTCCTCCTCGTACGTGCCACTTTTGAGCGTGCAGCCTTCGATGACGTGCACGAAGCCTTCCTCTACAAGGCCTGCGCTAAGACGGACTTCGACCAGAAGGTCAGTAAGGCCTATGTCGATGAAGAGGGCGATATCGTCTTCTCGGTCGAAGCCTTCATCATGCCTGGTACGCCCATCGACCGCCTCGCGCTCCGCATGAGCGACGCTCTGGCCTCTACGGTCGCCTTCTACCACCGCGCCCTCAAGCAGCTCGTCGAAGAGTACAATAAGGAGAATGGTGACGATAGCGAGACCAACAACTCTATCGCTCCGACGACCACTCTCCCCAACTAATCACCTCCTCTCGTAGGGTCTCTCGGCAGACTACGAAGCATATCCAAGAGCAGTACTCCGACCGCACATCACGTCATCTTGACATAGGATAGCGGATATTTCTGGACAAATAACCAGAAGTAGGGAGTACTGGCACGCGCTTTGCTATTCGTAAATAAATGCTAACTTTACCGCTGTAAACTCCTACAATGCGCCTCTCCACCCAGGAGAGTGAAAAGCCGCAGCGTGGGCCTAAGACAACGGATATATAGAATAATAAAGACGTACTGGACTTATGAAGACAATGAAGCTATTCCTCCTGATGGGAGTGGGGCTCCTGTCAGGTACGGCTGCCCTGGCGCAGACCGACAACAAGTACCTCGACGACGCCTACTATCGCCGCAGCGACCTCAAGAAGATCGATAAGGAAGAGCGCCGCAAGGCCGAGCTACGCCGCGCCGCCGAGAAGGCCGAGCGTGAAGCCTGGGAAAAGGAACAGGCTGCACTCATCGCCAACTACAAAAAGAAGCAGGCCGATCGTGAGATCGATGCATACAATGGGCACCTCTCCCTGCCCGAAGACACCATCACGCTGACCCGCAGCGAGCTGGGCCGTCTGCTCAAGGAGCAGCGCCAGAAGGATGGTGGTGCAGAGGTCTACGGCCCCTACTCCTCTCGTCTCAGCCGCTTCTACGGAGATGGCTCGATGACGATCCAGGGAGCCCGTCGCGTCTACATCGACGCAGACCCTTGGTATAGTGATATCGACTACCGCTATGCGGGACCCGATGTCTATGTACGCGTAGGCAGCAGCGATCCCTTCTGGGGAAGTCGCTGGGGCTGGGGCTCATGGTATGATCCCTTCTACACCTCCTCTTACTACTACGGTTATCCCCGCTACTACGGTAGCTGGTATGGGGGCTACTACGATCCCTACTACTATGGCTACACCCGTGGCTACTATGGTGGGTATTACGGCTCTCGCTATGGAGGCTGGTATGACGGCTACTACGGTGGCTATTATCCTGGCTACTACTACGGCTATGCCGCAGGGGCTGCTACGCGTGCCTACAACGAGCACTACTACAACAATCCCTACTCGCACGGGGCTCGCTCGACGACTCGCCGCTCAAGTGGCTACTCAGCCTACTCCAGCGTACGCGATCAGGGCTACATCGGCCCACAGCGCTCCTACGATCAGGGTAGTATGTCACAGCAGAGTCGTACGATCTACAGCGACTATCCCCGCACGCAGCAGAGCCGCCCTGTACAGCAGCAGCGTAGCTACGACAGCTATCCTCAGCGCAGCTATGACCAGGGCTCTTCAAACTCGACGAACAACTCCAACTCTGGAGGTGGCGGTGGCTACACGGCTCCCCCACGCCGTCGCTAAGACTTGCCCTAAGGGTATATCGTTTACTCCACCTTTATTAGACTGGATAACTCATGAACATCAAGCATAAGATCTTAGGCGTAGTGGCACTGAGCCTCCTACCCCTATCACTGAGTGCACAGAGTGAGATGGAGGCCTTCCGCCTTGGCTCTCCTCATGAGCCTGTAGGATCAGCACGCTATGCTGCCCTCTCGGGCGCTATGGGTGCCGTGGGCTCTGACGTCTCCTCTCTCGTACGCAACCCTGCGGGGATCTCCCTCTTCCGTGGGAACAACCGTCTCTCGCTGACCCTCGGTGGTGGCTTCGGCACCGACCGTGGTGTCTGGTACGGCACATCAACCTCTCAGGACATGAAGGGGAAGTTCCTCTTTGAGGAGTTCTCCTATCAGGCTGGGACGAATAGAGCCTCACGTGGCCCCGTATCCTTTGCCTTCAGCATTCGCAATGCAGGGCGCTTCGACCGCGAGCTCCACGCTTCGGCAGTACTGCCTCAGAGCGCGAACTTCTCCTCACTGGCAGACTTCTCTGCTGCGCGTACGAATAACGCTCGCTACGACAATCAGCGAACCCCTAACGTCGATAAATACTTCGAGAAGAGCTACATCACCACGACTGCAGCCTTTAAGAACGACTATGTACCCTGGATGTCTATCCTCGGTGCAGGCGCAGGATGGATCGATATCGATAATGGCAGCAGAAGCTATCGCTCGGCTTATATGTATAGCACCGCTCCCGATGGGACGCCCTATCCACAGCCCAGCATCGGCCTGCCCGACAAGGCTGACCTCGTACTACGCGAGAAGGGGAATATCACCGACTACGATATCGCCCTCGGCTTCGAGGCTAACGATGCCCTGCACTTCGGGGCAGCCCTCACCCTCTCCTCGCTGGACTATGAGATGGCTTCGTACTACCACGAGGCTTTCCGTGGCAACAACTACCTGAAGCTGCAAAACACTAAGAGTGTATCAGGCTTCGGAGGTAGCGTCGGCTTCGGACTGCTCTACGAGCCTGTCGAAGGGCTGCGCCTCGGTGCTTCGCTCTATACGCCCACCTTCTACTCGATGAAGATGGACTTCCAGGCAGGTAGCCTCGGCAGGTATAACAACAAGGCTCTTGAGGTCGCTACGCCTAAGAGTGCAGCTAACTCCTACGCCCTGCGTGGCAACTGGCGCTTCGGACTCAGTGGTGCTTACTTCATCGGTCGTCATGGCTTCATCAGCGCTGACTATGACTATACGAGTGGTTCTCTGCGCCTCAGCAACAGCACCTATGACGAGTATGATGGCAGTGAGATTGGCTTTGAAGAAGACAACGCTCGCCTGAAGACGAACTTTGGTGGTGTCCACACCGTCCGACTCGGTGCCGAAGCTATGCTTAGCAACCGCATCGCCCTGCGTGCCGGTTATCGCTACTCCTCTTCGCCCGTCAAGAACGCTCGTCTCAAGGGTGACATGGCATCGACCGAAGTACTCGTATCGGGTCCTGCGGTACACTACACCCTCCCCGACAGCCAGAATAGCTACTCGCTCGGTGCAGGCTTCCGCATCACCCCCAGCCTCTCGCTGGATCTGGCGTACGTCTACTCCGACACCAAGGCTCGCACCTTCGCTTTCCCCTACGTCAACGACTACGGCTCCTACCTCAATGCTTCGGATGCTGACATCCGTGCAGGTAAGGTCAAGCCCGATGAACTCGTAGGTATGCAAGCTATCAAGGAGACGAACCAGCGTCATAAGGCAGTAGCTACCCTCTCTATCCGATTCTAAGGAACCAACCTGGGGCAGGTGTCTCGGCACCTGCCCCGCATATTGATATCAAAATCTCCATTACACACATCGCATGAACAACTCTCGATTCCCCGTCCAGGACGAACCACTCAGCTCATCACGCGTCGCTTATGACTTCCCCGCACTCGTGCGTCAGTCTGTCGTACGTGCCTTCGTATGGATGACCCTCGGTCTGGCTATCACGGGGCTTACTGCTCTCTTCGTCGCCGACTCCAACCTTCTGGATTTCCTATTTGAGAACCAAGGGCTCTTCTGGGGTCTCTGCATCGGTGAGCTTGCTCTGGTATGGTACCTCTCACGTAGCATCATGAAGCTCTCTATCCCAGTAGCGACGGGGGCCTTCGTATTCTACTCCGTACTCAGTGGCGTCACGCTAAGCCCTATCTTCATCGTCTACACGGGTGCTTCTATTGCCTCGACCTTCTTCATCACGGCGGCGACCTTCGGTGTGATGGCAGCCTTCGGTTACTTCACGAAGCGCGACCTCTCGAAGATGGGTAGCTACCTCTATATGGCACTCATCGGGCTGATCATCGCTACTGTAGTGAACCTCTTCCTCCAGAGCGATACGCTCATGTGGATCATCAGCTACGTCGGTGTGCTCATCTTCGTCGGCATCACGGCCTACGATACGCAGATGATCAAGTCACTGGTCGCGGAGTCTATCGGCGATGAAGAGCGTACGAAGAAGATTGCTCTTCTCGGTGCACTCCATCTGTACCTCGACTTCATCAACCTCTTCCTCTACCTACTCCGCATCCTCGGCAGACGCAACTAAGATCTCGCCGAGATCACAATATAAAGGGTGAGCTCCCAGACGGGTAGCTCACCCTTTTTTTATACCTTTATCTAACGATAACAGTGCAGCAGCACTGATCCTCCTACATTGTCGATCCATCTATGAAGGGAATAGTCTTAGCCGGGGGTGCAGGCACGCGCCTCTATCCCATCACCAAGGGTGTGAGCAAGCAGCTCCTGCCTATCTATGATAAGCCCATGGTCTACTACCCTATCTCGGTACTCATGCTCGCTGGGATACGGGATATCCTCATCATATCTACCCCCGAAGACCTACCCGCGTTCCGTCGTCTCCTCGGCGATGGTAGTGACTACGGCGTGCACTTCTCCTATGCAGAACAGCCTCGCCCCGAGGGGCTGGCGCAAGCCTTCCTCATCGGCAAGGACTTCATCGGCGACGACTCTGTATGCCTCGTACTCGGCGACAATATCTTCTACGGCATGTCCTTCACGCAGACCCTGCGTCAGGCTGTCGAGGACGCCGAGGAGCGCAATGAAGCTACCGTCTTCGGCTACTGGGTCAGCGACCCTGAGCGCTACGGCGTGGCAGAGTTCGCTCCCGACGGCCGCTGCATCTCTATCGAGGAGAAGCCCAAAGAGCCTAAGAGCAACTACGCTGTCGTGGGGCTGTACTTCTACCCGAACTCCGTCATCGAGGTCGCCGAGGGCGTACGTCCCTCGGCACGTGGCGAGCTGGAGATCACGAGTGTGAACCAAGAGTTCCTCCGCCGTGAGCAGCTCCTTGTGCAGACCCTTGGCCGTGGCTTCGCATGGCTCGATACCGGTACGCACGACTCACTCTCTGAGGCTTCGACCTTCGTCGAGGTCATCGAGAAGCGTCAGGGGCTGAAGATTGCTTGCCTCGAGGAGATCGCTTATCGTGCTGGTTGGCTCACTCGCGAGGCACTCATCGAGCTCGCAGCTCCTATGGCTAAGAACCAGTACGGGCAATACCTACTGCGTGTAGCCGACATGAAGTAATCCCCATCCGCCTCACCTCTCCATGCAGATCATCCCTACCTCGATCCCCGAGGTCGTCATCATCGAGCCGCGCATCTTCCGTGATGGGCGGGGCTACTTCTTCGAATCCTTCAGCGAGCAGCGCTTCGCCGAGCTCGTCACTCCTACCCACTTCGTCCAGGACAACGAGAGCCGCTCCAGCTATGGCGTGGTGCGTGGCCTGCACTTCCAGCTGCCCCCTCATGCACAGGCCAAGCTCGTGCGTGTCGTCCGTGGCCGAGTACTTGATGTAGCCGTCGACGTACGCGTCGGCTCTCCGACCTTCGGGAGGCACGTTGCCGTCGAGCTCTCGGAGGACAATCATCGGATGCTCTTCCTGCCTCGTGGCTTTGCGCACGGCTTCAGCGTCCTCAGCGATGAGGCCATCTTCCAGTACAAGTGCGACAACTACTACGCGCCCGAAGCCGAGGGAGCCATCGCATGGGATGACCCGGCACTCGGCATCAACTGGCAGCTGCCCGCCAAAGCCATCTGCCTATCCGAGAAGGATAGCAAGCACCCTCGCCTCGCCGAAGCACCACAGCTCTTCGACTACAACCCGACCGGCCGCCTATGAAGATCCTCGTCCTCGGAGCCTCAGGCCAGCTCGGGCGCTGCATCGAGCACGTCACTCAGGGCGCTACCGACCACTATCACTTCGCTACGAGAGAGACGCTGGACCTCTCCGACACCTCGGCTATCGAGCAGTTCGCGACCCGTGAGGGTATCGAAGTCATCATCAACTGTGCGGCCTACACCGCTGTCGACCGTGCCGAAGACGAGCCCAAGCAGGCGGACGAAGTCAACCACCTTGCCGTAGCACGCCTCTCGGAGCTCACCGAGCGCCTCGGCATCTTCCTCATCCATATCTCCACCGACTACGTCTTCTCTGGGCGCAGCTCTATACCCTACACGGAGGATATGCCCACGGAGCCTATCGGCGTCTACGGGCAGACGAAGCGCCGTGGCGAAGAGGCTATACAGCGCCTCGCACCCCGTCACATCATCCTGCGCACCTCATGGCTCTACGCTCCCTATGGGGCGAACTTTATGAAGACCATGCTTCGCCTCGGCAAGGAGCGCCCCGAGATGCGCGTCGTCTTCGATCAAGTCGGCACCCCGACCTCGGCACTTGATCTGGCACGCTGCATCGTGGGGATCATTGAGCGTAGACAGCTCGATAAGACTGGGCTCTACCACTTCTCCAATGAAGGCGTGTGCTCTTGGTACGACTTCGCCGAAGCCATCTTCCGCCTCTCGGGCTACAGCACGCAGCTCCATCCCATCCGTAGCAGCGAGTACCCGACACGTGCGGAGCGCCCCCATTACTCTGTCCTCGACAAGGCCCGTGTGCGCGAAGCCTTCGGCGTCACCATCCCCCACTGGCGCACCGCGCTGGAGGAATGCCTACAGCTCACCGCCTCACTCCCCGAATAATCCTCTTCACCACCCACTCATGCACTATCACCGCTCCCTACTCATCACCGGCGGCGCTGGCTTCATCGGCTCGCATGTCGTCCGACTTCTGGCCAATAAGTATCCACAGTACCACATCATCTGCTTGGATAAGCTCACCTATGCGGGCAACCTGAAGACCCTCGAGGATGTCGCAAGCCTCCCCAACTATACCTTCGTCGAAGCTGATATCTGCAACTACGAGCGCATGCGTGCCCTCATCACGGAGTATGCCATTGACGGCATCATCCATCTGGCGGCAGAGAGCCACGTAGACCGAAGCATCTCTGACCCGTTCACCTTCGCCCGCACCAACGTCATGGGTACACTGAGCCTACTCGAAGCTGCCCGCGTGACGTGGGGCGCTACGCCCGAGCGCTTTGAGGGGAAGCGCTTCTACCACATCTCCACCGACGAAGTCTATGGCGCACTGGAGATCGGCGGGGGCTTCTTCACCGAGGAGACGAAGTACGCTCCGCACAGCCCCTACTCTGCCAGCAAAGCCTCCAGCGACCACTTCGTCCGTGCCTACCACGACACCTACGGCCTGCCGACCATCGTGACGAACTGCTCGAATAACTACGGCCCGTACCAGTTCCCCGAGAAGCTCATCCCCCTCTTCATCGACAACATCCGCAAGCGCAAGCCCCTGCCCGTCTACGGCAAGGGAGAGAACATCCGTGACTGGCTCTTCGTCGAAGACCACGCACGCGCCATCGACCTAATCTTCCACGAGGGGAAGACCGCCGACACCTACAACATCGGGGGCTTCAATGAGTGGCGCAACATCGACCTCATCCACCTGCTGGTGAAGGTCACCGACCGCCTCCTCGGCAACCCCGAAGGTCACTCCGAGGAGCTCATCACCTTCGTCACCGACCGCGCGGGGCACGACCTGCGCTATGCCATTGACTCGTCGAAGCTGCACCGAGAGCTCGGCTGGGAGCCCAGCCTCCAATTCGAGGAAGGTCTGGAGAAGACCGTGAAGTGGTACCTCGAGCACCAAGACTGGATTGACCACGTCAGCCAGCGCGTGAGCTAAGGTCATCCGCTCCTCCTCACATCAAACACATCGTGGGCTACCCTCTCCTTCTGAGGGTAGCCCACAATGTATTTAGGGAAAAAGAAAAACACTACCATAGGATCACTCACAGTCCCCAGATGAAGACCTACCACAGCGACATCGCGCGGTAGGTGATATGAACCTATATTGGTCAGCGAGTCAAGCTATATTGGTTAGTTCACGGACCTATATAGGTCACGCGACGAACCAATACTGGTCGCGCCATCGACCACTATAGGTTCATACCACCCTCCCCTATAGAAGTGCATAGCCCTTTGCCAAAGCTATAGTCGATCCAGCTCGCCGAGGCTGCTCTCCACCTTATTAAACTTCTGCTTACCGAGGCTATAGCTAAGGCGAAGGATCACCTTACGACTTTCGCTACCGAACCATGTAGTCAGGTCCAATGCCCCCTTGTGCCCATAGTTGTCCCAGCGATCGGTATGGAAGATATCCGTCATCAAGAGCGAGAGGCGCAGGCGATCATCAGCCCACATACGGCTAAGCCCGATATCCAGACTACCATTGGGCTTGATGACTTCGTAGCTCCCCCCCTGGCGCTTGGAGTTATAGCGACCCGACAATTCAAGGTTAAGCCCAAGGGGAAGAAGGATGCTATTGCTCACCGACATAAGGTATGAGGGGCGCTTGTATTCCTCCTTGTAGGTCTCGTAGTCCAGCTTATTCACGAAGTAGTACAAGCCGAGATTTGCACTGAAGTCCCACCACGGGGTAAGGCGCTTGGAGAAGAGTCCCTCCAGCCCCACCTGCTGCTGTGCCCCGATATTCTTCGTGGTCATGACGGTCTTCGTCGTCCCGAGCGCATCTGTGATCGAGGTGAAGTAGTCGTCGAGCTTGGAGTAAGAGAGGTTAAGAGAGAGGCTGTTCCACACATAGCTCAGGATAAGTTTATTGCTAATCTGTGGCTTGAGGAAGGGGTTCCCCTTCCAATAGGACAACTCATCAAGCAGATACTCAAAGGGATTAAGATCTTCGTAGCGGGGCTTATCTTGGCGGCGACTATACAGCAGGGCGACCTTGCTCTGCTCATTGAGGGCATAGGAGATACTCAGGTTGGGGAAGAGTCGTAGGTGGCTATCGCTATGCTCCTCCCCGTCCTGACTGGAATAGGCATTGAGCTTGCTGGAGGTGTGCATATACTCCAGACGTAGCCCCGCACTAAGCTCCAGCTTCCCCAGAGTATGGGTGTACTGCGTATAGCCCTCGATATTCCCCTCGTCATAGTGGAAGGTATTTGAGCGCTGGTTATCGACAGCTCCATTCTTCTTAAAGAGGAAGGTATTGTGGCTTCTGATGAAGGAGGTCTTAGCACCAGCGAGCCATTCACTCTCATCATTGGGCTTGTACTTATAGTCCGCCAGGAGCGCATAGATATCTATATCCTTGTCGGGCTGTGAGTAGAAGAAGTCCGAGCGCACCAGCATATTGGTCGCAGAGTAGTAGGTGTTGGGCTGCTCACAGCGCGCTGTGCCGTCAAAGCGTGTCCAGTCCGCAGTGATGGAGAGCTGGTGCTTGTCAGATGGGCGATAGAGATAGTTCAAGCTATTGCTGTAGCGGAGAGTCTTCTGCTCCACATAGTCATTACGCGCCCGAAGGATACCGTCCAGCGTGGTTGTCCCTTGATAGACTTGGGTCTCCGTAGCTGTGACCCCAGGACCAGCGAGTAGATTCACCGAGCTATTGACGAAGAGCTTACTCGTCGGAGTGGCCTGCCAAGAGAAATCAATCCCCGCCGAATAGGTATTACGCATATCGGTATCTACCGTCTCGGAGAGATACTTATTCCCATCCTGAAGCCTCTCATAGCCGTAGTCCATCGCATGATGCCCGATGGCATGGTTATAATTGAGCCCCAGTTGCCACTTATCTGTATTGTAGGATAGAGCGAGGTCCGAGCTCTGGCGAAGGTTCTCCCAATAGGCGAAGCTGTGTGAGGTGGTGAGGTAAAAGCCAGAGCGAACGGATGCCTTCGTGATGATATTGATGACGCCACCAGCTCCATCAGCCCCGAAGCTGGCGTTCGGACTCGGGGAAGTCTCTATGCTGGAGATCTTTGAGGAGGGGAGCGAGCGTAGATAAGCCGATAGTTCTTCCCCCTTTAGCATCAGCTTCCGCCCATTGACATATATCGCTGTTCCCCCGATGGTCGCTAAGGAGATATCCCCCTTGTTGCTCACCAAGATGCCCGGAGAATGCTTCAGCACATCCAGCGCAGTCCCTATATCTGTGAGGTAAGACTGAGCGACGTGAATCCGGATCTTCCCATTGGATGCGCTGGTCAGCGAGCGGGACTTGCGAGCGGTGACGACAACATCCTTTAGGGAAACATCCTCTACCTCCAGCTGGATATCGGGGAGTGTATCGGCCGAGGCGATAGCTATCTTTCTCTTCACCTCCTTATAGCCCAGTGCCCTTATACAAAGGAGGAACTCCCCCTTGCGCTGGAGGATCGAATACTGCCCAGCAGCATCAGTGAGTACAGACTCTACGAGGACATCTCCTGGAGAAGCGACCAGCATGACGACGGCTGCATCCACTCCCTGGCGGTTCTCGTCGAGGACTCTCCCCGTGACCTTTGTCTGCGCACGTCCCGAGATAGCACAGCCTATCGCCATACAAAACAGGAAGAGCCTTAGCTTAAATCTATTCATTGCTTTAGTGGTGGTTACAAGCTCGCTGGGACAGACCGCCCCACACTTGTGATGGATATCGAGGAGCTGCGGAAGCAACTTGATATTCCCTTATATGCAGATATATAGCAAAGGTACGGTTAATTATATCGATTTTATTAAGCCACAAGTCCACACGGTGCCCACATCAAGGTGTAGGCTATTCGTGCTTGACACAGCACTTCAGCCGAGTGTCCGTGAGGAAGTGGAGTCAAGCTGTAGGAGAGCGCGTCAAGCTATATTGGTTCGCTCACGGGCATATATAGAGACTGTTGCCAAGAGTCCTGTCCTCTATTTAGAATACTAAGGCATCGCACGCCCAGCTCCCCGATATACCTCTCCGAAGTGATACGCAAGCCCTTCGCCTTATCACGAGTATTCCTCTTATCCAGCGGAGGGAAAAGTGCCATTCTCGTGAAGAAAAAACGCCTTCACGTAGTGGTTTTCCTGCA
>ERZ773265.1575-NODE-1575-length-11579-cov-6.389361_pt1 | contig 11579 bp, 6 predicted proteins | sample MGYA00580512_ERZ773265 | MGnify/ENA primary metagenome ERZ773265 (study PRJEB29015, sample SAMEA2738169) | human oral metagenome | biome: human oral; feature: human-associated habitat; material: saliva | place: China | collected 2183 ...
GATCCAGCAGGGCGACGAACCGGGACTCGATCGCGTAGAAGCCGCCACCCGCCTTCTGGATCTGCTCGACACGGTCCAGGAGCACCGCCATCTTGCTGGCCACCTCGGGTGCCAACGCGATGTCCCACATGTTGTGGCGGAAGGCTCTCGCCGCGATCTGCTCCGCCTCGTGGCGATCCAGCAGCATCCCGTGCAGGCGCCACGTCAGCTGGTCCAGAAGGTAGTCCAGGCTCACGTACGCCGTCGAGACCGTCGTGATGCCGCCGCACAGCGTCCCGCCGCACACGATCACCAGCGTCCCAGGACGCGCGTGGACCCGGCCGTGGCGGGAGTGGACCAAAGACGTTCCCTGGCGGAACAGCATGAACTTCAAGCACGTGTACGCCACCGGCTCCACCACGTGGTCAAACACCGCGGTCTCCACGTCGATCGGCCCCGGCGCCCGCTCGCGGACAGTCCCCCCACTGTCAGGGAAGATTCGCTCCATACCCCATTGTCTCCCACTGAGAGCGGTTCGGAGCGCATCCAAGGTGGCCGTCTTCCGGCTCAGAGGGGATCAGACCGGGTTCAATCCGGTAGTCTTAGGTTGATTTGAACTGCGCTGTCCGGCCTACTGGAGGAATCACCGTGAGTGAGCCTTGGCTGTCCACTGACGAGATCGCGGCCCACCTCGGTGTCACCAAGGACACCGTGTACGCGTGGATCGCCGACAAAGGCATGCCTGCCCACAAGATCGGGCGCCTGTGGAAGTGCCAAGCCAGCGAAGTCGATGACTGGGTCCGCACCGGCGCTACCGCCAGCGACGCGCCGCACCCAGATGAGGGTGGGGACCCCTACCCTAAACAGGCACACGGAAAAAAGGAGCGGCGATGAGCACCAGCGAGGCCGAGCGTTTGGTGAAGTCCAAGCAGCGCGTCGCCGATCACGGCGAGGTCTTCACTCCTTCCTGGATGGTGGAGGACATGCTGAATCTGGTTCGGGAGGAGTCCGAGCGCATCGATTCCCGGGTGCTGGAACCGGCCTGCGGCTCGGGGGACTTCCTGGTGCCCGTCCTGACCCGGAAGCTGTTGACGGTGGCCGCCAAGCATGGCAAGAGTGACTTCGAGAAGCGCCACTACGCCCTGTTCGCCCTCATGTGCACCTACGGGATCGAGTTGCTTCCCGACAACGCCCAGGAATGCCGCGACAACCTCGCCGCCCTGTTCAACGCCTTCCTCAACGTCTCCGAGGACGACGAGTGGGCGCGGGCTGCTCGGGCGGTCCTGGTAGTCAACATCGTGCAAGGTGATGCGCTGACCATGACGACGCCCGCCGGTGCTCCGATCACGTTCGCCGAGTGGGGGTACTTGGGCAAGGGCAAGTTTCAGCGCCGGGACTTCCGCTACGACGAGTTGACCCAGCGCTCCGAATGGGAGGCCGAGGGCTCCTTGTTCGCCGACATGGGTGCGGACCTGTTCGCTCCCCAGGCGACGTACCCGACGATGACGGTGAGTGATCTGGCGGGGCAGGTGAACGCGGCATGAACTCATCCCAGGCGTCCTTCGCCCTGCGCGGGCACAACCCCGATGTGCTGACGTGCATCGCGAACCTGTCCAATGACGAGGTCTTCACCCCACCCGAGATGGCGAACGCCATGCTCGACCTGCTCGCCCAGCGTTGGGCCGCCGCCCACGGCGGGGCGGACATTTGGGCGGACCCGGACGTCACGTTCCTGGACCCGTTCACCAAGTCCGGGGTGTTCCTGCGTGAGATCACCCGCCGCCTCACTGAGGGCCTCTACCGGCTCTTCCCCGACCGTGCCGAGCGAGTGGACCACATCCTCACCCGTCAGGTCTACGGCATCGGCATCACCCAGCTCACCGCCCTGCTGGCCCGCAGGTCCGTGTACTGCTCGAAGTACGCCAACGGCCCCCATTCAATCGCCAGGTCATTCGAGAGCGAGGACGGGAACATCTGGTTCCAACGCACCGAACACACCTGGACCGGCGGGCAGAAGGAGTACCGGACGGACCCGCTGACTGGGGACGACAAGGTCGTTTACACCCACCGCAAGTGCCAGTACTGCGGGGCGAGCGAGGACGCCTATGGGCGCGGCGACGAGCTGGAGACCCACGCCTATGCCTTCATCCACACCGACGACATCAAGGCTCGCATCGGCGAGCTGTTCGGAGAGACCATGCAGTTCGACGTCATCATCGGTAACCCGCCCTACCAACTCGGTTCTGACGGTGGGACTCGCGATGTTCCGATATATCAGCACTTTGTTGAACAGGCCAAGCGCCTAGAGCCGCGGTTCTTGACGATGGTTATCCCATCTCGTTGGATGGCAACGGGTCTTGGTCTAAACGATTTCCGTCGTGAGATGCTGACAGATCGCCGCATCCGAGCTCTCGTTGACTATCAAAATGCGGCAGGCATCTTTCCCGGAGTCGGGATTAACGGTGGCGCATGCTACTTTCTATGGTCCAATCAATACAAGGGTGACTGTGAAGTCACCACAGTTCGTGCTGACAAATCGACAAGTAGCTCAACGCGCCGGTTAGACGAATTTGACATCCTCATCCGTGATGCCCACGCACTCCCCATCCTCAGAAAAGTGCAAGCTGATGACCCACCATCAATTAATACGATCCTTGCCCGCGACAAAGAGTTCGGATGGACCTCAAACTTCCGAGACTTCGGATCGCGCCCAGGTGAAGATTCGGTTCCGATCTACTACATCGACTCTATGCAGCGAAAGATGGGTTACATCTCGAGGAATAGAGTAACCAAGAGTGCCGAGCTGATCGACACCTGGAAGCTCCTGGTGCCAGAAGTCGGCTCCGGACGGGAGCGGGAACGTACTGGCATCGATCTAGTTCTCGGCCCGTCGCAAATCGCACCGTCACCATCGGTATGTACGCAGTCGTTCCTATTTTTCTATGCCGACACGGAAGAAGAAATCCGATCTATCCGGTCCTACTACTCCACAAAACTCTTTAGATTTCTGGTGTCACTGCGAAAGATCACCCAGCATGCGACACACGCTACCTACCGCTGGGTTCCTATCCAATCCTGGGATCGGACGTGGACAGACGAGGAACTCTACAAAATGTATTCGCTGACCGAGACTGAGATCGCCTACATCGAATCACTCATTCGTCCGATGGACCTGGACTGACAACCATGCGCTCTGTCGAGGATCTCCTACCTGTCCGTTCGTCTGTGCGGCTGCGGATCTACGCGTGGTCACCAAAGAACCCCGCGCCTGAGTATCAGGGACTCATCAAGGTCGGTCAAACTACGCGTGAGGACGTGCGTGAGCGAATCCGCGAGTCCCAGGGCCAGGTGCAACAAGAGTTCACGCTGTATGCCGATGAGATCGCCCAACGTGACGATGGGTCACTCTTCCGCGACAAGGACGTCATCGAGCGCCTCAAGGCCAAGGGATTCGAGAACCCTCACTTCGGCTCGGCGTCCGAGTGGGTGCGGTGCAAGCCTATTGATGTACGCACGGCAATCACGGAACTTCGCAGAGGTGAGGTATTCTCTGGCCACCACTACCAGACCTTCCCGATGCGACCTGAGCAGGCGCGTGCGGTGGACCAGACCATCGGCTATTTCGAGTCGATCTGGGAAGAAGACCCAAACGCTGTGCCGCGGTTCTTGTGGAACGCGAAGATGCGTTTTGGCAAGACCTTCACCTCTTATCAGCTCGCTAAGCGCATGGGAGCCAAGCGGGTCCTGGTGGTGACCTTCAAGCCTGCCGTGCAGGACGCATGGCATGAGGATCTGGCGAGCCACGTGGACTTTGATGGCTGGCAGTATCGCAACACCGATCTCATGGCTGAGCTCGGACAGGGTGACCCAGATAAGCCGCTGGTGTATTTCGGTTCCTTCCAAGACCTGCTGGGTCGGGACAAGAAGACCGGGCTGATCAAGTCGAAGAACGAGTGGGTTCACACCATTAACTGGGACCTGGTGATCTTCGATGAGTACCACTTCGGTGCCTGGCGCGAATCGGCCAAGGCTCTGTTCGAGGGCGAGGATCAGAAGGTAGCCGACAAGGAGTTGGCGGCCGAGTTCGCCGATGGCGCGCTGGACACGTTCGACACCGAGCTCGATGAGTTGGGCAGTGACGAGGCAGAGTTCTTGCCCATCACAACTCGTTCCTACCTTTATCTCTCCGGCACACCGTTTAAGGCACTGGCAACGGGTGAGTTCATTGAGGAGCAGATCTTCAACTGGACCTACACCGACGAGCAAGAAGCCAAAGCCCGCTGGGAGCTCGAGCACCCCGGTGAGCGAAACCCTTACGGTTCGCTACCAGAGATGCGTCTGCTGACTTACCAAATGCCCGACGACATCCTCTCGGTTGCCGCACAAGGCGAGTTCGACGAGTTTGACCTCAATGCCTTCTTCGAGGCCACCGGAGAAGGCGACTCGGCACGCTTCGTCCATGAGTCCGATGTGCAGAAGTGGCTCGACCTCATTCGTGGCGAGCATGCGCCCACGCAGCTCGACTCGCTCAAGGCTGGCAGCAGGCCGCCCTTCCCGTATGCGGATGCTCGCTTGCTGCCCTACATGCAGCACTCGTTCTGGTTCCTTCCCTCGGTAGCCTCGTGCTTCGCGATGGCGAACATGCTGTGTGCCCGCCACAACACCTACTGGCACTCTTACGAGGTTGTTGTGGCCGCAGGTGCGAAGGCAGGAATTGGTGTGGCTGCGCTGCCGCCTGTGCGCGAGGCGATCGGGGATGGTCATGACACCAAGACCATCACACTCTCGTGTGGCAAGCTCACTACCGGAGTGACGGTCAAGCAGTGGTCATCCATTCTCATGCTGCGTAACCTCACCAGCCCGGAGACCTACTTCCAGGCCGCGTTCCGGGTGCAATCACCGTGGGCGATCACCAACCCCAACGGTGACAACCCGAACGAGGAAGAAATCCTCAAACCGGTTGCCTTCGTCTTCGACTTTGCCCCCACCCGTGCACTGCGGCAGATGGCCGACTACGCCAGCGGTCTGAACCCCACGGCTGACAGCCCCGAGCGGGCTGTGGCGGACCTGGTGAAGTTCCTTCCCGTCCTTGCCTATGACGGCGCAAACATGAAAGAAGTCAACGCTGGGGAGATTCTCGACATTGCCATGTCGGGCACCTCGGCCACCCTGCTGGCCAAGAAATGGGAGTCAGCGATCCTGGTAAACGTAGACAACATGACGCTGCGCAAGATCATGGACAACCAGGCAGCCATGGATGCCATCATGAACATCGAGGGTTTCCGCGCGCTGGGCGCAGACATCTTTGAAACGGTCGTCAACAAGAGTGAGAAGGTCTCCGCCACCAAAAAGAAGAAAGGCGGCGATCTGACCAAGAAAGAGAAGAAGGAACTCTCCGACGAGGAGAAGGAGTACAAGTCCAAGCGCAAGCAGATCCAGGAAAAGCTGATCAAGTTCGCTACCCGGATCCCTGCGTTCATGTACCTGACCGACTTCCGTGAGAACACGCTCCACGACGTCATCACCAAGATCGAGCCGGACTTGTTCAAGAAGGTCACCGGCCTGTCAGTGGCTGACTTCAACCTGCTTGTAAACCTTGGAGTCTTCAACTCCATTCACATGAACCAGGCGGTTTTCGCGTTCCGCCGCTATGAGGACGCCTCCCTGCACTACACCGGTATTCGATCCCACCCAGAGCAGCAACGCATCCTCGGTCTCTACGACACTGTCATCACGCTCGAAGAACAGCGCTGAATAGTCGATAGGTGCTAACACCCCCTATCGCCGCATCTGTACCCTCTGATCGCTGGCTCGATTCGTGCCGCTGTTTTGCTCGTTTTCCGGCTCTTCGCATTTGAGGGTGTAGGGGTGTTGGGTGGGGTTCGGCGTGTCGTGGCCGGGTAGGGGTCGAGGTCTTTCGATGATGGAGATTCCTACACCGTCCACCTGAAAGACCTCGACATGCCCAATACTACCTTTGATCGCCCCGACCTGAGCGCGTTCACGCGCCTGGATGACCTGGGCCTGGAAGTGACGGGCCAGCGCATTTGGCCAGACCGTGCAGTGTTGGCGTGCCGCATTGTTGGTGAGGATCGGTGGTGTCGACGCTGCGGGTGCCAGGGCGTGGCTCGTGACACGGTGGTCAGGCGCTTGGCGCACGAGCCTTACGGGTGGCGTCCCACGATTTTGCACGTGAGCGTGCGCCGCTACCGGTGTCAGGGGTGTTCTCACGTGTGGCGTCAGGATATGAGTCAAGCGGCCGATCCGCGCGCCAAGCTCTCACGGGCGGCGGTGCGCTGGGCGCTCACTGGGCTGGTCGTCCACCATCTGACGGTGGCGCGCATCTCCCAGGCCCTCGGTGTGTCCTGGAATACCGCTAACACTGCTGTCCTGGCCGAAGGAGAGCGCTCACTGATCAACGACCCGACCCGGTTCGAAGGCGTGCGCGTCATTGGCGTGGATGAACACGTGTGGCGCCACACCCCATACGGCGACAAATTCGTCACCGTCATCTTGGACTTGACGCCCATCCGAGATCGCAGTGGCCCCTCCCGACTCTTGGACATGGTCCCGGGCCGATCCAAGCAGGTCTTCAAAACCTGGCTGGCCTCCCAGCCCGATACGTGGCGCGAGTGCATCGAGATCGTCGCGATGGATGGATTCACCGGGTTCAAGAGCGCTGCCGCCGAAGAGCTCCCCGGCGCAAGGGCGGTCATGGACCCCTTCCACGTCGTGCACCTGGCCGGCAATGCCTTGGATGAGTGCCGGAGGCGCATCCAACAAGAACTCCACCACCGGCGCGGGCGCTCCACGGACCCCCTGTACAAGGCCCGCAGGGTGCTGCACACCAGATCCTGCCTACTCACCCTAGGCCAGCAGTACCAGATACTCGACCTGTTTTCCGGCGACGAGCACGTCGCCCTCGAGGTCACCTGGAGCGCCTACCAGAACATCATTGATGCCTACCGGGCGCCCGACACGGACGTGGGTAAGGCCCTGATGGAAGCCGAAATCAACACCCTGACCTCCATGCGCGTACCGAGGAGCCTGACCGAGCTCACCACCTTGGGCAGGACACTCAAACGCCGAGCCACAGACATCCTGGCCTACTTCGACCACCCCCACACCAGCAACGGTCCCACCGAAGCCATCAACGGCCGCCTCGAACACCTACGCGGCTCCGCCCTCGGATTCCGAAACCTCACCCACTACATCACCCGAGCACTCCTCGAAACCGGAGGATTCAAACTCCAACTACACCCCCAATTATGAAGAGCCGCGAAACCAACCACCGCGCCGATGGCACCCATGGCCCCGAGTCAGAAAGCACCGAGCGCCAAACGGCGCATTAAGACCGCTCACTGTTCGTGACATCGAACTGAGTTAATTTACAGTCAGAAAGCACCGAGCGCCAAAAGGTGCATTAAGACTTCCATTGTGGGTGTCCTCTTCTTGCGGGGTGGTTTTCGTCAGAAAGCACGGAGCGCCAAAAGGTGCATTAAGACGACAGACCGTCCCGGTGGTAGTACCTCATTGCTTCGAGTCAGAAAGCACCGAGCGCCAAAAGGTGCATTAAGGCGCGCGCGTCCGCTGCTGGTTCTACGGTCACGGTTCCCACGTCAGAAAGCACCGAGCGCCAAAAGGTGCATTAAGACACAATAGAATCGCCTTCACAGTGGCCGTCTTGTAAGGTCAGAAAGCACCGAGCGCCAAAGGGTGCATTAAGACGATCCGTTCAGGGAGGCCATGGCGGTGCGAACGTCCATGTCAGAAAGCACCGAGCGCCAAAAGGTGCATTAAGACCACTCCATCCGATGACATCCCACTGGGACAGGTCCGGTCAGAAAGCACCAAGCGCCAAAAGGTGCATTAAGACGGCCATGTAGGTAACCTTTCTCTACATGTTGAAGGTGGGTCCGAAAGTACCGAGCGCCAAAAGGTACATTAAGGACGACATCGTGTTGAGGGATGCAGGGATCGCAGACGTCATGTCAGAAAGCACCGAGCGCCATAAGGTGCATTAAGACATCGAAATGCCGCCAGTGGCAGTGGACGCGCCGGGTGTAAGAAAGCGCCGAGCTCCATAAGGTGCATTAAGACGTGCCCGGCTTGCGTGACGGCTTGCGGTAGGAGAGGTCAGAAAGCACCGAGCGCCAAACGGTGCATTAAGACTGAGGGGCAAGGTAGAAGATGCTCTCTCAGCACTGGTACAGGTCAGACAGCACCGAGCGCCAAAGGGTGCATTAAGACCGCGGTCAAACGACGCCGCGAGATCAAGCCCTGCAGGGTCAGAAAGCACCGAGCGCCAAAAGGTGCATTAGGACGACATGTGGAATTCATCGTCCCATGTCACGTATATGTTACGTCAGAAAGCACCGGCCGCCAAAAGATGCATTAAGACCCACCCTTCTGATTCGTGATTGAAATCGTCAGCATCAGGAGCCAGAAAGCACCGAGCACCAAAAGGTGCGTTGAGACTGATCACCATGAGTAGGACGGATCGAATCCAGATCATGTCAGAAAGCACCAAGCGCCAAAAGGTGCATTAAGACTTGCCGAGCCTGGGGGTATGAGTATTGCTCATGAGACAGAAAGCACCAAGCGCCAAAAGGCGCATTAGGACTGACGGGCTTCCTGCGCCTGCATCATCAGCCGTCGCATTTCGTCAGAAAGCATCGAGCGCCAAAAGCTGGATTAAGACCTCCTCCATCGACACCATAGCGTCGAAGTCATCGACAGTCAGAAAGCACCGAGCGCCAAAAGGCGCATTAAGACGTGGGCAAGTCTGACTTCCCCGAGCTGATCAGGGACGTCAGACAGCACCGAGCGCCAAAAGGCGCATTAAGACTACATCATAGTCTCCCTTGCTGTAGAGTGCTCTTTCACGTCAGAAAGCACCGAGCGCCAAAAGGTGCATTAAGACGAGATGACGAGGCGGGCACCATCACCCAGGTAGAACGACTCACCAGTCAGAAAGCACCGAGCGCCAAAAGGTGCATTAAGACGCGCCTTCAAGGAGCTTTGTCAGCTCAAGCACGTCACGTCATAAAGCACCGAGCGCCAAAAGGTGCATTAAGACAGCAGGTTACTCGCCTGGTACAGAGGGAGTTCTGTCGTCAGAAAGCACCAAGCGCCAAAAGGTGCATTAAGACCCGTTGATGACACTCACAATGGCGGGGAATCCGTTGTGCGTCAGAAAGCACCGAGCGCCAAAAGGTGCATTAAGACACGTTAACCTGCTTCTCTTCGATCACACGAATCTCGTGGTCAGAAAGCACCGAGCGCCAAAAGGTGCATTAAGACATGTCACCGTGCTCAGTCAGGTTGATCTTGCCCCTCGTTGTCAGAAAGCACCGAGCGCCAAAAGGTGCATTAAGACAGGTCGATCTTGCGCCGGGTCCACGATTCGGGTTGGTCAGAAAGCACCGAGCACCAAAAGGTGCATTAAGACTTGTGAAGGAGCTTCTGTGATGGTGTGTAGTTCGTGAAGTTATAAAGCACCGAGCGCCAAAAGGTGCATTAAGACCCAATATGGCACTCACCGTCAGTTGAAAACGAGGAAGTCAGAAAGCACCGAGCGCCAAAAGGTGCATTAAGACCCCCACGCCCTGATGTTGTCAACGTCCTGGTCAAACCAGAAAGCGACGAGTGCCATATGGCGCATTAAGACTCCGGTGTGACTGACTTCTCCGGCTCCGGTATCAACGGCTCGAGACAGCAACGAGCACCAGACGGTGCATTTGACCCACGCGCATTTGCTCACACCCCTGCCACGGGTACGTGTCAGACATCAACAGAGTCTCCGTAGTCGACAGCGCCACACCGCCAGCGATGCCGAATCAATGCCCGCGCGGCAATGAGGCGACGCTCGCTTCCACTACCAGCGACGAACGCTAACTCGGTGACACGACGCCCCGCGCTCCCCCACGCGAGTAGATGACGTGCACTCGCACCAGGCGGAGCACGCGAAGCTCCCCACGCACACGAGAACCACCGGATGGGTTCTCATCAGGACCACGCGACCGACCGAAGCTCCCCACGCACACGAGAACCACCCCCGCCGCAGGCACGGTACGCCACGGTCAGCGATTCCCGAACCATTCACGACTCGCTCACGAAACGAACTCCCCTTCCGAGGCATTCCGCGAAGCGCACGTGTCCGTACATCGTCTTGTTGGGAGAGGTCAGGGCCTACTCGTGCGGGTGCGTGCACGTTCGCTCCAACGGGGCGGGAGGATGTGCGTTGGTGGTTACCGTGCATTCTTGGTGTATTTGCGTGTTACGGCGCGTAGTCTGGTGAGTGAAGGGCGCGTCTCCGATGGCGGGGCGCGCGGGAGGACACCTCATCGTGGAGGTTGATAGATCATGATGGTTCCGCCGTTGTCTGAGCGTCCCGTGACCGAGGAGGACGAGGAGCAATTCCGCCGCGAAACGGCGCCGCGCAAGTACACGCTGCGCCGGAGGTGGGCTGATTATCGCGCCGAGGTCAAAGCGCGGCGCCCCAAGGGTGCGCGGGCCCGCGCCCGGGCGTGGCTGCACGTGGAGCCGTTCTATTGGGGGATGCGCGTCACCTACGTTGTTCTCTTCGCGGGTGCGGTCCTTGCGGTGTACATCAACGGGGTCGCCGAAGGCTGGTGGCCAGCGTGGGGCGAGAGGCCCACCGTGGCAGCCACAACCACGCCACCCATCTACCCCGCGCCCACCCCATCCCCGTCGACTACCGGCGAGGCGGCCATGTCGGGCGGCTACCAGATCGGACCCGACAGCGTCCTGGTCCGCCCCGCCGAGCACGCCGCATCCACCTACACCAAACCCGAGCTGCCCGAAGAAGCCAAGGAGAACACCGAAAGAGGCGCCGAAGCAGCGGCCGAGCACTACCTCGCTGTTGCTACCTACGCATGGAATACGGGCGATACCTCGGCCCTTACCGAACTTTCCGATAGCGATAGCGGATTCGCACAGTCGCTTATGCGCAAGATTGAGAATGACTACGCGAACGGCTGGACGTTCGGGCACTCCCTCAGGGTCGAGCACATTCTACTTCTTGAGCCGGTTCCAGCTAACGGCGCAGACGTGCCACCAAATACCATCGGAGTGAAGTTCAGCGCTATCGCAGTTGACGGAACAAAATGTGTCGGCCAACGCATAATTGTTCGAAATGAAGAATATCAATCAACCATTTCCATCCTCATGACGTGGAGAGATGGTCGATGGGTGGAGACTCAGGGAAAAGCCGAGCGAAATGAAAACTAGAAGCCTCGTCGCCCAGGTGTGCACCATCCTGTTTCTGGCGAACGCCTACTCTGTTGGGATTGCATCTCAAGCATCAGCGAATGATTGGAATGATCTAGATGACGATTCTGATGCAACTGGCTACGGCTGGGACCACCTTGTAGAAACCCAAGGACCGAGTGGAATTAAAGTCACCGACCAAGAAAAGTGGGGAGACAGCTCTCCGGCGAGCTCACCTGCTCCCCAAACAACTTCATCCGACGACCTTACACACTATTCAAATGATGCCGCACCAAGCACAGATGCTCGGGCTGCTGGTGTGGGGCAGGTGTGTGATGGCATGATGCACATGTATGAGAAGCCGGACG
>ERZ773265.1579-NODE-1579-length-11553-cov-2.399461_pt1 | contig 11553 bp, 7 predicted proteins | sample MGYA00580512_ERZ773265 | MGnify/ENA primary metagenome ERZ773265 (study PRJEB29015, sample SAMEA2738169) | human oral metagenome | biome: human oral; feature: human-associated habitat; material: saliva | place: China | collected 2183 ...
GGCAAGAAAGAGCAGGTTCTACTGGGTGAAACAGACGGTAAATACGATGGTAACGCCTTGGTATTCTCTCCAAATGGAGATGGGCATTTTGATACGGTTAAACTAAATGCGGTCGTTTTGAGAAATGTTGATAATATCCATTTAGCAGTCTACAAGGCAGATGATACGAAACGTGAACATCCGATTTTTGAACAAGGAAACGAAAGTGAGAAAAAAACAGATTACGGATGGAGGATTAACGATAGAAGTAGAATCCTTTATGCTAGTCGTTGGACAGGGAAAGACCAAAATAATCAGGTCGTTCCGGATGGGGAATACCAATACGTTCTTACCTACCGTCCAAGTACTCCTGGAGCAAAACCTCAAGAAATCGTTTTGAAGGTCAAGGTCGACAATCAGGTCCCTCAATTAGCGTCAACCAAAGACCTCTATGATCCAAAAACGCGTATCTTTAGACCGGGAACGATTATTGAGGAAGGTAGTGGTCTGGCAGGTAAATACTTATCCTACGAAAAAGATGGACAAACCATTGAAATCAGCCCGAATCAAGATGGTTCATATTTGATTCCAGAAGGAGTTGATCCAGCAACTGTTCGTTTTTATATTTGGGATAAGGCTTATAATACCAATACTTTAACCCTTGATGGTCAGAACGCTTATAAGTCGGCTGAGAAGGAATCAGGAAAATCAAGAGGAAAAAGAAGTTCTGAGGACGGTCAAGCAGAAGCAACAGATGGAAGGCTGGAAGTTCGTGTTGTTGATGAAGAGGGAAATCCAACCTCTCAATATCCTGAGATGATGCGCTACCAAGTATTCGACAGTAAGGGCAATCGAATTGATAAAGAGTTTAATACTTATTATGAAAGTGAGTTGCCAAGATTGCCATTTGGTAGCTATACCGTCAAAGTAGTTGCACAAGATGAAAACTATTCATGGGTATCTCCAACAACTGTAACGGTTGAGTTGACGAAAGAACATCCTGAAGGCCTAGTCAACTTTGTTTACCATTACAAATCTAAGAATCGATTTAACGTAGTCTTTGATAAGGATTTACCATCTGGAACTAGAGTATTTGCTATTCGTAAGGATAACGGAGAACAGCATGAATTAGAACAAACCCTCTATGAACCAAAGACTTTTGAAAAGATTTTATTAAATGGAGATTATCAGATTCATATTGAACTGCCAAAAGGTTATCGTGCGGTAGAAAATGATGTTTTCTATTCAGTAGGAGAAAAAATCAATCGCTTCTTAACAACATTTGTAGAAGTTGCAGAAGACAATCCGGTTAATCCGAACCCAACACCAAATCCAATTCCAAATCCAGTACCAGATCCAAAACCAGATCCACTCATTCCGGATAAGACATCCGATCCTGGTAAAGGAAAAGAAGTGGATAAAGAAGATCAGCTAATTGTGAAAAAAGCAGACTTGCGTCCTATGTATGTCAAGCCAAGTGAAAAGAAGGAAGAGGACATACGAGAAGTCTCTGACTTGGATTCAAAAGAAAACTTGCCAAAGACCGGACAAGCTGGGGACAATATCAGTCTATTGGGAATATTCTTGTCACTTTGCACCTTCGGACTCATTCATAAAAGAGGAAAAGAAGGTCAGGATTAATCACTTAAAGATAGGTTAATAATTAGGTAATAGCTGGAAGTAATCAGGTTTGTTGCTTCCAGCTTAAAAATAAAGGAGTTTTGTATGGAGTTTCACCGAAAACAACGTTTTTCACTTCGAAAGTATGCTATAGGGGTAGCATCTGTATTGATTGGACTGGCTCTTGTTGGACCAATGGTTGCGGCAGATACAATAACCTCTGAAGAGCAAGCAGTTACAGCGTCTGCAGTGGATACTGCACAGACGACGGAAGAAAATCATCCTGCCAAAGAGGAAGAAGTAAGAAAACCGGAAGAACCGTCTCTTCCTTCTACTCTTGACTCGGGTCAGACAGAAGGTATTCAGCCATCCGATAAGAGTAATGAGCCTGTAAAAGAAAGTGGCAATGAGCCCGATAAGGTAAGCACTGAAAAAGAGGCAGGAACTAATATCACTCCTGAACCTGAGAAGAAAAGTGAAAATGATCATAAGCAACCTATCCTTGAGACCACAAAGAAAGTCACTCAGGAAAATATAGAAGAAAAGTCCCATAAAGAAGTAGCTGAAGCTCCAAAAAATGAACTGTATGAAGCGACTCCTGTAGAAGCTCTTGTTCGCCTAAAGGAAGAAAAAACACCTGGTGAAAGTCCTCTTACATCTGCTGCAGAAAAGGCTAGACGGATTGAGAAGACAAATCGGGAACACGAGGAATTTTTAAAAGAATTAGAAAAACAGTCTATTCGCTTTAAGAAACTCTATGATATTAATCTTTTGTTTAGTGGACTTGCTTTAGAAACGACTTACGGTGATGCGAAGAAAATTCGAGGTTTGGCGCGTGTCGATGCTGTGGACTACGCTCCGCTTCGTCGGACCAGAGTGGAGGAGCCACAACCAGCTGTCGCTTCCCCAACTTCAAGTCCTGTCAAAGTTAGCGAAGAAAACAGTTTAATCAATTTACAACCTCTCTGGGATAAAGGGATTAAAGGTCAGGGTCAGGTTGTAGCTGTGATTGATTCAGGAGTTGATCCTGCCCACGATGCTTTTCGGCTGACGGACATCAGCAAGGCAAAATTCAAAAGTGAAGCTGATATCGAAGCAGCCAAGAAAAAGGCTGGTATTACCTATGGTAAGTGGTACAACAACAAAGTCGTCTATGTTCAAAACTATAGTGATATGGATGATAATGTAAAAGAAGAAGATCCGATTTCACATGGTGCCCATGTAGCTGGAACTGCTGTAGGAAATGCTTCTAAACCATCTCCAAACGGAGAAATTTTCCGAGGGGTAGCTCCAGAAGCTCAGCTCATGTTCTTGCGCGTCTTTTCAGATACGAAAGGTGGACAAGTCCAAAACTTTATTTATACCAAGGCTGTGGAAGATGCTGTGAAGCTTGGGGCCGATACTATTAATATGAGTTTAGGAACTGCCTCAGGCTCCATCTATGATGTTGGAGAAATTACCCGTCAAGCTTTCGATGAAGCTCGTAAGGCAGGGGTGACCATTACTGTTGCTTCTACCAATATGGCAACCAATGGTTTTTGGCATAGTAAGCCACTTGCTACAACTCCTGATTACGGGATGACAGGGACACCATCAGTCAATCCAAATGTCATTTCTGTTGCCTCAATCAATAGCTTGACTAAACATGTTTCAACAGAAGCAAGCTTAACCGTTAAGGAGCTAGTCGGTTCGCCAGAATTTCCTGATGGTAAAATTCCAATGCATTCTTTTGTTGAACGAGATGGCTTCCGGACGACCATTCCACAAAATTATATCCATGTGAAAAATGGTGGGCTGGAAAACTATCAAGGAGATCAGATTAATGGCCGATTGGTTTTGACTGAAAGAGGCGGTCAGGTCTCAGATGTTGAAAAAGTCAAACAGCTGAAAGCGGCTGGAGCAACTGGAGTGATCTTCTATCAGACAAAAGAGCAAGGAGAAAGGCCTACTCCATTTGATCTAGAAGGTTTAGGGGAGCGTTTCCCTGTTGGGGTAATCGGCCACCGTGCAGGAGAGGTTTTGTCCCAGCACGCCAGTGATTATCAACTGAACATTGCCAACAAATTTAAGCGTGTACCGTATGAAGCAGCTAACCAGATGTCAGACTTTTCATCCTGGGGCTTATCAGTTGATGGTGACTTGAAGCCGGATGTGACCTTGCCAGGCGGAATGATTTACTCATCTGTTAATAACGGTGAATACTATATGGACAGAGGGACAAGTATGGCATCTCCCCATGCTGCTGGAGCAACAGCTTTAGTCAAACAGTCTTTGAAAGAGCGCTTCCCTCATCTGACACCTGAACAGATTCAAATCCTCGTCAAGCAGATGACGATGAGTACAGCAGTTCCCCATGTGGATGAAGAAACAAAGGCTTATTCCTCTGTCCGTCAGCAGGGAGCAGGAGTTATGGATGTGACAGCGGCTGCCCTAGGTGATTTATATGTCACTGCAAAAGGCGAAAAGAGTAGCTTGACCTTGGGAAATGTCAAGGATACCTTCGAGTTTGATGTGACAGTTCATAATTTATCAGATCAGGAAAAGACGGTCACCTACGAAACAACTCTTCAGACGGATCAAGTTGAAGATGGGAAATTTACGCTCCACCCACGTCTTTTAGAGACCCTGACTGGTAAAGAAACTATCACTGTTCCCGCTCATGGTCAACGGACCATTCGTGTCTCAGTTGATGCCAGCAAATATCAATCTGAGCTGAGCAAACAAATGCCAAATGGTTATTTTCTAGAAGGATTTTTCCTTGTTAAAGATGCTAAGAGTAACCAGCATTTAGTCAGCCTCCCTTATGTAGGTTTCCGAGGAGAATACCAAAATCTCCGGGGGATTGAAAAGCCGATTTATGAATATACTGGCTCTGACAAACCTTTCTATTACAATGAGTACAAAACAGACTATCCAGATGGCAAGATTCCTGATGTGGAAGAACGGCATCCAGATAATCATTTTACATCCTTGATCAGCTATGTGTACGAAAACGGCGAATCTGTAGCTAAAACACTGGGACAGGATGGCGAAAAGTTTGATGGGGATCAACTCTACTTTTCACCAAATAATGATTCTAGTTTTGATAGTGTGAAGGTAAAAGCTGTTATGCTCCGCAATGTCGAAAATGTGCATCTGACAGTCTACAAGAAAGAAGACACAGAGAGAAAACAACCCATTTATGAGATCGGAAATGAAGTTCATAGAAAAACGCACTGGAGCTACCGAAGCGGAAACAGAAGTGAAGAATTCTATGAAATTTCTTGGGAAGGTTTGGATAATGATGGGAATCGGCTTCCAGATGGAGAATTTCCTACCGTCCATCAGCCTCTGGTGCTAAGAAGCAGGAGTTGAATTTCAAAGTTAAAATTGATAATACAGCTCCAAGTATAGAGACGGGTAGCGCCCACTATGATCCTAAGACAAGAGTTTTCCGTCCTGGAAAAATTATCGAAACAGGAAGTGGAGTCGCAGGTACCTATCTGTCATACACTAAAGATGGAGAAACGCACGCCTTGACTCCAGAAGAAGATGGAAGTTATGTCATTCCTGAGGGAGTGGATCTTTCAACGATTCGTTATTCAGTTTGGGATAAGGTATACAATACAGCTGAATTAGACTTGCAAGGAAATAAAGTAGAGACTAGCGAAGACCTAACAGCTCAGGCAGCGTCGGTCGCTGAAGAGCCAACGTCAAGTCCAGAAAACAAAGAGACTCCTGACAAGGGGACCTTGGAGCTTGTCTTTACAGACAGTAGTGGAGAGGTAATTAATTATTATCCATCAATTGTGCGTTACCAAGTCTTTGATGATCAGGGGCGTGCTGTAACTGGTGAGTTTAATTCGGCCTATAATGGTGGTAGCTTCCCAGAGCTCCCATTTGGCACATATACAGTCAAGATTACTCTTTCTGATTACCATTATGATTGGGGAGCTGAGCTAGTGAAAAAAGTGACAGTTTCTCCTGAGGATCCTCATCCAAAAGTTACCTTTGCTTCGCACTACTTATCTGAGAATAAGCTGACAATAGGTTTTGACAAGCCAGTGCCAGAAGGAACTGTTGTGAAGACTATTGATGAGAAAGGGGTTATCCGTACGCTTGCTCATAGTATTTATGATCTTCTTAGCTTTGAAAGCATGTTGATGAATGGAAACTATCGGATTCATGTTGAGCTTCCAGCAGGATATCGCGCAACTGAAAACGACTTTGTCTATGAAGTCACAAATAAGATTAATCGTTATGTTTTATCCTATCTGAAGGAGATGGTGATTCCGACGCCTGATCCAGATCAACAGGGTGGAATAATTGTAAAACCAGATATGAAACCGGGAGTTCCAGCTCCTACAAATCCAAATAGCAGTCCTTCTTTTGAAACAAATAAAGCTAGTGAAAAAGTTGCAACAGCTATGCCACTAACGATTAACTACAAAACAGCTTCTAGTAAGCAAGAAGAATCTGGTGTCCTTCCGAAGACAGGACAAGAGGACCAAACCTCTCTAGCACTCAGTCTTTTTGGAATAACTTCACTCTTATTAGCAGGAATGCTCATTCACAAAAAGCGAGAAGAAAGCGAATAGTCTATAGGAGAATTAAAAATCTTTTAAGTAAGCTTACCTACATAAGAAACAACCGGAGCCATTTTAGACTCCGGTTGTTTTTGTTATTTAATCAATAAGATTATTTTCTTCTGTCCATACGCTTCTAGTAAATAATATTGAGACTACAGCTAATACAAGAAAGGCAATGCTAGTATAGATATAGGGCTGATCCAGCGTCGTGGAACGTCCAGATAGATTAACAATGCCTCGGAAAAGGACGCCGGCAGTGAGGGTAGCGACTGCCGAGTTCCAGAGGTTGAGGCTGAGCCTTGAGAGGTTGGGAATGATCTTGAGTAGGATTAATAAGAGGAGGCCTCCAACCAAAGGAACTGCATAGAGATAGTGCATATAGGTAGAGGTTTCGCCAAAGCTGAAAGATTCATAGATACGGCTAAAGGCAAAGAAGAAAATACTTAAGAGAGTATAGACAAGAGCTGTCTTCTTGAAACGTTTTTTGCTTGGATTAGTAACCGATGTAGACAATGTCGCTCACCGCCCTTTCTGAAATATTCCCATTGGTCGTTGGTTTATTGATTACCTGACCATTGAAGTAGAGTGTAGAAGATCCGCCACCGTCAAGGTTATAAGCAGTCTTGACGCCATAAGATTTCATAACTTCAGCTAACTCATAGAGGGATAGTCCCTGACTTTCTGAGGTCCGGCCATCTGACACGACAATGATATAGTGATTTTCATCGATAATACCGATGGCTGTACGTGGGTTGGAAGCCATAGATTGACCAACCTCAGAATTGGTATCAACGACAATCTCACCATTTTCTACCAAGGATGGACCAAAGGCTAGGAGGTTAACAACTCCGTCTTTCACCAGCTGTTCTGCAGATGTTTCGTCCTCATAAATGATCTTAAATGAGCCGTCCTTGTAAATCGCCAAATCACCATTGCTGGAGTCTTCTCGGACGGTATCACGGTAGACAACACCGTTGCGGATAACATAGCCAGTGGAATTAGCCCCGTAGTAGTCACCGTTGACCGCTAAAATAGCATTGTTGTTGGCAGCAGTGACAGAGGTTTTGGCAGTGACATTGGTTCCATATGTGTTTTGAGCCAGAGCCGTTTTTAGATATTCAGCAGAGCTGACAGTTATGTCAGCAATATAAACCTGGGTATTGCTCACTGTTTTTTCTGTCAGTGTAATGGAGATATTGTCGTCACTATAGCTAGTATCAGACGTGCTGACATTGGTTGCCGTTGTACTGGCGCTACTACTTGTAGTATTGGCTTTAACAGTTGTGATGGACTCTGATAAGACAAAGGTCTTGAGCATGGAGTAGCTAAAGGATGCAGTTAACAGTAAGCCAAAAATACTAGCATAGACGTAAGATTTTTTTAATATTTTCATAATATAGGATGCGTCCTTTCTTTAAAAACGAATTTCTTTTGAATGAACCAAGAGAGAGAAAATAGTAGTGCGCCAACCAAAATTTTGATGAGTAAGAGATTGCCATTAAAAATAGTGTGGAAAAGTCTGATGAGGGCAGTATCTAGGATAAATAAGCCGATAGCTAGTCCTAAATAGCTACTTCCCGTTTTCAATAGACTATCTTCATTTTTAAAGACGAGCTTTTTATTAGTTGAATAGTTAAAGATGGAGCTTGTGACACGAGCAATTCCATTAGCTAGGAGAATCCGAAGAGTAATCGGAACAGCAACTAGAAAGAGTAGGGCGATAGCGTAGACAAGATAGTCCACCATAAAGCTACTCAGCGAGGATAGAGCAAACTTAAACATATCTTTGTAAATCATTAAGCCATCTTGAATGGGTCTGAAATGGGAAGTTTTATTATCATTGATGTAGACGGTCTCGATCGGAACTTCCACGATTGGATAAGTCTTGCAGGCTTGTAGAAGCATATTCATTTCGTATTCGTAGCGTTGTCCTTCTATGGAGAGCATAAATGGAAGCATATTACTGGTGAAGGCACGAAGGCCAGTCTGGGTATCCGAAACAGCAACGCCAGTTTGTTGCTTAAATAACAGACGGGTCAGACTATTTCCAAATCGACTTCGTAGAGGGACCTTTCCGGTAAATGAGCGTGCCCCTAAGATTAATTTTTGAGGTTGCTCATGGGCAGCGTTGGCAACACGCAGGATGTCCCAGAGTTTATGCTGTCCATCTGCATCTGCTGTGACAATGACACCGTAGTGACCTTGAGACTGAATATAGCGAAATGCTGTTTTCAGAGCTTGTCCCTTGCCTTGGTTGAGAGAATGATGCAGGACCGTAGCATACGTTGCTGCTTGCTCAAAGACACGTTTGCATGAGGCAGAACTGCCATCATTGATTACGATCACTCTAAAGTCACTCTTTTCACGAACCTTTTTAATTAAGCGAATGAGATTGTAATCTGGCTCATAAGCTGGAATAACGAGATAATCCATAAGCTGTACCTCTTTCTTAGATGTTTGATAGATAAGATACAGAACAGTATAAAGACGGCTCCTTAAAGCTAACTGATATCAGTTTTCTTTAAGTTTGGCTTAATATTTGTTTAAGGAAAAATGGTCGAAAGACAAGAAAAAAGAGGGAGGCCAGACTGCTTGTTTAAACAGTTAGTCTGGTCTCACCTCGTTAAGAGACAGAAGTCAGAAATTTTGTACTTTTGATCCATTATTCCAAAATTAACATGCCTTCTTTAATAGCAAATGGATCTGTCTCGTTGATCCGATCGTAGAACATGATACCGTTGATGTGGTCAATTTCATGTTGGACAACGATAGCCTTGTAGCCCTTGAGTTTTACCCGATGCTTCTCACCATCTTTATCGAAGTAATCTACAGTGACCCGCGCATGTCGGACTACATAGCCAGGGACGTCGCGGTCGACTGATAGGCAACCCTCTCCATCAGCCAAAGCCGCATCTTGTACAGAATGGGCCACGATTTTAGGGTTGTACATGACTTCTTTTAAAGCATAAGCATCTTGGGGTGGATTGCCGTTTTCATCCTCAGGGTTAGGTAAGAGAACAGCGATGATACGTCGGGAAATATCAAGCTGCGGAGCAGCTAGTCCCACACCGCCACGCAATCCAAGTTTTTCAGCCATGACTGGATCTTGTGAGTTGTGTAAGAACTGCATCATTTTTTCACCCAAAAGAATATCTTCGTCCGCTAAGGGAAAGGAAACTTCCTCAGCAACAGCGCGTAGGGTTGGATTTCCCTCGCGAATAATATCTTTCATATCAATCAAATGAGCTGGTTTAATAAGTTTTTCAATAACAGACATCTTCTCTTTCCTCGTTCTTTCTATAAGATACTATATCACAAAACAGACTAGAAATAAAGAAGACGACTTGATGATGAATTTTTCTAAATAAACGGATTGCGTCTTTGTGCAAAAAACTGTATGATACTAATAGTGTGTTATTGAAGGGAAAGAAAATGAAAAGAACAATGGAAAAAATCAGTATCCTGAGTCTATCTTTGGTACTGACAACCTCTTTTTCAATCTCCAGTGCCTTGCCGGCCATGTTTGATTTTTATAAGGACTACCCAGCTGATAAGGTTGAGCTTTTGGTGTCCCTGCCCTCTATAGGGATTATGGTCATGCTCTTGTTGAATGGACTGATTGAGCGTTTCTTATCTGAGAGGATCATGATTGTGACGGGCTTACTGATTATGTCTGCCTGCGCCTTTGTTCCCATTCTGAATCCATCCTATAATCTAGTCTTTCTTTCCCGTTTAATTTTTGGCTTGGGGACAGGCTTGATCAATGCTAAGGCTATTTCAATTATTAGCGAGCGTTACCAAGGTCATGAGCGCATACAGCTCTTAGGCTACAGAGGATCAGCAGAAGTAGTGGGGACAGCCCTTCTGACTCTGGCAGTCGGCCAACTTTTGCGCTTTGGCTGGACAGCAACCTTCCTTGTTTATACCTTCTGCTTTTTGGTTTTGGGACTTTTTCTCCTCTTTGTTCCTTATGAAAAAGGGGAAGTTCATCAACATAAGCAGGCCCAGAAAGAAAAGATGACAGCAGGCCAGTTCCGCTTCACCTTATTATCAGCTTTGGTGGCTGGGGTAATTGTACTCAGTAATACAGCCATCAACTTACGCGTACCTAGTCTAGTGTTGTACCATCAAATTGGGACTGCGCAAACGGCCAGTTTGATTTTGAGTGCTATGCAGTTAATTGGAATTGTGGCTGGTGTTAGCTTCGCTCCGATGGTCGGGATTTTTAAGGACCGTTTACTGACGATTATTGGAATTTGTTTTGGCTTAAGCTTGATTTTGATTGGTCTTTCCAGCAATATATGGCTGTTAGCTTTTAGTGCCCTTTTTGCAGGCTTTACCTACAGTATAACTCTAACGACCGTTTTTCATACAGTGTCAGAAAAGATCCCCCCTCATCTAATTAATCAGGCTGTTTCAATTACTGTTTTAGGTTGCAGTGGTGGTGCCTCTGTGACGACATTTATCCTTTCCTTGATTGGTCATCTATCTCAAGCTCCGCTTTTCATTTTCTCTGCTCTAGGGGTCATCATGATGGTCATAGCAATGCTAAGTTACAATATCACAAAGGAATAATATGCGCCTAGATAAATTTTTGGTAGAAAACGGTCTTGGTTCTCGAAGCCAAGTGAAGGAAGTTTTGAAAAAAGGTTTGGTTTTGGTCAATGGCAGAGCGGAAAAATCTCCCAAGACTCAGATTAACGAGACGTCAGATGAGGTTGTTGTTTCTGGCCAAAAGTTGACCTATGAAAAGTTTGTTTACTATCTTCTTAACAAACCCAAGGGATATATCTCAGCAACAGAGGACGAACGACATAAAACTGTTTTGGATTTGTTGGATGAGACTGCCCGTCAGAAAGAAGTCTTCCCTGTCGGGCGCTTGGATATTGACACTCATGGTCTGCTCCTTCTGACCAATAACGGTAAGCTAGCTCATGCCATGCTGTCACCCAAAAAACACGTAGAGAAAATCTATCGAGCTCAAGTAGCTGGCTTGATGAATCAATCAGATGTGGAGCAGTTTGCTAGAGGGATAGAGTTGAAAGACTTTACCTGTCAACCAGCCAAACTCAAGATTTTAGAAGTAGATGAAGAATTAGAAGAAAAAGAATTATTAGAACTTAAAAGAATAAGATCTGTATTCTTACTTAAAACATATCAGATTTTTGGGAATATAATAAATAGTGAAGAATATAAAAATAATGTTGTAAATGATGATATATTAAATATTATAGAATATATTCAAAAAGAAGATATCCCTAAATGTTTTAAGTTTAAAGCAAGTAGAGAGAAAGTATTACATCTAGAAGATGAGATATTAAATTATATTAGTAGAATATAATTATACATAGGAGAAAATATGGAATATATTAAGATTGATGATACA
>ERZ773265.1583-NODE-1583-length-11531-cov-4.745904_pt1 | contig 11531 bp, 10 predicted proteins | sample MGYA00580512_ERZ773265 | MGnify/ENA primary metagenome ERZ773265 (study PRJEB29015, sample SAMEA2738169) | human oral metagenome | biome: human oral; feature: human-associated habitat; material: saliva | place: China | collected 2183 ...
AGCCGGGCTGTATTCCAGTATTGCGTTTCTCGGGGCGGCTATTACTTATGCCTTACTCACCGGGGAGGTCGGGTCGGCCAACGAGTCCGCCCTCAACGAGGAAGACCGGAAAAATTTTACCTCTGGGTTTACTCTGGATAAGATCCGTGAGGGTAAATACTGGGAGGCCGAGTCCAAAGTTGTCTTTTTCTTAGAGACCTCAGAACCCACAAAAGAAGGGGATGAGTACACCTGGCCATATAAAGAAGAATCACGCCACGGAACGTACCGGGTAGATGTGAAAGAGACTTCTACCGAACGCTCCGTGAAGGTGAGCACCATCCCCACGAAACAGCAGGTGCATAAGGGAGGTGGGAAGATTAAAGCAAAACACACCAATGGCCGCTGGGTGATTACCTTTGACATACCCTCATCAAGCTCCAGCGCCTCACCGTCTTCCTAAAAAACTGTTCCCATCCCGAACATCCGGGTGACAGCAAGGGAGGAGTCCTAAGAGGGACTCCTCCCTTATATATACACCCAGATAGCCCTAGATATTGCACTCCGACTACGGAAAATACACGGGTACAGGGAACGGGCAGAAGCCTTCTCTAGCCCCTCTGCTGTTCAAAGAAAGCCCCCATCATTATGGTGCTGGGCCATGACTCGTCCCCGTTCACAGAAAGCACACTATAAGAAACGCGCCTTATATGCTTGATGAGCGGGAGGAGGAAGCACCGGGGCTGGCACTCCTCTTATCAGTATCAAAACTAATGATCCAGTGACCATCGGTGTGTTTCGCTTTAATCCGACCCGACGTTGTACTCTCCTGTTTACTGCTCGGAATGGTATGCACACTAACCTTACGGCTTCCAGAGGTGTTCTCAACCTCCACATAGTACGCCCCGTAGCGGGCAATTGCCCGGTACGGCCAGGTGTACTCGTCCCCTTCTTTTGTAGGTTCTGAGGTGTCCAGAAAATAGACGAGTTTAGTGTCAGCTTCCCAGTATTTACCCTCAGCCGTGTCTCGTGCGGTCCTGCTGTTTTTTATCTTTTTCTTTGCTTCCTCGTTTACCGCTGAGTCCTGCACATATGTGGTATCTCCCGTGGTAACAGCATAGGTAACGGCAGCCCCGAGAAACGCAATACTGGAATATAGTCCGGCTACGGAGTCCTCGTCAGCATTTTTGGGTTTAATGGGTTTGGGAACGTTTTTGGGCGGGGTATCCTGAGTAGCGGGCTCAAAGGTACCGGCAGAAGTATCGTACTCTTCCAGTTTCACCTCGCCTTTGTAGTCCTTTTTAGTGGCCGATGAAGACTCGCTGGAGGAGCCATTAATAGCTGTGCCCGACCCGCAGGCGGCGAGAAGCGTTAGGGATGTTGCGCCCGCAAAGCCCAGGGCCGCGCGGCGGGTTATCTCGGAAGTCATGGTAACCGGTTTCCTCTCAAATGCGTGATATACCAGCTATCTCTATCCTAGAGAACACGCGGCCCATAAGCACGTACATTTAACTATTACTTTAAATGTAGGCTTCTGTGTGGCGAATGCACTGGGTGCAGCAGCTTCCGTCGCAGTTAAGGTAAGGAGGGGGTTCCAGCTGGAACCCCCTCCTTGCATCACACACAGGAAGAAAAGTCTTCGAAACCGTTTCGCGGAAGAATCCTTCCCACAAGGACTCTCGCTATTTGGTAATAAAAATATAACCTAATTAATGGGGGTGTGCCAACCCGAATATCTCAAGAAATAGTGACAACCTGTCTGCAAAGCAAGGTGTACCTAAGTTAGTTCCGTGTATTTGCGGGCAAAAACCGGGCACGGCTAGGGCACAAAAAATATTTAAACTTTTTCCCCGCCCCTCTTTGCGCACCCTCAGCTGTGGGTAAGGCCGGTAACATGCAGCGGTATGGGTGGGTAAAACGTGAGAGAATGGCAGAGTGAAAGAATGGTTCGATTCCCTACCTGTAGAGGCGGCCGTTGCCTGCCTGTGGGCGATCGGCATTATCCGCACGTCCATTGTGTTTCTGCTCGGCTACCTGGCTGCCGCCGGAGGGGCACGCTTGAGCCGCATCCGGGAAGCAATGGACACCCCCATCTACCAGCGGGCCACAGCGTTCGTGAACCGCTGGGGCGTATTAGCCGTGCCGCTGTGCTTCCTCACCGTAGGCTTCCAAACCGCCGTCATTATCACCACCGGGTTCACGAAAATGCCGTTACGCCGCTGGGTCCCGGCCATGCTCGTGGGCACTTTCATCTGGGCCGTCATCTACACCACCGTGGGGTTCGCTGTGCTCGCCGCTCTGGGGCTGCAGCCGTGGATGCTGCCGGTTGCCCTAGCGGTAATCGTGCTCCTCAGCCTGGGAATCTCTAAAGTGCGTGAACTCATCACCGACCGCAAACCCCGCCCGTAACCGGGCCGCCGCCGTCCACTGTGCTAGCGTAAAGGCATGAACGAAACCCCCGAAGCTGTTACACCCGCAAAACCGGTACCGCCAAGCACCCAGCAGGAGTCCAGCATTGAGCTTGCCGCCCCCGCCGCCGGGCTCATCTACTCGGCGCAGGCGGCACCCGCACCGGTGCTGAGCCGTGCCAGCTTACGCATCGGCTACGAGCCGGGGGTAATGCCCGGAAAATGGTTCACCCGCTGGCACGAACGCTACGGCAGAACAGCCCCGCTGGCCGAAATACCGCTTCGCGAAGGGGCCGGTCTTGAGGCACTCACTACCGCGCTCAGCACCCCGAACAGCACCAGCGGCGAAGCCCGTTTCGAGCCGTTAGCGCACATGGCCATAATGCGTACCGCCGCACAGGACACCCCCGACAAAGACCGGTACCACAGCATCCGCCTGTACGAGGAAGTACCCGTGGTGGTGCTGCCCAAAGACCATGTGCTCACCGTGCTCGACGAGGTTCCCCTAGGTGAGATGGCTGAGGAGTTCCTGCTGCATGAGCCCGAGGAGTTCCCCGCCTGGGGTGAAGCCTCACAGCAGTGGCGCCAACAGAACCCCCGGTTTTTGCCGCAGATTCCCACCCATGCGGACGCTATCGAACTGGTAGCTGCCGGGGTGGGCCTGTACATCACCCCCATGTCGGTGGCCCGCCTGCACCACCGCAAAGACCTCACCTACCGTCCAGTACCCGACGCCGAGCCGTACCCCGTGCACCTGGTGTGGCCCCGTACCCCGGCAGCCCCCACCCCCGATACGGTCCAGGGCGAGAAAGACGACGAGTTTGAGGTGCTCATCCAGGACTTTATCGGCATCGTGCGCGGGCGCACCGCATCCAGTAACCGGGGCAGCGAAACCGCCCAGGCCCGCCGCACCCGCATAGCCGGTGAACGCGCCAAGGCCACAGCGAAATCCCGTGCGGCTAATGCCCGCCGAGAAGCACGCCACCAGAAAACAGCCGCATCCCGCACCGGCGGCACCTCCCGGCGCAAAGCCGCCGCAGGCAGCAAACCGGGACGAAACGGCAGGCGAGCCGGTAAACGCCGGTAGCCCGTCCGCACCCGCCATCACGGGTGAATAGCGCCACCAGTAAACAGGCCGAACGCCCAAGAAGACGCGGTAGAATCGAATCTATGGCATTAGCAATGGAGACCCGACCCGCCGCCTACGCGGTTGTTATTGAGCAGGGTAAACTGCTCATGACCCGCTGGGCGCCCGAAGACCGCTCGCACGAGCCCCTGTGGACGTTACCCGGCGGCGGCATGGAACCGGGGGAGCAGGCCGACGAAACAGCCCTGCGGGAAACCCTCGAAGAAACCGGGTACAGCGTTGCCATTGAAGACGTCCTGGGCGTGCACGCCGGGCATTTCCCCGCACGCAACGGCATGTACGGCAACTCCCTGCCGTTCTGCGCCTTACGCATTATCTACCGGGCGCACATCGTCACCGGCCAGCTGCGGGCCGAAGAAAACGGCTCCTCAGACATTGCCCGCTGGGTTCCCATTAGCGAAATCGATACGCTGCGCTACGGCACCATTATTGATGAAGTGGCCTCCATGATGGGGTACACCAACGCCGCCGCCTGGGCCTTGGAATACCGCGAATTCCTCGCCGACGAGAACGCCAGGAAACTATCATGAACACACCCCGCCCACGCCCGCTTGTGAGCCGCCGATCGGCGCTCACCGCCGCCGCGCTCGCCCCCATCCTGGCTGCCTGCTCCGCTGGGGACAATAAACCCAAGGTGGACCCCTCCGCATCAGCCTACGGCACCCTCTACGTCACCACCGGGGTGTTGGGGGCTAAAACCATTGTTGCCCACGCGTACGCCCAGGCGCTGCGGAACGTGGGGTACACGGTGGAGGTTATTGGGCACAATAATAACCGCGACGAGTACCTAGCGGCCCTGGGCGCCACCGAAAACACGCGCCTTGATGTTGCCGTTGACTTCACCGGCGACTTGCTGCTGCACCTGACGAAGAACGGCACGCTCAGCCCCGCCCAGCTGCAGGCGGAGCATCAGACAGCCTCCGCCAGTGCCTCCGCCGCCAGCGCCGGGGTGACCCTCACCCCCTCAGCCACCCCCAGCATCCCCGCCGATATTAGTCCCAGCCCCAGCCCGACCCCCACCGGCGACCCCATTAAACCGCGGGCCTTATCACTCAGTGACACGCTCTCAGCCATCGGTAAAATCATCCCGGGGCACCTGAAACTGATGGATACCGTCAGCGCCCAAAACCGCAACGTTCTGGTGACCACCAACGCCACCGGGGCCCGGTATAAGTTCAATAGCCTGAACCAGCTGCCCGAAGTGAAAGCGCCCCTTACCTTTGCCGTGCCCGAGGCGTATAACACCGGAAACTACGGGATTGCCCTGCTCAAGAACGTGTACAAGTACCAGGTTCCCGCCACGAAGGTGGCTAATGAGCGCACCGAACGGGAACAGCTGCTGGCTAAAGACGCGGTGCAGGTGGCGCTTCTGCACAGTATCGACCCGAGCATTGAGGATAACCGGTTCACCATGCTCGAAGACCCCCAGTCCACCCAGCTGAACCAACAGCTGGTGCCTCTTGTGCGGCAAAGCCTGCCATCTAGTGCACAGGAGGCCATTAACCGCGTATCATCTACATTAGATACCGGTAATCTGACCTTTCTACTTCGCCTCACGAGTGGAACAAACCCCGTCGCCGAAGACGAAGCAGCAAAATTCTGGCTCGACCACCCAAGGAAGTGAATATGACTAAGTACCGTCAGTCGTCGAAGCTCAATAACGTCCTCTACGATATCCGCGGACCTATTCTCGAAGAAGCGAACCGCATGGAGGCGATGGGACACCGCATCCTCAAACTCAATATTGGTAATACCGCGCCTTTCGGGTTCGAAGCGCCGGACGCGATCATGATGGATATTATCCGCCACCTGCCCGTCACGCAGGGGTACTCCGATTCGCGCGGGCTGTACTCGGCGCGAACCGCCATTGTGCAGCACTACCAGAACCGGGGCATCCTCGACCTGGAACCTAACGATGTGTACCTGGGCAACGGGGTGTCCGAGCTGATCCCCATGACCTTGCAGGCACTGTGCGAAACTGACGACGAGATCCTCGTGCCCATGCCCGACTACCCGCTGTGGACCGCCTCGGTGGCGCTATCAGGCGGTAAGCCCGTGCACTACCTGTGCGATGAGGAAAACAACTGGTACCCGGATATTGAAGACATTAAATCGAAGATCACCTCACGCACCAAAGGGATCGTGGTTATTAACCCGAATAACCCCACAGGTTCCGTGTACCCGCGCCACATCCTGCAGCAGATAGTGGATGTGGCCCGCGAACATGAGCTGGTGGTGTTCACCGACGAAATCTACGAGAAAATTATTTACGACGGCGCCGAAGCCATTAACCTGGCCACCCTCACCGGTGACGACGTGCTGTGCCTGACCTTCTCGGGCCTGTCGAAGGCGTACCGGGTGTGCGGTTACCGTGCCGGCTGGGTTGCGATTACCGGCCCCAAGCATGAGGCCGCTAACTATATTGAGGGCATCACCCTGCTCGCCTCGATGCGCCTATGCTCGAACGTGCCCGCCCAGCACGCTATCCAGACCGCCTTGGGCGGGTACCAGTCCATTGATGCGCTGGTGGCGCCCGGCGGGCGGCTGCATGAGCAGCGTGACGTGGCGTACCGTATGCTGAACGAGATTGACGGTGTGAGCTGCAACCAGTCGGACGGGGCGCTGTACCTGTTCCCCAAGGTCGATACTGAGAAGTTCAACATTGTGGACGATGAGAAGTTCATGCTTGACCTTCTGAAGGAGCAGAAGATCCTGTTCAGCCACGGCGGCGCGTTTAACTGGCATAAGCCAGACCACTTCCGCCTGGTGTTTTTGCCGGATGTGCAGACCCTCACCGATGCGCTGAACCGGCTGGGGGAGTTCCTCTCCGACTACAAGCAGCGTGCCTAACCGGCAGGTGTGAGAACAAGAAGCGAACGTCCGGGCGCCCGCGAAATAACCGCAGGTGCCCGGACATTTAGCGTGCCACGTGAGTTAGCCGGAGGGGCTAGCCGTGTGTTTCCTCCCCGTCTTCGGCGTCTTCACGCTGCTCGGCGCGCGCCTCATTAAGTTTTTCGCGGGCGCCCTCAAGCCACGCCTCGCACCGTTTCGCCAGGGACTCGCCGCGTTCCCACAGGGCGATGGAAGTCTCCAAATCGGATGCACCCGATTCCAGCTGCCGCACCACGTTTTCAAGTTCGGCGCGCGCCTGCTCGTAGCTGAGCGTATCAACCGGCGCACCCAGCGACTCGGTATTAAAACTAATGTTTTCGGCCATGTTCTGTCCCTTTCTGGTGGGGTTCTCATAAAATCTGGCAGGGTCTAAAAACTTCTAGTGCCGCCCCTGCAGCCGGTGCAGCACCGGCCCGGTGCGTCACACAGGGGCGCTGACGGGACCGGGCTCAGGCGTCCACATTCGATGCGTGCACCCCGGTGACGGACGCATCCGCGCTGCCAACCCCGGCGCGTACCGTCAGTTTCTCACCCACGGTCAGCGCGGAGGCATCCCGCACCAGCGCCCCGTCAGCCCGCTGCACAATCGCGTACCCGCGCCGCAGCGTCAGCTCAGGGGATAGGGACCGCACCCGCGCCAGGGTGTGCGCCACCGCATCCTGCTCACGCGCCAGCCGGTGCTGCACCGACACCAGCGCCCGCTCCCGTAAACGGTGCACATCATCGGCGCGCCACCCCAGGTCATTCTCGGGGCTGGTAAACACCGGGCGCTGCCGTAACTGCTGCACATACTGCCACTGGTTACTCAAATACCCGGCGATGGCCCTGTCAATACGCCCGCGCGCCTCACTAATCCGGGCGAACTCCTCCGCCACATCCGGCACGATGCGCTTGCCGGCATCCGTGGGGGTGGAGGCGCGCACATCAGCCACCGCGTCAACGATGGGGGAGTCGGCCTCATGCCCGATCGCCGACACCACCGGGGTGTGGGCCGCCGCGACCGCACGCACCAGCGACTCGTCCGAGAACGGCAGCAGGTCCTCAAATGAGCCGCCGCCGCGGGCCAGCACAATCACATCCACCAGCGGGTCGGCGTCCAGCTCCGAGAGCGCCGCACACACCTCACGCACCGCGTTCGCGCCCTGCACCGCCACCTGCCGCACCTCAAAAACAACCCCTGGCCACCGGAGTGAGGCGTTGCGGATCACGTCTTTCATGGCGTCGGAATCACGCCCGGTCACCAGCCCCACCTTCTGCGGCAGCAGCGGCAGCGGCTTCTTGCGGGAATCCGCGAACAGCCCCTCAGCGGCCAGCGCCTCACGCAGCTGCTGCAGCCGCTCGTGCAGGTTGCCGGTGCCCACCGCGTGGATGCGCTCACCCACCAGCGACAGGCGCCCGCTAGGAACCCAGAAACTTGGTTTCGCCAGCACCACCACACGCGCCCCCGGCACCACGTCTTTGCCGATGCTGTAGGCGGCGCGGCCAAAAAGCGCCAGAGAGAACGTGGCGTCAGCCTCAAGGTCTTTCAGGTCAATGAACACGCTGCCGCGCCGGTTATTGAGCGAAACCACCTGCGCCTCAACCCACAGCTGCGGCACCTTCTCAATATGCGCCTTGAGGTTACGCGCCAAAAGCGCCAGCGGCCAGGGGTTCACGGCGCTCGTCTCGCTGGAGGTGGCGGGAATCTGCCGCTCATGCGCGGGCGGCACCGTGAGCACCTGCGGGCGGGCATCAAAATTACTCATACATCTATTTCTACCACCGATACGCCGCCGGACGCGCCGGAAACTCACCAATGTGTTTAGCTGAGGGCACACTCGCTAAACCCCGCAGGCGGCACAGGGTACTCTAATCAGTATGGGCGCACCCTCAACCGGCGGAACCGCCAAGAACCCTAAGACCCCCGAAACGCTAGAGAACTCTGAACACCCCGAACGCACCAAACCTTTACCCGGTGCGGGCGAGGTGGTGCCATCTGGCACGGACACCTCCGCCACCGAACCCGATGGGAACACACCAGAAAGCGGCACCTCCCCGGACACCGACGGCACCGAAACCCGCGATAATACACCGAAATCCGCAAACCCACAGCTCACAGACCCGCAGCCCGCAGACCCGCAGCCCGCAGACTCACCCTCCGAAGAGCCGCAGTCAGCGCAGCCGCAACCGGACACAGACCAGGCTATGGCAGAAACAACCCGGCCCCTGCCGGATACGGCAGCACCGGAACCTGACTCGTCCGACACCACCGCAGCCCTCGACACCCCCGACGAGGAAGAACCCACCGTAGCCCTTGACGAAGAGGCCGCTTTTAGCCACACCAAAACACTCGGCCACGCCGTGGCTGGGCGGTACGTGAGCGAAGACGACCTCGACGGCATGGGCATCCCCGCAGAGCATCCGATGCGCGCGCCCTCGGTGCTGCTGGCCCCGCCCGCCCAGCCGTTCGCGGCCGGGCTGCGCCGCGCCCTCGCTATTCTGCTGGCTGCGCTCGCGCTTATCACCGCCGTCCTCGGGGCGGGCGGCAAATGGGCCGGGACCCACCTGATTAGTACCCGCGGCTTTAACGACCTCAGCTCCCGGCTGGCCGACGACCAAGACCTGCAAAAACGCGTCGCGCAGGCCGCTGTCACCGACCTGATGAACTCTGAGGGGCTCAAAAAATATTTAGACCCTAACGGCAGCAGCTGGGTGAACCGGCTGCTGGTGCACAACCGCGACAGTGTACAAAAAACTCTCACCGAAGCCGCCGAAAAAATCTCCACCACCGGCGAGTACAAGAAACTGTGGCGGCAGGTCACCACCGACACGCACGCGCACCTGATCAGTGACGAAAACACCCCCGCCGCGCTCGACATCAGCGCGTTTTACCGTGAACTTGACACCGCCGTGGGAACCTTCGGTATTTATGACCCGGACATCCCCTCCTGGGGTAACCGGTACATTACCTTAGAGGATGGCAGCAGCACAGCCGTTCACGGTAAAATCATGCAGTTGAAATCGTTCGCCGACTCGGCGGATACGTTCCTGACGGTCTCCCTCATGAGCATGCTCATTGCGCTGCTGCTGTGGCCGCGCGGGAGGCCGCTGTTCCTGGCGTGCGTGCTCATTGCCGCGACCCTCGCCGCCTGGGGTGCATCCTTCTACCTGGAGGGGGTAACCCCGGCCAGCCTCGGCATGAACCCGGGCAGCGAACTCGGCAAAGTATTCCTTGACGGCCTGTTTAATGGGGCACGCCCCGACGCGGTCGCAAGTGCCCGTGCCGCCGCCAGCTACAGCCTGATCGCAACGCTCATTACTCTGTTGCTGGGTATTTTGGTGAAACTCACCAGGCTCACTGCGAGCACCACCACAGTGCCCACACACTAGAAGAACAAACCACGTAGGATAGTAACCATGTCCGTTGAAACCATCTCCCTTGGCCTGCCCCCCGTCCCCAAGGTACGCCGCACCCGCGAAGACGTAGAAGCCGCCGCACCCGTCACCGGCCAAAAACGTGTGCTGCTGGCCACTCCGCGCGGCTACTGTGCTGGCGTGGACCGGGCCGTGATCGCGGTTGAGAAGGCCCTTGAACACTATGGCGCGCCCGTGTATGTGCGTAAACAGATTGTGCACAACCGCCACGTGGTCGAAACCCTTGAGAAGCAGGGCGCTATTTTCGTGGATGAGGTGGATGAGGTGCCCGAGGGGTCCGTGACCGTGTTCTCGGCGCACGGGGTGTCCCCGGCCGTGGTGTCCGCTGCGGGGCAGCGCCAGCTGAACACGATTGATGCGACCTGCCCGCTGGTGAACAAGGTGCACCGTGAGGCTGTGCGCTTCGCAAAACAGGACTACGATATTCTGCTCATTGGCCACACCGGGCATGAAGAGGTGGAAGGTACCGCCGGTGAGGCGCCCGATCACATCCAGATTGTGAACTCCCCGGACGAAGTGGGCGCCGTGACCGTGCGTGACCCCGAGAAGGTTGTGTGGATCTCCCAGACCACCCTGTCGGTGGATGAGACCCTAGAAACTGTGGCGCGGCTACGTGAGCGGTTCCCGTCCCTGCAAGACCCGCCCTCAGACGATATCTGCTACGCCACCTCAAACCGTCAGGGCGCTATTAAGGAGATCGCCCCGCAGTCTGATCTGGTGATTGTGGTGGGGTCCGCGAACTCTTCAAACTCTGTGCGGCTTAAAGAGGTGGCGCTTGAGTACGGTGCCAAGCGCGCCGAACGGGTGGATTTTGCGCACCAGGTGGATGAATCCTGGTTTGAGGGTGTGGCGACCGTGGGGCTGACCTCCGGCGCGTCGGTACCTGAGGTGCTGGTGCAGGAGGTGCTGGCGCTGCTGGCTGACTACGGGTACGAGAGCATCGAAGAGGTAGAAACCGCTAAGGAAGATATTCTCTTCTCCCTGCCCAAGGAGCTGCGTGCCGCCCTGAAAAATGATGAGAACACTGGGCGTCAGCTCGGCGGCCGCGGGGCAAAACCGACCCGCTAGAGTACATCAGCCCACCCGCGCACCCGGTGCCCCTTTCCTCATGGTGCGTCTTAGCCCGCAACAATGCTTGTGAGGGTGGGGCCGTCGCCGTCTATCCCTTCGGGCCCGGAAACCACAGGACTATGGGGGGGGAAGGGGCGGATAACCGGGGGAGTACCACACGGTGCGCACCCCACCTATGACATTTAACACGGGTGGCCTCACGCATCCGGTGTAGCCTAAAAACACCCCGCCTATAATGGTGATACACCTTCAGGCGATGATGCACGGCAAGCACACGGAGCGAGTATGACAATCACGCGTACACCGGACCATGACAGCAAACCGGCCGCATCCAACCCGCACCGCACCGCACCCACCACCCGCCGCGCCACCCCCACCCGCGGCAAAGCCTCTTTCTTCGATAAAACGGGTATTGTGCGGAGCCTCGTCTGGGTAAGCTGTCTCAACATTTCCGCCAGCGGTTTTATACTGACCGCCATCATTAACACCGGTGAAGCCGAGCTCGTCAAAAATAACCTGTTCCTGTGCACGCTGCTGTACCAAATATGTACAGTGCTGTTCTTTGCCGCCAACACAATGCCGCAGCTGATACCCGTGAAAAACACAGTACTGCGTACAGC
>ERZ773265.1585-NODE-1585-length-11511-cov-32.931390_pt1 | contig 11511 bp, 8 predicted proteins | sample MGYA00580512_ERZ773265 | MGnify/ENA primary metagenome ERZ773265 (study PRJEB29015, sample SAMEA2738169) | human oral metagenome | biome: human oral; feature: human-associated habitat; material: saliva | place: China | collected 2183 ...
CGGTGTAGGTCATGGTTTTCATGGGGTGCTCCTCTGCTCGCCTATGTACAGAACATTGTACAGGAGGTGGGAGTGTGTCTCCAGTTGGCTGGTGACGCAAAACCTCCCCCGCGAGCCCTCGATGGGGCCCGCGGGGGAGGAACGGCGACTACTGAGAGATCCTCAGAACAGCAGCGGCGCGAAGCCGGCCACCGGGGCGAGGAACGCGGCGCCACCCAGCACAGCTGCCTTGATGTAGGGGAAGGCGACGAAGGCCGCGATGATGAGGACCACGAGCAGCGCCATGAGGATGAGGTTGTTGCGCTGGCGCTTGTACTGCTCGGGGGTCAGCTCCTCCTTCTTGCGGATGAGCGGGGCCTCGCCGTGGACGGAACCGGTGTTGCCGCCGGGCTTTGCGCCCTCGTTCTCGGTCGGGAAGTGCTGGTCGGACATGGTGGTCTCCTACGGGGTGTTCAAGGGGATCAGTTGACGATCGGCTTGCCGCCGATGGACATGGGGGCGCGGGTGCGCGCCTGGGCGTCGAGGTCCTTCTCCCACGCGGAGGCGTCCTCCCAGTTGACGGAGGACAGCAGATGCAGGGCACCCATCTCGCGCAGCGCGTCGAGGATAATGAAACGCGGGGCGGGGTAGGGAGCATCCCACGGGATCGCGGTCCACAGGCCGTTCTTGCCGACGAGGAACTCGCCGCGGTTGCGGTCGTGCAGGTCGTTGTTCGCGGTCTGGGCGTCGCCCTCGGCGGCCCACAGCCAGCGGGTGATGCGGAAGGCCTCCCACGTCTCCTCCCACGAGGAGTAGGAGGACTGCAGAGCCCGGTTGATGAGCGCGAGGGTGTCCCAGGCCTCGTCCTCGCTCAGCCAGCCCTGGCCGGCACCCGCGCGCGTCAGGTTCGCCGCACGAATGAGGTCCCATGCTGCGAAATCGAGGGTCTGGATGCCGCGGTCGTTGTCCAGGAAACGGCGGATGCGCCAGCGGCGCTCCCAGGCCTCCATCGACGAGTCGGCGGTCTTATTCAGGCGAGCGATCTCGGAGTCCGCCCAGCCGGGCCTGGCGCAGCGCTCGCGCAGGCCCGCGAAATCCTCGCGGTGCCCGGCGCGCAGAAGCGAATAGATCTGGCGGAGCAGGCCCTCGCGGTCCGTGATATCCCAGTCGCGCTCCAACATCGCCTTCATGGTGTCTGGCTGCGCGAGCTTCAGCTGGTTAACGATCTCATCGTTGCACAGCGAGTAGACCATGGACGGGGCCAGCAGGCGAGCCTGCGGGTCGGTGGCCATGTCCTGGCGCTTGCCGCTCAGATGTGGGGTGTGGTGCTCGTTGAGCTTGTTCCACTCGCCTTCCTTGCCGGCCTTGCGCACGTCGCGAGGCGCGGGAACGGCGCCCTTCGAGCGGGCGGCAGCCTGCTTGAACGTAGTCGCTGCGAGGGCCACGATGACGCAGCCGATCGCGAACCAAATCGGGAACGGAACGTTGGAGAGGAAATTCTGGAGCACAGACTGATTGTGCCCGATGGAAAGCAGATCACACAATTCAGGGGCGCTTGTGCGCACGACGTGGGACGAGGCCGGGGCTGGGTTGTATGTCCCAGCACCGGCCTCGTGGATCGACTCGCGTCCTAGGGGTCAGCTCGCCCGCTTCGGCGTGATCCCCATGAGGATTGTGTCCGGGTGGGGGTACATACCCAAATAGGAGCGCAGTATTGCGCCCGGAGAATCGATGGTCGGAGAGGTGATGAGCAGGTCGTCGTAGAAGGGCTGCGCGTAGCGCACGCCAACGTCCTCCAGCGAGGCCAGCTGGATCCCCGAGGGGGTGGCATACAGGTTCATCGGTGGGTTCTTGTCCGTCGAGTCCTTATCCTCCGGGGGTTGGGAGAGCATGAGGGAGCCGTCCGTTGCGGGGATCATGCTGTCCGGGTAGCTGCCGTACTGGGAGTCTCCGGCCTCGTTCGTGACTTTCAGGCGGCGCCCATTAATGTTGGTGACACCGCTAAACCCAGTGTCGCGGTCATGGTTCGTGCACAGGTGTGCCCAGGTGGCCTCCCCCGAGGTGAGAGTGGTTGCTGCCTGCTCGCTCGTCGGGCGCACGACATTCCCGTCCTCGTCCCAGCACTTCACAAAGTCGAGGTCCGACAGCTTCATGAGTGGATCGGCGAGGCGAGTACGCGAGACCTCGGTTCCGTCAGGGGCCAGCGTGACGAGGGCGCGCTGCTGGGGGTTGTCCGGCATCGCTCCCCCCAGCAGCCATCCGTCCGCGACAGGCACCAGAGCATCCGGATTGTAGGTCGCGCTCTCGACGAGTACTCCGTCAGCCAGGTGGAGGAAGGCTCCGACCTTGCGATCCCCGTAGTTATAATTCCGGGAGACGGGAACGTAGCCGTCGACTGGCGTGGCGCTCAAGGGGATGCCGGGACCCTGAAGATTGTAAGGGGAGAAGTTCACCTTATACCTCCACGCTTCGGTGCCGTCTTTGTTCCACCCCAGGCACAGGTAGTCGAAATCCTGAACACCATAAGGTTTGTCTCTCGGGTAACAGACGACAATGACGGGCCACGTCACGCGTAAGAAACGTGTGTACCCGGGATTGACCTGGGCACCTCCCACGTTGATGAGGGCCGCCGTATCGTGCAGTTCGAAGCGCGTGGTTGCGTCCGCGGGGAGCGGCATCTCCCAGGTGGCTGTGACCTCGCCGTCTGAGACGCGGATCGTCTGTCCTGCGACCACGATGGAATCCTCCCACACGAACATCGGCCCATCCACGGTGGGCATCTCGCGGCGCCACAGGACCGAGGGCTTCTCGCCGCTCAGGTCAAGACCGATGAATGTGGAGGGCTGGTCCTTCTCCCCAAAGACGGCGACGATAAAGCCGTCGACCTTCACGTAGTTCCACAGTGATCCGCTCACACCCAGATCCGAGGCCGTCACCTCCCAGGCGACGTCGAAGCCCGAGGCGAAGTCCGGGGAGATCAGGGAGGATGTGTGCGCGTTGCCGGAGTACCCGACAGGCCTGTGCATGAGCCAGGAGGCGCTGACGGCTAGCGCGCCAACGAGGGTCGCGGCCAATGCGATGGCGAGGCGGCGCACGAAGGAGGGGAGGGGCTTGCGTTGGGAAGTCGGTGTGTCAGCTAGCGTCATCGCATACTCCTCATCGGGTCCGGTACAGGGGTCAGGCCGACGATGCGCTCGCCGGGAGCAGGAGACAGGGCGGCTAGGTGCTCGAACCAGGAAGATGATGGTGAAGCGAGTCCGACGATGAGATCGTCGAAAACAGGAGAGGCCGAAAGCAGACCATAGCTGCGCCAACCGTGAACGGTGGAGGCTCCCAATAATTTGTCTGACAGTCGAGTTGAGGGCCGGGAGGCAGCATCGATAGCCGCCCCCACGTTAACGAGAGCCGGACCCCACACGTTGGATGAACCGGGAGGGGAATCTAACTCGACGTAGGGCATAAAAATGAGCGAGGAATCCGTGCTCACGGTGGCGGTACTCAGCAGTGCGCTTGGGCTTCTGGGACCATCGCTGACGAATCCCTGACCCGTGGGCACGCTCGTCTCATCGTTGATGACCAGGGTGACCATATCTTTCCTCGGCTCAACGGCCAGGGAGCTTTCCCAGGAGGCTTCGCCTGTGGCTGCGTAGTGCAGGAAATCCTCGATCGTGGGCGCGGTGTCGGTCTCCGTGGCAGGTAGCGTGCGCAGGTTCGCCAGGCGATCCGATGACGGTTTGGTCATGACCATGATCCGAGGATTGGAGCCGTCGGGGCCCATAGATACGACAAGTTCAGAGTTCCTGACAGATGCGAAAGATCCAGATTCGCCTCCGATGACCCATCCGTCGGCGGCACGCACGAGGCGTTCTTGCAGCGTGTACCAGTGGACGACTTGGCAGTCGCCGTTGATCATGTACCCGAAGGAGGCGCAGGCCTCGTTTAAGGCCTCCAAGCCGACGCGCTCGCCGGTGTTCACGTTCAGGAATCCCGTGAGGTCACCGAGCGACTCGCCCGCGGCTCCCGCGTGCTTATCCATCCACGTACGCAGAGGCACCCACCCGTCGACGGGGGTTACGGACTCCGGGAAGGAGCCGGTGGAGGCGTCGAAGTCCCACACGTGGGTGGCGTTCTTATCCCAGGCCTGGCAGGGGACCGTCGCGGGGCTCGTGCAATACAGGCGGACTGGGCCGATGGGTCCCGTGCTCCTGCCGCGCATAGACAGGTGCTCGTAGGGGGAGTCGGCATCACGTGTCCCCGGAGATGGCCAGCCTGTGGTTGTTGTTCCGTCGGTGGGTGAGATGAGCGTGTTTCCGACGAGGAGGTCTCCGTCCCACCAGTGCACGCCGGGTTCATCGTCGACGTCGACGCGCCATAGCTGGCGCGGCGCGGAGTGGGAGGCGTCGTAACCGACAGCGACGCGTTGAGTCCCCTTGTAGCCAACGATGAAGAGGCGTCCGTCGCGCGCGACGTAGTCGTCGATGCGGTCCAGGCCCGCGTCCGCCGCGTCGATTTCCCAGGCGAGGCGCACTCCGTTGATGTAGTTGGAGGACAGGAATCCGGTGTCCTGGGCGCTGCCGTGGTAGCCCCACGAGCCATTTGCTGACTGGACGACCGCGAGGGCGCACAGGATCGACGTTGTCACTATCCACAGGCGTGCGCCGTGGGTAAAGGGGCAGATGATTGTGTACCAGAGGCGCTTGAGTGCGCCTGCGTCATTGAAGTCGTCGTCGTTGGGACATCTCATGGTGTGATCCTATCGGGTGATCGACGAGGCTGGGGTCGGGTTGTGTGTCCCAGCCCCGGCCTCGTGGATCGGCCTCGCGTCCTAGGGGTCAGCTCGCGCGTTTCGGCGTGATCCCCATGAGGACCGTGTCCGGGTGGGGGTATGTGCCGAGGAGGGCGCGCTGGCGAGCAAGCCACGAATCCGGGTGCGCGGGGGACGCGACGAGCAGGTCGTCGTAGAGAGGAATCGCGGACGATGCGCCAACATCCGAAAGTGCCGCAAGGCGAACGCCCGAGGGCACGTCATAGAGGATCATCGTACGCGCCGACTTTACACCCTCACCGTCAGGAGAATCAGATCGAGCCTCCGCGACCAGGAAGGAACCGTCCAATGCCACGATCGGCGTGCGGCCGTAGGATGCCGGTTCGGGGTAGCCGTCCGCGGTGGTCACCATGAGAACTTGGCCGTTGATGGCTTTCACGTAGCTCACGTCGGTGTCCGTTCGTTCGATGCACGCCGCAGCCCACGGCACTTCTCCGGTGTGAATCGTCTCGATGGCCTGTTGGGCAGTGGGGGTGACAACCTGGCTCTGGGGATCCCAGCAAGTGGTCGCTCTGAAGGCCTTCCATGTCAGGGATCCGTAGACGCGGGGAGTCTGAGCGATCTGGTGTCCGTCCGGGGACAAGCTCACGTAATCCTCTGCAAACTTGCTTGTCGTCGACGGACGGACAGTGAGCCACCCCTCGCTCGTGGGCAGTATCGATGATTCGATGAGGCCACTCTCGGGGAGGTCGCCGCGTACGTAGCTGCCGTCGACGAGGTTCATAAAGCCGTCGATGACCCAAGCGCTCCGCCCCGGTTCTTCATCATCCAAGCTAGGGTGAGCTACATACACGTAGCCGTTGGCTGCGGGAACATTCATAGGGGCGTGTTGATGGCCGTCGTCCCCGCTTGTGCGATAGGTCCACGCAACCGTTCCGTCCTTGCGCCACGCCTGACAGGAGAACTCGGCGTCATTGGGAATAGACAGGTCCCAGCTCTTGGCGGGTTCGCAGGTGAGGGCCACCGGCCACATCACCCGGACGAAGGGACTTTTCTGCCCGAGAGCGTAAGGAATTCCAACGAGAGTGCCAGGTTCAGGACTGTGTGAGAAATAGCTGGGTCGTAGTTCCGTCGGAAGGGGCTCTTTCCACGTGGCAGTGACGGCACCGTCGGAGGCGCGGATCGTCTGATCGCCGACGACGATGGAGTCCTCCCACACGAAGAGCTTGCCGCTCGTCTTGGTCAGGTCGTGATGCCACAGGACAGTGGGGGTCTTTCCGCTTGCGTCGATGCCGACGAGCTCGGCGGTCGATGTGGCAGTCTTCTTGTTTGTGGGTTGAGACGGTCCGTCTGCCTGCTCGGGGAGGGCGAGTGCGATGAGTACCCCGTCGATCGTTGTGGTGGCAGCGATCTGCCCCGTGATGCCGAGATCAGAGGCCGTGGCCTCCCAGGCGACATCGAAGCCCGAGGCGAAGTCCGGGGAAATGAAGGAGGAGACACGTGCGTTGCCCGAATACCCTGTCGGCCGGTGGGTAAGCCAGGACAATCCGAGGGCCAGAGCAGCGACGATGAGAACGGCGATGGCCGCGATGAGCTTGCGAACCGGGCGGGGAAGGCGACGGATGGATGTGGTCATCGGACACTCCTCATTGGTCCGGGGGCGGGGGTCAGGCCGACGATGTGGTCGCCGGAGGAAGGAGTCAGGCCAAGCAAGCGCTTGTACCACGGTGATGTCTCAGGGGATACGCGGGCGACGATGAGGTCGTCGTAGAGTGGAGTTGCCGAGCGAACACCGAGGTCATTCCAGCCGGGTACAGCGTCGTCTCGGAGCGAGTAGAAGGGTGCTGACTGAGCAGTCTCAGCATGTTCTGTGTCGAAGAGTAGAGGCTTTCGATCCTCGCGGCTGGTGTATCCAGGGGAGTCGTTCACAATGCGGGGCATGAGTACGACGGAGGCATCCCGGCTCATCGCGGGCCTGCTCCACCACGCGGATGAGTCCTCCCGTGCTTTCGTGATGTCCATCTTTGTGTCTAGCTCGCGGGTTCCGTTGACGACGAGGAGTGGCCCGAAATTATCCTTGTATCGATCCACGAGCACGAGATCAGCTTCCCACGTCCGTTCACCCGTGGCCGCGTAGTGCAGAATCTCCTCGGTGGTAGGCAGGGAAGCTTGGTCGGATGACGGGTAGAGGGTCAGGTAGCTGAGCCGGTTAAGTTCCTCGGCACTCAGGGTGACCACCCTGGCGTTGGAACCATCGGGGGCGACGGCTGCAGCATTCATTTGCCCGTTGCTGATTACCCAGCCGTCCCGGGCCCGGATGAGAGGCAGGCTGTAGTTCGGTTCTGTCATCGTGCAATGCAGCGTTCCTTCGTATTCCACAAGCGCGGGCTCACATGCTTCCGCGATGGATTCGAGCCCGGTGTGCTCACCGGTGTTGAGGTTCAGGAAGCCGGCCAGTCCTCTGCCGATTGAATCGGGGGTCATATAGTATGCGGAATAACCCGAGTACAAGAGCGGAACCCACCCGTCCACGGGAGCGACGTTGTCGGGGAATGACCAGCCTGACGTGTCGAGGTTCCACACGTGTGTCGCGGTCTTGTCCCAGGCCTCGCACAGTCCGGTGGCCGGATCGGGGCAATAGAAACGGACAGGCCCGATGGGGGCTGTCGACCAGCCTTCCGTTGAGGCGTGCTCGTAAGGGGAGAGTCCCAGATGAAGCCCCGACGACGACGGCCAACCAGTTGTGACCTTCCCATCTGCCGGAGAGATCAGTGTGTTGCCGACGAGGAGGTCTCCGTCCCACCAGTGCACGCCGGGTTCGTCGTCGACGTCGACGTGCCATAGCTGGCGGGGGGTGGAGTGGGAGGCGTCGTAACCGACGGCGACGCGCTGGCTTCCCTTGTAACCCACCAGGAAGAGGTAGCCGTCGCGTGCGATGTAGTCGTCGATGCGGTCCAGGCCTGCGTCCGCTGCATCGATTTGCCATGCCAGGCGCACACCGTTGACGTAGTCGCCAGAAAGAAAGCCAGTGTTCTTGGCGTTGCCGTGGTAGCCCCACGATCCGGCCACTGTGTGGAGGACGGCGAACACACAGATGACGCTGGTTATCACCATCCACAGGCGTGAGCCGTGGGTAAACGGGCAGATGATCCGGTACCAGAGGCGGGTGAGTGCGCCTGCGTTACTGAAGTCGTCGTCGTTGGGACATCTCATGGACCCGATCGTAACCGCATCTGGTAGTAACCGGGTAATTTTGTAGCCGTAGGACGATAGACGAGGCCGGGGCTGGGTTGTGTGTCCCGGCCCCGGCCTCGTGGATCAGCCTTGGTCAGCTTGCGCGCCTCGGCGTGATCCCCATGAGAACCGTGTCCGGGTGGGGGTAACCACCGAGGTAACGCAGGAAGACGTTGCGCTTCGGGACGGGCGTCGCGATGAGTAGGTCATCGTAGAAGGGCTGCGCGGTCCTTGCTCCAACCTGCGAGAGCGAGGCGATCTTGACGCCTGACTGGGAGTAGTACAAGGGTGGACCGTCTTCCTTGGTGGAACTCTTCTTGTCGCTCTCTATCGACTGGATGCCGAGGATCAGCGAACCGTCGGTCGAGAAGAATGATCCTTGTTCGTACTCCGTGTAGGTGGGTGTTCCATCCTCGTCGGCGGCTAAGAACCACCTGCCGTTGAGGGCGTAGATGCTACTGCCTGATCCCGAAGTCACAACATTACTGCACATGGGTGTCCAACCGTGCCCTGTGCGGAGGGCTGCTAGTGCCTGCTCGGTTGTTGGCTGAACTGCTTGTCCATCGGCGTCCGTACACATGGTGTTGGAGAGCGTCTGCCACTGCAGTGCGTTGGTGGTTAGCGTCATCATCTCGCGGAGGCTGCCGTCTGGGTTCAAGACGGCGATGTCGTCGTCTTCAAGCTGAGAGTAACTCATACCGTTAATGATCCAGCCATCGCTTGTCGCGTAGACGTTGTCGATGCTGATGCGACCAGAGAAGGGCACGTCGAGATCCGTGACGGAGCCGTCGACGAGGCTGAGGAACGAATCGACATACAAATCATAATCGTTCTCAGAGTGCCCGACGATGAGATGGCCGTCGACCGTGGCGACACCGGTTGGCTTAACCGTCTGCCCATCGGCGTTCCTCGTGACCGCGTAGTTCCAGGCCTGGGTGCCGTCCTTGTGCCACCCCGTGCACGAGGGGCCCTCATTGCGATCGCCCGACCTCGAGTCGTTGATGGGCGTGCAGGTGACCACGACGGACGAGGTGATGGGAACAAAGCTCCCGCCGTCACCCCACGATGGGCGCGGGAACAAGACGCGTGGGGAACCGCGATCATGGTCGTACCCGACAGTGGTGGGCAGGGGAGTATCCCAGGTCGTGGTGACTGTGCCATCGGATGCCCGAATAGTTTCACCACCCGCAATGATCGAGTCGTCCCATGTGAAGAGCGTGCCACTCTCAGAGTTGAACTCGTGGCGCCACAGAACGGTGGGAGTGGATCCACTGGGATCGATGCCGATGAGCGTCCCTGAGAAGGCCTGTTCTTCGTTCGATGATCTGCCTTCCGCAGTGGCGAGCACGACGAGGACCTCGCCGACCCTCGTGCTGGCGACGACCGGTGCCGTGACCCCCAAGTCCTTGCTCGTCATCTCCCAGGCTACGGAAAACCCAGATGAAAAATCAGAAGAGAGGGCCTGTGAGGGATGTGCATGTCCGGAGTAGCCGGTCGGGAGATGGACCAGCCATGACAAGCCGAGCGCGAGGATCGAGGCGAGCGTGGCGACAAGTAGTTTTCTTGCACGGATAAAGGCAAGAATAGAGGTGAGAGGGCTGCGTGCATTATCCGAGGCAGTCATCGAACGCTCCTCATCGGTCCGGGGGCGGGGGTGAGTCCGACGATGCGGCCGCCGGGTGAAGGGGCTAGGCCAAGCAGGCGCTTGTACCACGGTGATGTCTCGGGGGATATGCGGGCGACGACGAGGTCGTCGAAGAGGACCCTGCTGGACGAGACCCGTAGGGCTTGCCACCCGGGGACTGCGGAGTTTTTTAGCCAATACTCGCCCTTATCAGGCCTGCTCCAGTCTGCCGCGGCCGCCGCCGAGTCAACGAGGAGAGGCATGTAGTAATCCTCTCTCCCGCTCGTGGCGTTGGGGATGAATGCCACCGATGCGTCGCGGCTGTAGGCAATGCCGCGCGCCCACGTGGAAGCGTCCACATCGTCATCGAAAACATGACGATTAGTGGCGATCTTTTGGTTGTCATTGATGGTGACTGAGGCCATCCCAGAGTCTCGTGACGTGTAGACCACTGCGCTTGAGGTCTCCCACGTGTGCTCGCCGGTGGCACCGTAGTGGAGAAGGTCCTCAGCGGTGGGCAGTTCGGAATCGTCCGTCACATGGACGTTGAGGAAAGCGATGCGTTCCAACGCGTCGTGGGAGATGGCGCTCACCTGTGGGTTTGTGCCGTCGGGGGCGACGACGGCCACGTAGGAATCTCTATCGCCCCTGAGCCCGTCACTGATGATCCAGCCATCTCTGCCGCGAATGATGGATAGCTGGAATACGTTTGGATGGACCAAGCGACACGTTGTCGTACCGTCGGAATTCTCCGCTTTTTCCGGGCCGCACGACTCCTCGATGGCGTCGACTCCCGTGCGTTCGCCCGTCTCCAGGTTCAGGAATCCGGCCAGCCCATACGTCATCTCTCGAAGAGTCTTGTCCGTCGACTTGTTCGCTGTCAGCAGCGGCACCCAACCGTTCACCGGGGCGACGACGTCAGGGAATGTGTTCGACGAGGCGTCGAAGTCCCACACGTGTGTCGCGGTCTTGTCCCAGGCCTCGCACCGTCCGGTGGAGAGATCAGGGCAGTACAGGCGGATCGGACCGATGGGGGCGCTTGACCAGCCCTGGGAACTCGGTCGCGTGTACGCGCTTGTCCCCAGCGTGGTTCCCGTTGACGGCCACCCGGTGGTGATGGTCCCGTCGGCGGGTGAGATGAGGGTGTTGCCGACGAGGAGGTCCCCGTCCCACCAGTGCACGCCGGGCGCGTCGTCGACGTCGACGCGCCACAGTTCGCGCGGGCTGGAGTACGAGGCGTCGTAGCCGATTGCGACCCGCTGGCTTCCCTTGTAACCCACCAGGAAGAGGTAGCCGTCGCGTGCGATGTACGTGTTGATCATGTCCAAATCAGCATCGTTTGCATCGATTTCCCAGGCCAGGCGCACGCCGTTGACGAAGTTTCCCGATAGAAATCCTGTGTCTTGGGCGCGGCCGTGATAGCCCCACGAGCCGTTCACTGAATGCGTGACGGCGAACACGCAGATGATGCTGGTTATCACCATCCACAGTCGTGCTCCGTGGGTGTGTGGGGTAATGATCTTGTACCAGAGGCGCTTGAATCGCCCCGCCCACAGGTAGTCTTCATCGTCTGGGAATCGCATGGTTCGATCGTAACCGCTTGCAGAGCTTATGGGTGAACGATCAAGGCGTGGAGAAAAGCCCGAGGCCCGGGCTTCCCCCTATGTAATAGGTACCGCCGGATGAGCCCACCGGCGCCTCGCCCGGGCGCGCCCGCGCGCGAGAATCCGCCACGGCCTCGTGAATGTCAAACCCGAGGGGCGTGAGACGCGCGGAAGCGTCCCCGGTACCCAGATGCGGGTGGGACGCGGTAAGGTCCATCCCAGATGCCTCGCCGGGTGCTCTCGGCATGAGGGTGCTACAAATACTGGGGAAGCGACGGAAGGGACCGGCAATGTCAGCGACGAAG
>ERZ773265.1589-NODE-1589-length-11504-cov-10.962355_pt1 | contig 11504 bp, 10 predicted proteins | sample MGYA00580512_ERZ773265 | MGnify/ENA primary metagenome ERZ773265 (study PRJEB29015, sample SAMEA2738169) | human oral metagenome | biome: human oral; feature: human-associated habitat; material: saliva | place: China | collected 2183 ...
AAGAAAGAATGAGATCATGACGCGGGTAGCGGCAATTGACTGTGGAACAAACTCAATTCGACTTCTAGTGGCCGATGGTGTGCTCAAGGGTGATGCCATTGCGCTCAATGATTTGACGCGCCAGATGCGCATTGTTCGCCTTGGGCAGGGCGTTGATCGTACGGGACGATTGGCTCCTGAGGCGATCGAGCGGACACTTGCCGCAGTGCGTGAGTACAAGCGCATGATTGACAATCTGGAAGCCGAAGAGATTCGTTTTGTCGCAACCTCTGCAATGCGTGATGCAGAAAACCGCGATGAATTCATTGAACCTGTGAAGGAAATTCTGGGCGTTTATCCAGAGGTCGTTCCCGGAACCGAGGAAGCCGCATTGTCCTTCGCCGGTGCAGCTAGTGGCGTCGTTGGCCAAGAACGCGGCAAGGTTCTTGTCGTTGATATCGGTGGAGGCTCGACCGAAATGGTCGTGGGAACTCTGGGAAAGGGAGTTGCCGAGGCCTATTCGGCAGATATGGGTTCAGTCCGCGTAACGGAGAAGTTCTTCGCTTCTTGCGCTAGCGACCAGCCAATTCCCGACGGGGTGCAGGCGCAGGCAAGCGAGTGGATTGATGCTCGCCTTGACGAGGCCGAGGAGGTCGTTGATTTTTCTTCGGTCCGCGCCGTTGTTGGTGTCGCTGGCACCATCACAACGATTGCTGCTCACGCTTTGGGTTTGAACTCCTACCAGCCCGAGAAGATTGATGGCGCTTTCTTGAGCCACGAGGCCACCGATTCCTCCGTGCGTTTTATGCTTGAGCAACCTCTTGCTGTGAAGGCAGCTCTGGGCTTTATGCCTGAGGGGCGCGCTGACGTTATTGCAGGCGGAGCGCTCATTTGGAAGCGGGTCATGGATCGAGTGACTCTTCGCTGTGAGAGTAGCGGGCACGAAATCTCGGGCGCGTTGGTCTCAGAACACGATATCCTTGACGGTATCGCACTTTCGATGCTCAGTCGTCGATAGTGGGCTGTGCCCCCATAGCCCAATTGGCAGAGGCAACCGACTTAAAATCGGTGTGTTGTCGGTTCGAGTCCGACTGGGGGTACTCAATAGAACAGGAACCGAGGGAAAGGAAACTAACATGTCAAACCCCGTGTTCTCAAAGATGGAGCGCGATTGGTCGCGCGCTGATTCAACTCCCGCTGGCTACCCGACCATGCCCGGTTACCAGCCAACGAATGCTCAGCCTTCTGGAACTGCCGTGCTGGATCCGCAGCGCTACCCCTATGCTCAGCAGCAGGCCTCGGCGCAAACCTCTGCGCAGAACCCCTACGGTGCGCCAAGCGGGGCCCCGGCGGTTGATCCTTCGGCCTACGCCGATATGCAAGCCGCATACCAGGCGCCCTCTGCAGATGCCGTTGACCGCGGTCGCATGACCTACGATGATGCGCTGATCAAGACGGGCATTACTTTCCTGGTCCTGCTTTTGGGCGCAGCTCCGGCATGGATTCTGACGCTGACAAACCCGCTTCTGGGACTCGGTCTTGCCGTTATTGGCGGCGTAGTTGCCTTCATTCTTGCTATGGTCAATAGTTTTTCCAAGACCATTCGCCCCGCACTGATCATTGTGTATGCCTTTGCTGAAGGGCTTACGCTGGGTGCTGTTTCGGCCGTCATGGAAATGGAATACCCGGGTATCGTCGCTCAGGCATTTATCGCAACCGTTGTGGTTACCGGCCTGACGCTGGTGCTTTTTGCCTCTGGTAAGGTTCGTAACTCGCCCAAGCTCATGAAGTTCACGCTGATTGGTATCTTCGGTTTGCTGATCACTCGCCTTGCAAATGCAGTGCTGGTTGCCTTTGGCTTGATGGCGCCCATTGATTCGATGTACATCATGGGTATTCCGCTGGGAATCGTTGTCTCGGTGGTTGCTGTTTTCCTTGCAGCGATGAGCCTCATTAGCGATTTTGATACCGTGAAGCAGGGCGTTGAACGAGGCGCTCCCGCAAAGTTCGCGTGGTACTGCGCGTTCGGCATTATGGTGACGGTTGTCTGGATGTACATGGAGATTCTCCGAATCCTGGCAATTCTGAATCGTCGATAAGCTCGTTTGACGTTTGACGTTTGACGTTTGAAAGGGGCCGCTCTCGAATAGAGGCGGCTCCTTTCCTATGCGCAGTGCATTTTTCCGCTGCCACCGAATGCGGCGTTCAAGTATGAATATGCCTGCGTGCCCAGTGAATCCAGGTTGATCTCTCGGAATATTTGTGCAATTTAGGGAACGCGTGTCCTATCTCGCGCGACTGGGTTGCGGGAATGTTTAACTAGAGCGTCACCATTTTTCCCCACTGTGATTCCCCAAGGAGGAACCATGGAAAACGTGAACGTCAGCGGCGAATTCGGCCGCAAGCCCACTCTGGAATTTACCGATTCAACCCCAAGCGATGAACTGCTGGTTGAGGTTCTTCATGAGGGCGATGGCCAGGTTGTTGAACCCGGCGATACGATCCACTGCCACTACCTGGGGCAGGTATGGGATGGCAATGTTTTCGATAATTCCTATGATCGCGGCGCACCCCTGAGCTTCCAAATCGGCGTCGGCATGGTAATCCGCGGCTGGGATGAAGGACTGATCGGACAGCGAGTCGGATCTCGCGTTCTGCTGTCAATTCCTTCTGATTATGGCTACGGTTCCCGTGGTGTTCCCCAGGCGGGAATCCGCGGTGGCGATACGCTAGTCTTTGTCACCGACATCCTCGGTGTCTCCTGATTGTGAACGATAGACAAGGCAAGGTATGAGCGAGAACGAAACACCGCGTACTCACAGTTCTTCCCAGCAACCGGATCGGGAGCATGGCGAGGAAAGCGCGGGGAGCTCAGGCCTTGCCTCGTCGCTTTTAAAATCCCTGGATGAGCTGCGACGCCGCGTGAGCGATCAGCGGCGCGCAGTTCAGTCCTCGGCCCCCGAGAAAGTCCCGGCTTCTGCTGCCAGCGACGCTTTGCCTCGTGATGCTGCCGAGGCTGTTCCTTGGTCCTTGCGCGTAGGTGCCGCGGTTGCGTGGCGAGCGATTATCGTTGCGGCTGCCGTTGGGCTGCTCGTGTTTGGGATGACCTTTGTCTATGGAATTGTTGTCCCCGTCGCCGTTGCGATGCTCTTGGCAGTCTTCTTGAGTCCTTTGGTGTCGTGGCTGCACCGAAAGCTGCATTTCCCGCAGGCTCTGGCTGCTCTCAGTGGTCTACTTGCAACTTTGCTCGTCGTTGGTGCGGCGCTGTCGACGGCTGGCGTTCAGATTTTGAACCAGGTTCCATCGCTGCTGACACGCGCGAATGAAGGCGTATCCGCGCTTTTAACCTGGTTGCGGACTAACCCCATGGGGCTTGATACCTCAACCATTGATTCCCATCTTCAAAACCTCCAATCCGAGGTTGTCACCTGGGTCCAATCCCATGCCCAGACTTTGGTTTTTGGTGCCTTCAACGCCACCTCTTCAGCAATTTCATTGGCCACCGGCTCGGTAATTGCGCTCTTCTGTCTTTTCTTCTTCCTCAAGGACGGACGTGAGATCTGGGTCTGGTGCGTCCGTCTGCTTCCCAAGGGCGCGCGCGAACCCGTTCACGAGGCCGCAATCCGCGGTTGGGCGTCGATGGGTGGTTACGTCGTTGGACAGATGCAGGTCGCCGCGATTGATGCTCTGAGTATCGGTATTGGTGCTTACTTCCTCGGCGTTCCATTGGTCATTCCGATTGTCGTTTTGGTCTTCTTCGGTTCCTTTATTCCGATTCTTGGCTCACTGTTCTCGGGCGTTATTGCTGTCCTCGTCGCGGTGGTTGATCAAGGATTTACCGTTGGTTTGATCATGCTGGTGATTATTCTGGTTGTCCAGCAAGTTGAGGGGAACCTCCTGCAGCCTCTTCTGATGTCCAATGCAGTGTCATTGCACCCCTTGGTTGTTTTGCTCGGCGTGACGGCGGGGTCGATGGTTGCTGGAATTACCGGTGCGATCTTCTGTATTCCTGTGATTGCCTTCATTAACTCAGTGGTCCTGTACCTGCATGGCCATGATCCTGAGCCATCATTGGCGACGAAGATGGACCGTCCCGGAGGTGCTCCCGGAACCCTCGATGCGATGATCGCTCATTCCTATGGGGAAGATCTTCCGCTCCTTGCAGGGGATGCAGTTGATGCACACACCTATGCAGTGGATGAAGAGCTAAGTGAACGTATGGTTACTGCCGGAAGTGCAGAGCCGGGCGATACTGTAGGGACGCGTGTCGCCGAAGAAATCGCAGAGAGCTCTCAGACGAATGAAGAAGAGAACGAATAGCGCGATAAGACCTTGCGGGAGCGCGTTGTTCTGATTGAATACATAAAGCTGTGGGGCCCAGAGACTAACTCTGGGCCCACAGTACGTTTGGGTTTACTCAGCCAACGAAAGGCGTCGCGTCCAAGATCTCAACGGTGATCTCGCGGCCATTGGGGGCCTCGTAGGTCAGGGTGTCGCCCTTGCGGTGTCCGATGACTGCGGCGCCCAGTGGAGCCTGCGCGGAGAAGACCTGCACACCAAGGTCGCCGCCGGCGTCACGTGAACCCAGAAGGAACTTCTGTTCACGGCCAGCAACCATGGCGGTCACAACCATTCCGGGCTCAACAATGCCGTCATCTGCAGGAGTTTCGCCGACCTGCGCATTACGCAGCATCTCTTCCAAGCTCTGAATGCGAGTCTCATTCAAGGACTGTTCGTTGCGCGCAGCGTGGTAACCGCCGTTCTCGCGCAGATCGCCTTCTTGGCGTGCAGCGTCAATAAGACGCGCAATTTCGGGGCGGCGTACCTCGACGCGCTCCGTCAGCTCCGCCTGGAGCTTGTCATACTGGGCTTGGGTCAGCCACTGGGTATCAGCCATTACTTTGCCTCCGACATGTGTCGATGAGTGTCGACGTGTTCTTTGACTCTACAGATTTGACAGCCTACCAGCCTTAAGGGCGGTGCGGGCGCATTTGCGCTATCTGTGGAAAGGAATTACAAGACAGCGAGATACACGGCTACGCAGTGGCATGCCCACGCAAGCACGGTGCACAGGTGGAAGATCTCATGGAAGCCAAACCAACGCGGTGAAAGGTCTGGCTTCTTCGTCGCGTAGACTACTGCGCCGATTGTGTACAAAATTCCGCCTGCAAGAAGCAACCACACGATCACAGCGCCACCCAAGGACCAAAACTGTGGCAGATACCAGAGAGCAACCCATCCCAGAGCGACGTAGATCAGTGTTGCCAGCCAGCGCGGTGCGGTCGGCCAAAACAGGTTGAGCAAGATCCCCAGGAGCGCCCCTCCCCAGACGATGGACAAGATTGTCACTGCCTGGTCATGGGGGAGGATCGCGATGGAAAGGGGGGTGTATGTGCCTGCGATCAGAAGGAAGATGTTTGAGTGGTCAAGGCGGTTCCACACGATTTCCCAGCGCGGGGACCAATAAAAGCGGTGGTAGAGCGCGGAGATCCCAAAGAGAATTAACGAGGCCGCAAGGTAGATTGCAGACCCGCCTTTGGTTGCGCCGGTGGGCGCAAGGCAGGTGAGGACAATCGAGGCCGCCAAAGACAGCGGTGCGGCGACAAGGTGAATCCAACCCCGCAGGTGGGGCTTAACCGATATCTTCTGTCCGGGAAACCACTGAGTGGGTTTGAGGGAAGCGATTTTCATGAGTGCCTCCACGAAAGATCAACCTACGCATGCGTAACTTACTACACCGTAGGGTACGCCAATTTAAAAGGAAAGGCAGCAGTCTTCCGCTGATTGTGAACAGTGAAACTGGATGTTTGCATGAGGAACAAATATGCGATGAGCGTCATATTCGCGATACTCTTAACCCATGTTGACGCGCTCACGCGTGGAAGGGTTTAGCAGTGTCACAGTGGAATGTGCTTTATGACGTCTATGAAAAGCGCCTTCGTGCGTCTTTGTCGGGGCGTCCTATTCCTCGTCACGTCGGCGTGATTTTGGATGGGAATCGTCGCTGGGCTAAATCGATTGGCTTCACCGCGTCCCAGGGGCACCGTGTCGGTGCAGGGAAGATCACTGAATTCTTAGGTTGGGCCGAAGAAGTCGGTGTTGAGATCGTTACCTTGTGGATGCTCTCGACAGACAATCTTTCTCGTCAAAGTGACGAGCTCTCTGAGCTACTCGGAATTATTTCTCAGGCCGTTTCGGCACTGAGCCAAACCGGTAAGTGGCACCTGCGAATCGTTGGTGACCTTCGACTGCTTCCTGAAGATATCGCCGATTCCCTTCGTCAGGCCGCTCAGGAAAGCCCCGCGAAGAGCGCTCTGAGCGTCAACATTGCGGTTGGCTACGGTGGTCGTCATGAGATTGTCGAGGCCGTGCGTGAGGTCATCCGTGACGCTGGGCAGCGGGGTGAGAGTCTTGAAGAACTTGCTTCGCGTTTGAAGGATTCAGACATTGCCGAACACCTGTATACCGGTGACCAACCCGATCCGGATCTTGTCATTCGAACCTCTGGCGAACAGCGGCTGTCAGGCTTCATGATTTGGCAGTCTGCGCACTCTGAGTTTTATTTCTGCGAAACCTATTGGCCAGATTTTAGGAAGATTGATTTCCTTCGCGCGCTTCGTGCCTACGCCCAAAGAGAGCGGCGGATGGGGAAGTAGTTCCCTGCCCTGAAGGCTTCAGCTTGGTACAGCGTGGGGGGCGCGGATCTTTTGATCCGCGCCCCCCAGGTCTTTCAACGCCCAGTGATTGAAAAGTCTTAGGCTAGGAACTCAGCGAGCTCAGAGAGCCACGGTGGGTTTGCTCCCGCACGAGAGACCGTAATATCGCCAATTGTTGCTGCGCGCTCCAAGATGAAGTCGACCTTTGCAGCATCCAAATCACGCAGAGCAGGACGCGACATGGCACCCACCAGACCGAGCGACCACAGTGCGTCGATCAGGCCTCCCATGAAGGAATCGCCTGCACCAACGGTGTCTTCGACCTTGACGTCTCCGGCGGGGATAGAACGGCGAACACCACTCGAGGTGAATGCCGCTGCGCCTTCCTTGCCCTTCGTGACAACGATGAGTGAGGGACCTGCGGTGAGCCAATCGCGGACTACATCCTCAATTTCGCGACCGTTGGTCAGCCAAGCGATATCTTCGTCGGAAACCTTGACGACATCAGAAATGCCGATGAACTTGTTGACGGTTGCCAATGCTTCTTCAGGTGTTCCCATGAGCGCGGGGCGAGCATTGGGGTCATAAGTAATGATGGCGTGCTGGCGTGCGGTGACCATTGCGTCCAAAACTGCGTGTGCGCCGGGCTCGATCACTGCAGCAATGGAACCGGAGTGGACGATTCGAGCCTGCGTGGATACGGCGATGGGGCTATTTGGACACCAATCGAGGTCGAAGGTGTAGGTTGCCGCGCCCTTTTCGTTAAGCTTTGCGAGTGCGGTCGGAGTGTGATCAGCACCGAAGGACTCCTCAGTGATGACAACGTGCGAGGCCGTGAAGTGTTCTTCGAGGATATCGCCGCGTTCATCGTGTGCCAGCCACGTTTGCAGGCCAACGTTACGGCCTAAGCGTCCGAGCGTCATTGCAACGTTTGCCGGTGATCCCCCGGGGATCTCGGCAGCCGGGATAGGGCTGTCTGCGGGGACCACGATATCCATCAGGGCTTCTCCGATGGAGAGGATGTGGGGGTCGGTTGCGAGGTCCATGTTTCCTCCTGTTTCCAGACCACTTCGGCTGGTTTCCTCGAACAATTGACGTTCTCAGTCTAACCAATCTCTGGGGTCCTGGGCGACGGAGAATTAATTTTCTGTTCCCTGTTCCATTCGTTGGGTTGCTGCGTCCAAAATCGCGCGGCAGCGGGTGGCAAGGGCCTCGCCGCGTTCCCACATCGCAAGAGTGTCTTCTAGGGGTGCCTGTCCGCCTTCCAGCGTCTTCACGATGGCGATCAATTCATCGCGCGCTGCTTCATACGACAGGGATTCCGGTGCCGGGAGTGTATTTTCTGCCATGTGATCCTCCAAGTTGGGTGGCTGTTTTGGTGAGAAGGTCGGACGGGTTATTCGTTTGCCGCAGCTGCGCTATTTGTTGCTTGGGTGGAGCCAACGACTTGAGCGACCAAGCGGCCTGAGGCAAGGATGCCTTCGACCAGGGTGCCCTTTGGAACTTGCGAGGCGTCGCGAACCAATTCGCCAGAGGGAAGCTTGAGCATGGAATACCCGCGTTCCAAAGTGGCCTGTGGTGAAAGAGCGCGCAGGGTTGCCGAGGCCTGAACGATTCCCTGGCGTTCCTCGCTCAATCTCCGTTCAATCCGGGAACGCAAATTTGTCACCGCTGAATCAATGAGGACACGATGCGGTTCCAGCGTTGCGGCCGGTGTGAGGAAGATGGGACGCGAAACAACAAGATCCAAATGATGACGTTCTTGTGTCAGTCTGCGCTCGATCGCATTGCGCATTGCTTGAGAAGCGCCAGCCAAACCCTCAAGCTCTTGGGCAAGGTCAGGAACAATGCGTCTGGCCGCATCCGTCGGAGTCGAAGCGCGGAAGTCGACCACGTAATCCAAAAGTGGCGCATCGCCTTCATGTCCGATTGCCGACACCAGGGGAGTGGAGGCGGCTGCAGCGGCACGTACCAAGGCCTCGTCAGAGAAGGGAAGAAGATCCTCAACGGAACCGCCGCCTCGGGCAACAACAATGACGTCAACTTCAGGGATTTGATCGAGGTCAGCAATGGCATCGCTGACCTCGCGCACCGCGTACTGGCCCTGGACCGCGACCTCACGGACCTCGAAACGCGCAGCGGGCCAGCGTGCACTTGCATTCACAATGACGTCGTCTTTTGCCTTTGCATTTCGCCCGCAGACAAGGCCAATAACGCGCGGAAGGAAAGGAAGGGGTTTCTTGCGTCCTTCGTCGAAGAGGCCTTCGGCTGCGAGTATTTGACGCAGGCGTTCAATTTGAGCCAATAGATCGCCCAGACCTTGAAGGTGAACCTCGGCTGCTTGGAGGTTCAAGCTTCCGCTGCGTTCCCAAAAAACAGGCTTGACGCGCGTGACGACTTTGACGCCTTCTTCAAATCCCGCGCCAACGGCAGAAATGACATTCGGGAAAGCTGTAACGGTCATCGAGGTGTCAGATTCGGTGTCGCGCAAGGTGAAAAACGCCATGCGCGAGCCCGGACGCGGGTTGTATTGAACGACCTGACCTTCCACCCAGAGTGAAGACATTCGATCAACGTAAATCTTGATGTTCTGCGTGAGTCTGCGCAGTGGCCACGGGTTTTCGCGCGTCGTATCAGCAGCTTTAGCTGCGGGGGGCATGTTCTCTGGCACGAAATAAGCATGACACAGGCCAGGGGCATTTGCGTCCAGACTGGGAAGGAAAAGTAATTATGGTTCGCAGATGCACATGGCGGCCTGTACGGTTGATCTATGACTCATGACGACACCCTTCGTACTAGCGAAAGCGATTCCCGCGTTGAAGGCGGGAAGATCCTGCTTGCGGCGCCTCGTGGATATTGCGCGGGTGTTGATCGCGCGGTTGATGTCGTTGAAAAAGCCTTGGATCTTTACGGTGCGCCCGTCTATGTCCGTAAGGAAATCGTTCACAACAAGTTTGTTGTCGAATCTTTGACGAAGCGTGGCGCGATCTTCGTTCAAGAAACCGATCAGGTTCCCGAAGGTGCACGTGTGGTGTTCTCTGCTCACGGGGTTTCGCCTGAAGTTCATGCGGTTGCAGCCCAGCGTCACCTTGCGACAATCGATGCGACCTGTCCGCTGGTCACGAAGGTGCACCGAGAGGCCGTGCGCTACGCGAAGGACGACTACGACATCATCTTGGTTGGCCACGAAGGTCACGAAGAAGTCGAAGGCACTTTTGGCGAAGCTCCCGAACACATTCAAGTCGTTGGGACTCCTGACGAAGTCGATAACCTGGTCGTTCGTGACCCCGAGCGCGTTGTGTGGATTTCGCAGACGACCCTTTCTGTTGATGAGACGCGTCAAACGGTTGATCGCTTGCGCCAGCGTTTCCCCAAACTTGTTGATCCGCCTTCAGATGACATCTGCTACGCGACGCAAAATCGCCAGGGGGCTGTGAAGGTCATTGCCCCTCAGGTTGATGTCATGGTTGTTGTGGGTTCTGCGAATTCCTCGAACTCGGTACGTCTGGTTGATGTCGCGCTCGAATCGGGTGTTCCCGCTGCCTATCGCATCGATAAGGCCGAAGAGCTTCAGGAAGAATGGTTTGCAGGCGCGAAGACCGTGGGCTTGACCTCGGGTGCGTCGGTACCGGAAATCCTTGTCCGTGATGTGATTGCCTGGCTACAGGAACGTGGTTTCCCAACTGTTGAGGAAGTCCGAACTGAGACGGAAACAACGACCTTTGCTCTTCCCCGAGACCTGCGTTCGGATTTGAAGAAGGCCGGACAGGTCGATGTGCGCCCGCATGCGCGTCGCACTGCCGGGCCTGATCACACCAGCTGAGCGAAATTTCACCCGCTTATGCGCGCACTTTCTAGGCGCGCGGGTAAACGGGAGTGCGGCCTCGTCGGATAGGATAGGGGTGTGTCTTTAACTATTGGTATCGCCGGCCTGCCCAACGTTGGCAAGTCCACTCTGTTTAATGCTCTGACCCGCGCGACTGTTCTGGCTGCGAACTACCCCTTCGCAACCATCGAACCGAATGTGGGCGTCGTTCCGCTTCCCGATGCGCGTTTGAACAAGCTCGCCGAGATCTTTGGTTCTCAGCGCATCATTCCCGCGACCGTTTCTTTCGTTGATATCGCGGGTATTGTGCGTGGCGCCTCTGAGGGTGAGGGCTTGGGTAACCAGTTCCTTGCGAACATTCGCGAGGCCGACGCCATTTGCCAGGTGACGCGCGCCTTCTCCGACCCCGACGTTGTGCACGTTGATGGCAAGGTTGATCCTGAGTCGGATATTGAAACCATTAAGACCGAGCTGATCCTGGCCGACATGCAGACGCTTGAGAAGCAGATCCCGCGTCTGGAAAAGGAAGTTCGCGGCAAGAAGACCGAGGCAATTGTCCTGGAAACTGCGCGCGCGGCAATGGAACTGCTTGAAAAGGGCGAACTGCTCAGCGGCCCCGCGGGTGCGAAGCTCGACCAGGATGCGCTCAAGTCCTTCCAGCTGATGACCTCAAAGCCCTTCATCTTCGTGTTCAACATGGATGCCGAAGAGATGGATAACAAGGAACTGCAGGACGAGTTGCGTTCGCTTGTTGCTCCCGCTGAAGCGATCTTCTTGGATGCGCAGTTCGAGTCTGAGCTTGTTGAGCTGGACGAGGACGACGCGCGAGAAATGCTGGCGGAGTCCGGTCAGAGTGAGTCTGGCTTGGATAAGCTCGCACGCGTTGGCTTTGACACCCTTGGCCTGCAGACCTACCTGACCGCTGGCGAGAAGGAAGCCCGCGCCTGGACGATTCACAAGGGCGACACTGCTCCCAAAGCTGCCGGCGTCATCCACACGGACTTCGAAAAGGGCTTCATCAAGGCTGAAATCGTCTCATACGA